>Ga0114129_10006792_pt1 | contig 16244 bp, 12 predicted proteins | sample RhiMetdeltSRZDD1_FD_80071 | JGI IMG/M metagenome (GOLD analysis project Ga0114129, IMG submission 80071) | Populus rhizosphere microbial communities from Tennessee, USA - Rhizosphere MetaG P. deltoides SRZDD1 (version 2) (version 2) | ecosystem: Host-associated > Plants > Roots > Rhizosphere >... | reverse complement strand
TTCGACTGCTTTCCCGTAACGCGAGAGCCGGCCGTTCTCGATGATGCCGCGCTTCTCGAGCAGCTGCACCGCTTTTCGATAAGCGACCCGGTCCAACGGAACGGGTAAGTCCAATTGGTCGGCGGGAACCCCAAGATCTGCGCACGTCATCGCGACCCGCTCCGAATCGCCGGCGAGCTGGAACTCCGGCGCGGTCGGTCTGAGTGATGCGAAATGAATGTCGCGATCGGAGAGAATGAAAACGCGCCCACGCTCAACGCGTCCGTGCACGCGACCGGCCATCTGCAGGATCTCGTTGGCTCCGAGGTGCAACCGCGTCAGAACGTTCTTGCCGCGCTCGATGATGTTGCTGAAGCGCGTATCATCGATGATGACAGTGTCGAGGCCGTGGACGTTGAGCGCGCTCTGACCCGCCGCGGTCATCGCCAGGAAATACGGTTTCGTCTCATCGCCTTCCAGGAATGGACGGATGATTCGAATCGGCTCGCCGCCATGATAGAATGCGCTGTTGATGCGCGGGAAACGGTCGCGCACCAGCTCGGCGGCCTGTTCGACACCGGCGCGGGTAGGAAGGAACATCCCGACTCCACGGCGCTCCTTAACCACCTGCTGCAGAAACCGGTCATCGAGAAAACTGAGCGGCTCCTTGCGCACGATCTTCACATCGGCGGCTTTCGCTGGATCGAACGCCGAGCTCTCCAGCACTGCTGCCGCTTTCAGATAGGTAGCGTAGAACGTCGGATCTACTGTCGCCGAGAGCCAGATGAAGCGGCATCCGACTCGTTTACCCAGCGCCAGGCACAGCTCGAGCTCGGCAGAGGTCTGGTGGATTTCGTCGACAACCAGCGTATCCGTCGGCAGGATGTCACCATCCTGAAACCATCGACGTGCGATGCCGGTGGTGACGACAATGACATTCCAGGTTGGAGTTTCGGGCGTCGCTTCCCGTTCGCGGTTCACCACGCCGACTTTGAGCTCTGTCGTTCCGAGGATGGTTTCGGCGATCGGCCGGATCGAAAGAGTCTTCCCGGTTCCAGTTCCTGCGACGATGCCGAAGCCTTTACCTGCCGATGCGAGCTGGCGGATTTCCCGGCCGTGCTGTTTCTCGAGCACGGTTTGGATGTGCAGGCCGAGCGCGAGCTCGATGGTTTCGCACGCAGCGCGGGTGGGGGCGATGACGATCAGCCGTCCTGTCGCGGGCTCTGCAGCGACAAACGCCTGACGATCCGGCGGAAGGTATCTGTCGGTTACGATGCGCTGCATGCGCGGTGGAAAAGTGCATGTATCGCACCGGATGCGAAACGACCCCGGCAGTCATTGCCGGGGCCGTCTGGATCTGTGCGAGCATCTAATGTCTGCCGGGACCGCCGTGGTCCCCATGATCGTCGTCGCCGTGGCGCCGGCCGCGTCGCCCTCGATCGTCGTCGTCCCGGTCACGCCGCAGGAATTCGCGGTCGTCGTCGTCACGATCGCGCGCGACGATTCTGGAGCTGACGACAACGAGAGTTCCATCAGGGTTCCGGCGAAGGCGCTGGATGACCAGCCTACCGTTCGCGTCACGGATGCGCCGCACGAAGATGCGATTACCCTGCCTGTCGAGCGCGTTCTCGAAGAGAGCGTTTTCGTCCCTTTCGCGCAGGCGGCAGGGGCGATTTCGAGTGCCGACGACGCGCAGGAATATCACGTTGCCCGAAGCATCGGTGGTGCGCTCGAATCTGCAGTCGCCGGCCCTTCCCCGTCCCCGGTTCTGCGCGTTAGCGGGGGCGGTTGCCAGAACGACGAGCGCGAAAGTCAATGCCAAGACCTTCATTGTGAGTTCCTCCTGTTCTGCTGTGTTTAAACAGGGGGCTTCACTGATTTGCCTCGTCCGCCTCAGAGACCCCAGAGCCGGATCAGCATTGCCATTTATGGGCCAATGGCAGACGGCGGTGATTGCGGCGACACCGCCTCGAGAATGCGAAACGGCCCCAGGGATTCTCATCCGCTGGGGCCGTCGCTATGACCTCAAGAGACTCTAGTCTCTGCCTTTCCTTCCTCTACCCCGCCCGTGCTCTCCGCGTTCCGATTCTTCCCTGCCGCCGAGCACCCGGCTGTTGCTTCCGAATATCCCGCCGTTGATGCGACGATCGCCGTCATCATCATCCTCGTCGTCATCGTCGCGGCCTATTCTATCGTCGTCGCGGTCCCTGTTCACTCTCCTGAACTCTCTGTCGCGTTCCTTCTGCTCCTTTCTGATCTGCTTGGCGCGTTCCTTCTGGACCTTTCTCCATTCCTTGTCGCTGTCTTTCGCGAGACGGCTATTCAGAATGGTGAAGGTACCGTCGGGATTCCGACGCGCGCGCTGAATGATCAGATAACCATAGTTGTCACGGACGCGACGCTCATAGATCGGGCTGCGGCCGTTCCCCACCTGATACCAGGCGCCATCGTTACGTGAGTACACGTCGCGGCAATCGGTATTGGTGTTGAGGTTGCTGCGACCGAAGATGATGTCACCAATGGTGTTGGTCGTACGATTGTAGCTGCAGTCAGTACGGCGCTGGCTCGTACCCGTGATGACGGTGCCAGGACGCGGAACGACCTGAGCGTTCAACGACGCAGCCGAAGCGACACCAGCAAGAGCCAACGTGAAGGCAAATACCTTCATCGTGAAATCCCCCTTTTGATTAAATCAATCAGCTCGTCGGACTTGCTCGACTTGCTGCTTGATTTTCCTTTCTTGCCCTTGGGCTGCTCGTCGCCAAACAGAACTCTAGCGTTGGCCGGCCGATTTCTGACCGCCGATGCGCAGTCAGTTGGCGCCGGCTGCTGGCTGGCAGGAACGTCGTTCAGCCAAATGCGGCACATCCCGGCCGGCGGAAAAAAGCCCGGCGGCACAACCTGGTCGCGACGCTGAGTCTGCTGAGTCTGCTGCTTCGCCGGAACCGGACGCTGCGCCTCGGCGGCACCCGCCACGAGGACGAGTCCGACCAAGCCGGCTAGCGGCCCACGGAGGCAAGACGGAAGTGAAATGAACTGCTTCATGGGGCCTTCAGGGTGCAGGGGCGGTGCCAGACTCAAACAAATGGGTTAAGCTATTGATAATAAAGGAGTTGTATAGGTTGGCGGCATCTGCAACTTAGCCCGAATGTCCTCTCAGGGGGACGCCCAATTGATACACATCCACAGCTCAGCCGTGCCACCTTTTCCCGTTGTTCAGCCGTAAGTCAATCGCCGAATGATATACCCGTCGCCCGGGCAGTAAGTACCGTGTCGTGATCGATCTCAACCCGCTTCGGGGTCTTCAAAACGTCGGCCAACGGGACAGTCACGATATGCGGTGATTGGAGCGCGATCATGTGATCCCATTTTTCCTCCGCCACCGCTCGAACTGCCGCACCACCAAATCGTACAGCTAACAGGCGATCGTAGCTAGTCGGTTGACCGCCTCGCTGCAGGTGGCCGAGTATCAGCGAACGCGTCTCTTTCTTGGTTCTTTCCTGAATATCTTCGGCGAGTTGCTCGGCGATCCCGCCAACGCGCACCGCCTGACCGGGCATCGACTTGCCGCGAATGGCCGGCGCTCCTCCTTTGGGGCATGCGCCTTCCGCGATCACCACGATCGAAAAGTGTCGGCCGGCGCGATCGCGAGCCATGATCTTCTCGCACACCTTTTCAATTGCGAACGGAACCTCAGGAATAAGAATTACGTCGGCAGTGCCAGCGAGTCCGGCGTGAAGCGCGATGAATCCAGCATGGCGACCCATCACTTCGAGCACGATCACGCGGTCGTGGCTCTCCGCAGTCGTGTGCAGCTTGTCGATCGCCTCGAGGGCAGTGTTCACCGCTGTATCGAAGCCGAAAGTGGTGACGGTGCCGCTGACATCGTTGTCGATCGTCTTCGGCACGCAGACGATTCTCATTCCGCGTGCACAAAGCTCGTGGGCAATCGTCAGCGATCCGTCACCACCAATCGAGATCATTGCATCGATGCCGAGCTTGCGAGCGTTCTCGATCAACTCATCGGATCTATCCTGTTCAACGCAGCTTCCGTCCGGCAGATAGACGGGATAGTTGAAAGGATTCCCTCGATTCGTCGTGCGCAGGATGGTCCCACCCAGGTGGCCGATGCCTCGCACGGTGGCGGCATTCATTGGAATGACCTCCTCCTCCCCGAGCAAACCGGCGTACCCTTTTTTGATGCCGAGCACTTCCCAGCCGCGGTTGCAGGCAGAAAGCACGGCCGCACGAATTACAGCATTGAGTCCCGGCGCGTCGCCGCCGCCGGTAGACAACGCAATTCTCATTATTTCACGCTTTCGGTTCCAGGAGGGAAAGGATTTCGCCCGGCTTGGCATGTCTGCCAAGCTTGGATTTCTCGAAGATGGGTCGTCCGTCCGCGATCACTTCGAAGCGTCCACCTCTCGACGGGATCATCTTCAATTCCGCCTCCGGAAAACGCTGTCGAATCTCTGCCGCCAAACTGGAGGCACGCGGTTCGTAGTTTCAGACGACGCAGTATTCGATGCTGATCTTCATAGTCGGATTTGGTTTGTTATTGACTACTCGAAGAAAACTGCTGGGCCAGTTGCAGTGCCTCGTCGGTGCCGACGGCTTTTAGCGCGTTCAGGGCGGGTGTGCGGATTACATCCTGCCACAAATCAGCAGCCATCAGCTGCTTCGCCAGTGGCAGCGCTGCGTTCTTCTCGAGTCGAATGTCGGCAGCGAGCGCAGCTCCACGGACAATGTAGCTGGCATCGTCGCGGGCGATCTGGCGGAGTCGAATCGCGACATCTCTCGCTCCGATGCCCGAGATCGCGAGGCTACCTAGCGCGAGGGCTGCGCTCTGTCTCACGCGTGAATCGATGTCGCGCGTCGCAACAATCAGTGCATCGGTAACCGCGCGCATTGGAGCAGCCGCTGCCCTGCTGCTGTCGGCACCCCACGCCCCGAGCGCATCGACAGCGCGCGATCTCACGGCCCAGAAGCGATCGTTGCGCGCCGCTCGGCGCAGCGCATCGAGAGCGTTAGCGTCTGCCGGCCGGTCGGCAAGCAGTTGCACCGCTTCAATCCTGCCGAGCACATCGTCGTCGTAAACGAGCTGGTATCGCAGCATTGCCGTCGAGCGCGGAAAATCAGTCAGGTCGAGAATCCAGTTGCCCTTGTCCCAGCGAATCGATCGTGGCGGCGCCTTTAGATTGGCGCCAGCTTCGCCCGTTCCGTTGCGCACCGGGACCACGAAGCGGACGACTCCGCTATCGGTTCGGGCTTCGACGTCGACATCGACATCGAAGAAGCCGGTGAGGCTGTCACGCGACTGGACCTCGCGCGCATCAATTATCAGTCGGCGGGCAGCGCGATCATACTGCGACGACACCTGGAAGACCGGAAATCCGGCGCCGTACACCCACTGGTCGAAGAAGGGTTTGAAATTGCGTCCGGTTGTCTCGTCGAAGGCTTTCCTCAGATCGTCGGTCACCACGTTGTCGTACGCGTGCGAGGTGACATAACGGTTGATCGCCTTCCAGAAAACGGAGTCACCGACCTGGTGGCGCAGCATCTGAAGAACCGTCGCTCCTTTCTGATAGATGTGCCCGCTGAAGAAGACCTCGATTGGATCATTGTTCCACTTGCCCCACACGATAGGTCGGCGATTGCGCCGATCTGCCTCGATCGCAGTCTCCTGGGCCAGCAGTCTGTCGTAGGCTCCTTCGTCGATGCCGAAGTTCTCCTCGTGGAAAGTCTCCTCCATGAACGTCGCGAAACCTTCGTTGAGCCAGATGTGAGCCCACTCGCGGGTAGTGAGCAAGTCACCGAACCACTGATGCCCGAGCTCGTGAGACATCAAGTCAATGGTGTTGGCCTGCGGCTCCGACCACGCGGGATGCAGAATCTCCGCATCGTTTTGCGACGTGGCGGTGACGTTCTCCATGCCACCATACTGGAATTCGGGAATGACGATCTGGTCGTACTTCGACCACGGATACGGGACCGCTGTTTTGCGTGAGAAGAAATCGACCGCCTGCGGAGTCTTGGCAAAGCCGCGCCAGGCAGCGTTCACGGAATCGGGATAGGTCCAATAGCCGATTGGCACGCTGCGCCACGGCTTGTCCTGCAGCACGACGTATTTGCCGACGACAGTTGTCATCAGATAAGTCGATGCCGGCTTGTCCTGTACCCAGTGCCACTCGATGCTGTCGCCTACCGCTCGCGAACCCGCGAGTTTGCCATTGGAGAGCGCGCGTTCATCCCTGGCCGTCCAGATGTAGAACTCCCAGGTCGTCTTGTCGTTCGGAAAGTCGTAAGTCGGAACCCAGTAGCGCGTGTCCTCTGTTTCGCCCTGCGTCCACACGATGTGCTTCGCCGGCCGGAAGTAGGCGCCTTTTGTCCTGTTCAACCCTTCGTATTCAACGGCGATCGAGATTTTTTCCTCGTCGCGGAGCGGTCGCGCCAGGTGGATGGTCAGCCGCCGTCCATCGTTGTCGTATTTGAGAGCGGTACCGCCAGCGGTCACGCTGCTGACTGTCATGTCCCCGGCATCGATGGCTACGTCCGCCAGGGCGCGCGCGCCGCGAAGTGCGGCGATGGTAAGCGTGGTCGTTCCGACCACGGCCTGACGCGACCAGTCGAATCGCACCGTCGTAACCTGATGTTGCAGATCGTAAGTGCGAGTGCGCTCCCGGTGTGTCACTCCCTCGGGCAACGGTCCCCAGGCGATGAGCGGTTCCGGATTGAATGACGGCACCCGGTCAGCGGTGAGTGTCGTGTCCATCCGAAACGGAGGCCCGACCGGCACCGGGGTGGGCTGCGGAATTTCTGCCGGCGGTCTCGCCGCGGGCGCGCAGGCGGCGAGCGTTGCACAGGCGATCAGTGTTGCGCTGTAGAGACCTTTCATCCTGCGCGGGGACGGTATGAATGCATCCGGATGAATCGGATCAGCGTCGTTGCATGCGTCTATCATATGGTACCTACGCGGCCATCCATGTGGAAGGAGTTATGGCAGTGCGGAGGGCGTTCACTGCAATCGAGCTGACGATTGTCGTCTGTGTTCTTGCTGTACTTTCCGCCATCGCCATGCCAGCGGCGGCGACACTGCTCGACAAAATTCGCGTTCGGGCTGCCGTTACCGAGATCGAGTCGCTTTTCGGGGCCGCCAGGCATGCCGCAATCGCACGCGCGATGCTGGCCAGCGTCGAGATCGACACGGCGTCACGAACCATCTCTATCACAATTGGCGGAGATACTCTAAGAAAAGCGGATGTTGGAGCGGAGCATGGCATCCGGTTGGCCGCGAATCGAGCCGGCATGTCGTATTCTCCAACTGGTGTCGGCTACGGCGCCGCCAATCTCAGCGTCTTCGTCCGGAAGAGCTCGGTTGTCGATACGATCGTCGTCTCGCGGCTGGGGCGGGTGCGGCACTGACTGCTTGCTCGCCGACGTCGGCGAGATCCGATTCGATGGCAACCGGAACAACCGCCTCGGACGTTGTCCCGAAGTCGAAACCGGGTACGGAAATTCGCGGAATCTGCTGGCCGATTGTGCGCTCGATCGCGCGGACCATCGAGATTTCATCGGGCGACATGAATGTGAACGCATCGCCAGTGGCGGCAGCACGCCCGGTTCGACCGATGCGGTGCACGTAATCCTCTGGCTGTTGCGGCACGTCGTAGTTGATGACGTGGCTGATACCAGAGACATCGAGTCCGCGCTGGGCAATGTCGGTCGCCACGAGGACGCGAATCTTTCCCGACTTGAAATCCTCCAGGGCGCGCGTTCGCTCCCCCTGTGATTTGTCGGCGTGCATCGCGGTTGCCGATACTCCTTCGTCCTCGAGGTGACGTACGACACGGTCGGCGCCGTGTTTGGTGCGCGTGAAGATCAGGACCGAGTCCATCTCCGGTTTTTTCAGCAGTTCTACCAGCAGCTTTGTCTTCCTGTCACGCGGCACCGGATAGACGCCGTGGGTCACCGTGCTCGCAGCCTCACTGCGTCGACCGACCTGGACAACGACTGGTTTGCGCAGATACTTGCGGGCAAGCGCCTCGACTTCCGGCAGCATCGTCGCGCTGAACAGAAGTGTCTGCCGATAGCGCGGAATCTCGTCGATGATGCGGTTGATCTGCGGCGCGAACCCCATGTCGAGCATGCGATCCGCTTCGTCAAGCACGAGTACTTCGAGATCGTCAAACGTTACGTTGTCCCGTTCGATGTGATCGAGCAGCCGCCCGGGCGTCGCCACCACGACATCGACACCGCGACGCAGCGCACGCGATTGCGGTTCCAATCCCACGCCGCCGAAAACGGGAACGATGCGCAGGTCGGTGTACTTCGCATATTTACGAAAGCTCTCCTCCACCTGCGCGGCGAGCTCGCGCGTAGGTGTCAGTACGAGGACACGCACGCGATGTTGCGGCTCGCCATTGCTGGCGGGTAGCGGAGCGATCAACAGGTTGTGAACGATTGGCAACGTGAACCCGGCAGTTTTCCCGGTCCCGGTCTGGGCGAGTCCGATCAGATCGCGTCCCGCGAGTGCTACCGGGATTGCCTGCTGTTGAATTGGAGTGGGTTGCGTGTAGCCGGCGTCGCGCACCGCGTCGAGAACTTCAGGAACGAGTCTCAGATCCCCAAACGAAATTGAATCTTCCGCCATTTCTTCCATGATGCATTGCAATATACCCGCCGGTGCCCGCGTGCCGGCGATTAATAGTCCCCGACGGCTTTACTCGATCGACGCGTGCACGCGGCGCAGCAGGCCGATCAGGCCCGCATTCACGTCATGCGGTGTTTCCTCGGTGATGACGTGTCCGGCATCGCGGATTGCCGTGAGCTCGATCCCGGGAATCAGCGGGACGTAGATCTTCATTCCGTCTTTCGGCATCAAATGATCCAGAGTCCCCCACATTCCAATCGCCGGGAGTCTAACCGGCTCCAGCGAGCGATGACTCGCCGCCCGCCAATCGTAAGCGTGCAATAGAGCACGCGCCGCTCCGGCGTACTCGCGAAACTGCGACGGCGCGAGGTACTCCTCGACATCCCGTCGCGTAGCATGCCCTCTCTTTCCGTAAACGCGCCGTAGCGCCACTTTCACGACCAACGTCGGTCTCACTCGGCGCATGATCGGAGTCAGGAACGCGGGCGTCAGAACATGGTACAGCCACATCAAGGGGACTCCGGTGAGGCCCACTGGCGAAAGTAACGCGAGCGAACGCACGCGCTCCGGATGGCGCGCGGCAAAATGGTAGACCAGTGACGCGCCCAACGAATGACCAACGAGCGCCGGCCGCTCGAGCTCGAGCGCATCGAATACTTCGACCAGATGGTCAATTAGCGAGTCGATGGTGTACTCGCTCTTCCCCTGTGGTTTGTCGGAAAGGCCGTGCCCTTTGAGATCGATGGCGATCGCGCGGAACCCGGCCGCAGCGACCGCCGGCAAGTTGAACCGATAGATGTACGCGGAGCATCCCCAGCCGTGAATCATCAGGACCGGGGGTGCCTGAGGATCTCCTCTCTCGACTGCACGAATTTTGATGCCGGAGCGTAATCGCGGAAATTTCACGCGATAGGCGGAATCACCGGCGGGAAACATCTCGCCGGGACGCAAGTAGTCACGGCGACTGTGTCCGGTCATCGGCTCAGACTAATTCAATTTCTCTGCCGATGAGTCTGGCGATCAGTCCAATGCGGAAGGTTACGTCAGTCCATTTCGATTCCGCACCACTGCCGTCGTCGAGCGGAAATGCCGACCAGGACCACGGATTCGAGGTCGTAGGACGGTCCATTCCCTTGTGGGGGTGCCAGACGCCGGAGCGATCGCGATCATCGATGAAGCGCTCGAACAGCTTCATCCAGTTGTCGTTTCGACGCAGGAAATTGAGCCGCGCCATCGTCTCCAGCCAGAAGAGGGCGAACGGCACGTCGGCATCAACCGCATTTCTGTGCGGCAGCACGTCTCCCATGATCAGATGGGGCTGCGCGATCATCTTCTTGCCAAACAGCTGCACTATTTCCTGCCGCGGCAGTGGCTGCGTGATCGCGTCATAGATGCGCTCGACTTCGCTGAAGTGCTCGTGACGGAAGATCGGCATGTACGCGAGCATCGTCAGCGTATATATCGAAACCGGCGCAGCCTCGGCCGCGAGAACGTGGGAGTTACCGACGCGGATCCACGGCTTCTCTCCCAGCGGCGAACTGAGGTGCGTAATCGTCCGCTCGAGAATGCGCCGCGCAGCGCCACGCAGTCGCGGATCGTTCTCATAGCCCATTTGCGCCAGCGTGGCAGCCGCTGCTTCGCGGAAGATTCCCCGCGTGCGACGGACGAGATCCTCCTCCTTGACCTTTGCGCCCAACTCGAACGTGAACGCTGGATCGTTGTCTTCTGCGAGCAGCCGGAACAGCAATCGACGCGCGGCAATCAGCGGCGGTGAATCAGTCGCCCACCCGTATTCGAGCAAGCGGCGCACGGCGGGGATGGTGCCGATATTGGCGAAATCCGACGCGTGCCTGGCCGGCAGCGAAAGCACGGAGTTGTTCCACATTCCGTCGCGCGACTGAGTAACCGCCAGTCGAATCGCCCCGCGGTGCGCATATGGAAGTGCGCCGAGCTCCGGCGCGGACGGGCTCGCGGTCTGCGCCACTTCAGTGAGGGCGCGGTACTTCAGAGGTTCCGAGGCGTGCTCGAGCAGCCAGCTCTGCGGGAAGAAGAGCGGCTCAACGGGCGGTGGTGTTATCGGTGACGCCGGTTCCGGGGTTGTACTGGGTACGGTCACAGACGGCGCTCGGAACGAGTTGGAGAAGGCTCGTCGAAACCGGCCGCAGGATGAGCCGGCCGTTAGCGCGGGGAAGAATAGCAGGTTTTCACTTGTGCGCTAGGGGAGGGGCGGTAAGTTCTGACCTCACAACGGGTTATAAAAGCGGGATGCGGGAAGCGGGAGGCGGGAAGGGGAGCGAACTCGGCGAAGGAAGCACGCAGCGATCAAGGCGACGCTCACTTGCCTTCCGCTTCCTGCCTTCCGCTTCCCGCTTCCCCCATCTCCCATCCCCATCCCGCCATTCCCCCAACCTTTTTTCCATCTTTGGCGTATAAACCTCGTACAGATCCTCCCACACATATCAGGAGATTGGATGAAGGCAATTCGCATCGCCACGCTGGTCGCCGCCCTTTGCGTTGGCATGACAACGGTCGCTGCTGCTCAGAGCACCGAACCACAAAAGGGGCAGGGTGACGGACGTCGTGGCGGCGGAATGGGCGGATGGCTGCTCAAGGACATTACGCTGACCGATGCTCAGAAAGATCAGGTCAAGACCATCCGCGAGAAGTATCTGCCCCAGCAGATGGAGCTTCGCAAGTCAGCGCAGGCAACGGGCTCGGTGGACGAAGCTACTCGCGCCAAGATGGCTGATCTCCAGCAGAAGCAGGCAGCCGAGATTCGCGCGATTCTCACCGCCGATCAGCAGGTGGTCTTCGACAAGAATCTTGCGACGATGAAGGAGCAGATGGCCGAGCGCAAGAACGGCAGCAGCTAACTTCGACTACGATTGCGGCTCGAGAGCCGCGAATGTGTAGTTGCTCTTCGGGTTCCAGAGGATCCAGCTCTGGAACCCGTTGTCGTATCCGGCCTTCTTCTGCGCGCGAATATGCTGGGCATAGTAATGCGGGGCACCAAGCGTGAAGTCCTGATACCATGGAATGATCTTCGCCGCTTTGACCACCGGTTTCGAACGCTCGATAGCGTCCTTGAGCGCATTGTCGATTGTTTCGTACGGGTGTGCGTTTGGATTGCGAAGCTTGTAGGTGCCGCGCGCGAAGTGCGATGGATAAACCATCGGCAACACGACGTCCACCTGATCGACGAACATTTCCCACTTCTGTCCGATCCCCATGTCGGTGGTGTCGGTCGCCGTCAAACCGAAAACGTCGGCTGTCACCCGCATCGGCAGGGGCTTGAGCGCGCTGCGTAGAAAGCCGAGCTGCTCGCGTATCACCTGCGCCCGCACCCGGCCATTCGCCAACGGGTAGGTCGCCTCCGTCGCCAATCTTCGCTCGTCGGGAAAGCGGACGTAATCGAACTGCACTTCGCTGAATCCGAGCTGATATGCTTCGCGCGCCAGGTCGGCGGCGTACTGCCAGACTTCTCGGTGATGCGGATCCAGCCATGGATTCCCATTCTTGTCGAGCCACGGCTGCATGTCTGATTTGCGCTTGATGGCGAGATCGAGCTTCTTGCGCGCGAGCAGCGGATCCTTGGCGACGACGATGCGTGCTATCGGGTAGATGCGGTGCGCAGCCAGTGTGTCGAGAACGGCGCGCAGCTTGGCGCGTGACATCCAGTGCCCATCGGCGGTGTCGGCGCCGATCTCGTGCGCGAGCGCTACATCGGATGGGTAAAGAACGAACCCGCGATCATCCTTGACGTCGATGACGAGCGCGTTGACCTCGGTTTTCCTGGCGACGTCGATCAGCATCCTCAGCTTGCTACCGAGAGCCGCCCAACGGTTTACGTAAAGTCCGCGCAGCGTGTCCGGTGTTGGAACGTGGACAACAGGAGCTGGAAGCGGGTCCCTCGCGCGGACCTTCGCGCCCGCTGCCGACGAAGCCACGCTTGGCTCGATGGCCACCTGCGCCTTCTGCTGCTCGCAGGCAGCAGTAGCCAGTATGGCCAGTGTTGCGATCAGGATTCTCATTTGGGGCGCGACGCGGCGGGCGACATCATCGTCGCGACACAGGATATGAAGCTCAGAGCGCGTTCAGTTCCGCGTTGGCGTCGGAGAGATAGCTCATCTCTCTTACGACACTCTGCGCCTGCTGAGTGACCATTGTCAGCCCGGTCGGTTGCGCGTTGAGGCCGCCGGCGCGGAAGCGCACCAGCTCGAGGCGCATCGATCGTAGCAACTGACGGCAGTGATCCAGCTTCTCCTGCGCCTCCTTCTTCTTGCGCCCGATATCAGCGAGGGCACGACGTTCCCGCCGCAGCATTGCGAGCCGCCGTACGCGCTCCTCGCTTGCCCGATAGTCGAGCGGATTCGCCTGCGCCTCCAGCGTCGTGATTTCCTTCTCGACACTTTCCGGCGAGGCGCGGTTGCCGGTGCGATCGATGTCCTGCAGCGAAAGCGCTAGCTGCTGAACCTTGCGGAAAACCGCGTCCGCCGAGGTCGCCACTTCAGGGATCTGCTCTCTGTCATCCGGAGGCATGTTCAGCAGCAAGCGATGAATCTCACGATGATCGCTCTCTGCCTCACGAATCGCCGAACCGTAGCGCGAATCGGCAAACGCTGGTGGCGCGCCGGCGGGAACCGGGCTCAGGCTGGTCGTGGGTCCACCCGTGCGCGGATACGGCTGAAACGGCAGCGCCGGGGGTAATTGTGGCATTGGCGGGAACAGTCCCTGTCCACGCGCTCGCGCACGGCGACGCACCTCCTCACGCTTCTTTTCATCGAACAATGCGCGGGCGTCGTCGATTGTCTCCGCTGCCACGTCGAAGATCAGGCGATCTCGTGGCTGACGGAACACATCGCGCCAGTCATAGCCCGCTGCCCACAGCTTCGAGTAGCGGAACGCGAGAAACACCGTCCATATCACCGTCAGCGCGATGAAGTCGTGGTTCGAGAAAAGAGAGATCGGAACGAGGATAGCATTCACAGCCAGATATGGCGCCAGTTTTCGACGGAACGACACCACCATCGGCGCGTTCCACTTGCTTAGCTCCTCGGGCGTAGGCTGCGATGTCGCGTACGGCGACTGTGCGCCCGCGCCGTAGCGATCCCGGATCGTGTCCGAGATGTTATCGCGTATTGCGTCTGATACGTGGCGCTGGCGCGAGGTGGTTCGCGAGTCAGCTGCGGGGGCAACAGGCTGCGCCCGTGTCGCCAGCGTCGGCATCGCGCCGCCGCTGAGCGCCTCTACGAATGCCGCTGCATTTGGGAAGCGATCGGCCGGATCTTTTTCCAGGCAAATCATCACCGCCCGCGCCAGGTCGGGCGGGAGATCCGGCCAGCGCTCATCCACTGGAACCGGTCTCTCTGACAGATGCTTGACCAGCATCGATGGCGTGTTGCTGGCGACGAACGGCGGCTGCCCGCACAGCATCTGGTAACCGACGACGCCCAACGAGTAGAGATCGCTGCGACCATCGATGGCTTTATCACCCGCGGACTGCTCGGGAGACATATAGGCAGGCGTTCCGATCGCCATCCCGGTTGCGGTGAGTCGCGAGTCGCCGGTATCGGTAAGAGCGCGCGCGATGCCGAAATCAGTCACCATCGCCCGACCGGTCTCTTCGTCGATGATGATGTTGTCAGGTTTGATGTCGCGATGGATGACGTTGCGGTTGTGCGCGTACGAGAGCGCGTCCGCAACCTCGCGCAGGACGCGACGCACTTCCACCGGGGGCATCGGACCGTGCTGCTGCAGACGTACGCCGAGGTTATCGCCCTTGATGTACGCCATCACGAAGTAGACGAGATTGTCTCGCTCTTCGACGGTGTAGATCGGAACGATGTTGGGGTGATTAAGCTGCGCGGCTGTCTCAGCTTCACGCAGGAACCGCTGGCGAATATCGGCCCGGAAACTCAGCTCCGGCGGCAAAACCTTGATCGCGATTTCACGCTTCAGGCGCCTGTCACGAGCACAGTACACGATGCCCATGCCGCCACGACCGACCTCGTCCTCTAGCTCGTAGTTTGCAGAGAGAACCTCGGCCACATGCGTGCCCAGTTCGTCTTCGGGTCTAATTGGCATGTTGCCGCGTCGAATCAGCAGTTTCAGTGTTGCACTTCATGCCTGGCTGGCGTAAATCCACGAGAGCAAAAGATGCGGTATGGGAGGGCTGTAAAGGTAGTATCTAAATAAGGTTCTTGGCTTAGGAAGGACAATGGCACAGCGTCAAACACTTCCCGTTCTCCCGCTAAGGGGAACGGTAATTTTTCCCGGTCTAACCCAGCCTATTGCGGCGGGCAGACCTTCTACACTACGCGCAATCGAGGCCGCTCTCAAAGGCGATCGAGTTGTCTTCGCGGTAGCACAGCGCGACAACACCGAAGAGCCGACGGCAGACATCCTGTACTCGATGGGCGTCATCGCGCGCATCGGTCAGATTCAGCGCGGACTCGGTGGCGTCCAGCTTTTGTTGCAAGGCGAACAGCGCGCAACCGCTCTTCAATATTCGACAGCAGATGGATATCTGAGCGCGGTAATCGTTCCGGCAGAGGAGATGACTCCTCAAACGGAAAACGATCCTGCATTCACGGCGTTACAGAAAGAAACCCGTGAGCGCGCGGCAGAGCTCGGCGAGCGTCGTGGACTTCCTGAGGAAGTCGTACATCAGGTTCTCGATTCAGTTACAGATCCCGGCCGCTTTGCGGATCTCGTCGCCGGCTACATCGAGCTGCCAGTTCCCGAGAAGCAGGGATTGCTGGAGACATTGAGCGTCGAGGAAAGGCTGCGCCGCGTGCTCGTTCACGTCCAGCGCCAGGTCGGACTGCTCGAGGCCCAGGAAGACATCAAATCGCAGGTGCAGGAGGAGCTTGGAGAGCGTCAGCGCGAGATGTATCTGCGTGAGCAGCTGAAGGCAATTCAGAAAGAGCTCGGCGATGACGACTCGAGCAAGGAGATCACCGAGCTGCGCGACAAGTTGGCGAAGCTGGAGCTGCCAAAGGAAGCGCGTCAGGAAGTCGAGCGCGAGCTGGGCAGACTGGAGCGCGCCGGTCGCGAATCGATGGAAGCACAAGTCATTCGTACCTACCTCGAGTGGGTTGCGGAACTGCCGTGGAACAAGAGATCGGACGACCAGCTCGATCTGAAGCGCGCTGAGACGATCCTCGAGGAGGATCACTACGGCCTGAAGGATGTAAAGGATCGCGTCCTGGAGTTCCTCGCCGTCAGACAATTGCGCGCGTCCCAGGTCGCGGAGGAAGTCGAAAAGACCGGAGAGGTGCCCGCCGGAAAGCTGTTCCCCGAAAAAGACGAGGCTACTCCATCGCTCGCCATCGGAGAACATGGCGACAAGCCGATCACCGATAAGGTCGAGGCGAAGTCACGCGCCATGGCGAAGGGACCGATTCTTCTCTTCATCGGACCGCCGGGCGTGGGTAAGACGTCGATTGCGAAGTCGATCGCCAGATCGCTCGGCCGCGAATACGTGCGTGTGGCACTCGGTGGCGCGCGCGACGAGGCCGACATTCGTGGACATCGTCGTACCTATGTGGGGGCGTTGCCCGGCCGAATCGTGCAGGGTCTCAAGCAGGCGGGGACGAAGAACCCCGTGTTCCTG
>Ga0114129_10006791_pt1 | contig 16247 bp, 12 predicted proteins | sample RhiMetdeltSRZDD1_FD_80071 | JGI IMG/M metagenome (GOLD analysis project Ga0114129, IMG submission 80071) | Populus rhizosphere microbial communities from Tennessee, USA - Rhizosphere MetaG P. deltoides SRZDD1 (version 2) (version 2) | ecosystem: Host-associated > Plants > Roots > Rhizosphere >... | reverse complement strand
CGAGCCAGCGGATCCGGGGCGGTGCCGAAGGGGCAGCGGTAGGTGTCCGGGAACGGCAGGTGGTGGACGTCGGGAGCCAGCGGGCCCAGGGCGAGCTTGGGCTCCCGGGCCCCGGTGAGCGCGAGCGCGCCGTGGGTCATCCCGTGGTATCCGCCGGCGAAGGCGATGACGCCGGTGCGGCCGGTGGCCGTCTTGGCCAGCTTCACCGCAGCCTCCACCGCATCGGCCCCGCTGGGGCTGCAGAACTGGATGCAGCCCCCGGTGAGCCCGGCGGGCAGCACCGAGAACAGCTGCTCCACGAAGCGGTCCTTGACCGGGGTGGCGAGGTCGAGCGTGGCCAGCGGCACCTCGTCGCGCAGCGCCTGCTCGATCGCGGCCACCACGACCGGATGACTGTGTCCCAACGGCAGCGCCCCGGCCCCGGCCAGGCAGTCCAGGTAGGTGTTGCCCCGCGCGTCGTGCACCATCACTCCCCGGCCGGAGACCAGGTTCAACGGGAGGCGGCGGGGATAGGTGCGGGCCGCCGACTCGCGGTGCCGCTGGCGCGCCAGCACCGGGTCCGGGTGGACGTCCGGGTCGTCGAGTCGGGGACGGCAGAGGGCGGCGGTCGAGGTATCGGACAGAGTGATAGGTATTCCTATCATCTCTGAGTAGGCGCCCCGTGCACCTCGTGCCGGAGCCGTGCCGGGTCAGATCGGGTTGGTCAGGCGGGCCAGCACCGTGTCGAGCGGCAGGTTCCAGTTGTCCTTGTCGTCGTGCCAGCGGAACAGGATCGACGCCACGCCGAGGGCGAGATCGGTCGGGAGCTCGTCGGCGTCCAGGGCGTCCGCGATCTCGTGCAGCTCCGGCGTCCACCGCCAGGCCAGGGCGGCGATGCTGCGGAGCTGTTCGGGATCGGAGAGGGGCGAAGCGACGTCGTGGCGGGCCTCGGCGATGAGCTGCTTGGTCACGCCGTACCGGGCGGCCAGGGCGTGGGCGATGGCGGCCAGGACGCGGGTCGCCTTCTGGTACCCCGAGTAGGCCATCTTCAGGGCACTGGCCGCGCCGATGTCGCCGTCCAGCCGGACCGGTTCGACGGCGGTGCCGGCGAAGATGTCGGCCACGGTCTCGATGTCCGTGCGCCGCCCGGCCAGGTAGAGGCCGGCGGTCGAGACGCCGGCCCGGGGTGGCGGACCGAAGATCGCGGCGTCGAGCACGTGCGCGCCGGACTTCGCGAACCGCTCGGCGATCCGGAGGCAGCGCTGGGGACTGGTCGCGTTGGCCTCGACGTACAGGCCCCGATACCCGTGCTGGGCCACCTGGATCGCGACCTGCTGCGCAGCGGTGGGGGGACAGATGGCCAGGACGATGTCGACCGCCGCGAGGAGCTTGCCCAGGTCGTCCACGGCCTCGAGACCCGCACGCCGGGCCCGGGCGATGGTGGCCTGGCTGCGACCCGCCGGGCACCACAGCACCCGCGCTCCGGCCCGGGCCGCCTCGGCTCCGACGGCAGCGCCCATCTCGCCCGGATGGAGCACGCCGATGGTCACCGCAGCGAAGGTCATCCTCGTCGTCCCTGTCCCGTCCCCGTCCCCACCTGACCGTCGCCGGTGCGCTCCGATGCGACGGTATCGCGTTCCCCTCTCCCGCTTCCCCCGGGACCGGGGCCGGGATGGGGCCGGCAGCGCGGGGTCGGTGGCCGATGGGGGCGCCGCCCAGGGTGGACGGCGCCCCCGGGATCAGCCGAGCCCGGATCTCATCGCCGTGATCAGCTCGCCGTTGGCGGTGTCGCCGGTCAGCTCCCAGAAGAAGGCTCCGCCCAGGCCCTGGTTCCGGACGTAGGCCATCTTCCCGCTGATGGTGGCGGGGGTGTCGTAGCTCCACCACTGCCCGCCGCAGAAGGCGTAGGCGGTGCCGCCGACCGTGCCGGTGGCGGGACATCGGTTCCGCAGCACCTTGTAGTCCTCGACCCCTGGCTCGAAGGTCCCGGGCGCGGGCCCGGTGGCAGAACCTCCTGGTGTGCTCTGGGTGACGCCGGTCCACCCCCGCCCGTAGAAGCCGACCCCCAGCAGCAGCTTGTTGGCGGGGATGCCCTTGCCGCGCAGCTTCTGGATCGCTGCGTCGCCGTAGAACCCGGGGATGGGGATGCCGGGGAACGAGGTCAGCGCCGAATGTGGTGCGGTCGGGCCGTCAGCGTCCCAGGTGCCGAAGAAGTCGTAGGTCATCACCATGTACCAGTTGACGTACTGCGCTGCACCCGCGTAGTCGGCGGCGTCGATCTTGCCCCCGGCCGTCGAGTCGGCGGTGATGGCTGCGGTCACCAGGTTGTTGGACCCGAACCGGGCCCGCAGGGCCTGCATGAGGTTGCGATAGCCGGCGAAGCCGCTGGTGTCGCAGCTCAGGCCGCACGCGTTCGGGTACTCCCAGTCGATGTCGATCCCGTCGAACACGTCCGCCCAGCGGGGATCCTCGACGAGCCGGTAGCAGGAGTCGGCGAAGGCCGCGGGGTTCTGCGCGGCCTGGCTGAAGCCGCCGGACCAGGTCCAGCCGCCGAACGACCACACCACCCTGAGGTTCGGGAACATCTGCTTGAGCTTGCGCAGCTGGTTGAAGTTGCCGCGGAGTGCACCGGCGTCCCAGGTGTCCGCGACGCCGTCGACGCTCTCGGCCGCGCTGTAGAAGCGGTCGTAGGCGGCGTAGGAGTCGCCGACCGTGCACTGGCCGTTCTGCACGTTCCCGAACGCGTAGACGATGTGGGTGAGACGAGAGGCCGATCCGCTGCTGGCGATGTTCCGGACGTGGTAGTTGCGCTGGTAGACGCCCCACTCCGGGAAGTAGCCGATCAGCCGCCGGCCGCCTCCTCCCGGGACGGTGGTCGACGTCGTCGACGTGGAGGTCGTCGAGGAGGTCGTGGACGTGGTCGACGTCGATGTGGTGGAGGTCGAGGTGGTGGTCGACCCCGGCGTGGTCGTGGTGGTGGTCCCGCCGGTCGCCGCGGTGACCTCGACCGCCGACACGGTCGCGTAGCCGGCGCCGCCGTTCATGTTGAACTGCACGTTCAGCTGTCCGTCGTTCACCGAGGTGGTGAAGGTCCGGTCGCAGGCGGTGAAGGCGCCGCACGACGCGAAGATGTCGAAGGCCGTCAGCACGACGGTGCCCTCGAGGCGGACGTCGAATCGCCGATGGCCGGCGGCGGTCGCCCAGTCCTCCATTGTCTTGAGGGTGACCCGGTAGGTGCCGTTGGCCACGTCGAACCGGTAGCCGGCCCAGTTGGTGAACTGGTCGTAGTTGCGGTACAGGTCGTCGTCGGTCGTGCCGGCGATGGCGTTGGTGGTCGATCCGGTGTTGTAGAGCGTGTCGTAGCCCCAACTCCCGGAGGTGTAGGCCCGGTCGGCAGACCAGACCTGTCCACCGCTGTCGGTGAACGAACCTCCGTTGGCGTTGACCCGGACCGGCACGGTGACCGCGGCGGTCGCGTTGGACGGCGCGACGAGCAGGGAGCCGACCAGCAGCAGGAGAGCCACTAGGGCCAGGCGGAGCTTCGACGGAGTCCGATCTCTCATGGTTCCCCCCGGTGAGAGTCGTAACTGCCAGTGAACTGCCAGTAAAATTTGTTAGTGAACCTTACATACTAAAATATACCGGAGTTCCGCACACTCCGTCAATGGTTCCGTCCGAGATGTGCGGAGAACGGGGGAGCGTGGAGCGTGGAGCGTGGCGTGCGGCGTGCGTCGGGCGGTCAGTGGCCGAAGAGGGCCAGCCACTCCGCTTCCGACCGGGGCTTGAACACGAAGTTCAGCTGGCGCGTCTCGCCCATGGTCGCCGACGGCTCGGCCGAGTACAGGTGGCCGGGGAACAGCACCGCGTCGTCGGGGACCTTGGCCAGCTTCTGGGTCAGGCTCTCGTAGAGCTGGGCCGGATCGCCGCCGGGAAGATCGGTCCGCCCACAGCCCTCCAGGAACAGCGTGTCGCCGGACACCAGGTACCGGCGGTCCACGAAGAAGCACTGGCTGCCGGGCGTGTGGCCCGGTGTGTGGATGAGCTCGATCGGCACCTCGCCCGCCCGGACGACGTCGCCACTGTCGTGCCCGACCAGGTCGGTGGGACCGGCACCGGTCACCCGCTGCACCCACGGCACCTCGTCCCGGTTCACGTGGATCGGCACCGGCTGCAGGGTGAGCAGCTCGCGCACGCCGCTGATCCGGTGGCCCATCATGTCGCCGCCCACGTGGTCCGGGTGGTAATGGCTGGCCAGCGCGCCCACCAGCCGCATGTCGTCGGCGGCGAGGACGTCGAGCAGCCCGCGGATGTCGTAGGCCGGGTCGACCACGATCGCCTCGCCGGTCTCCCGGTCGCCGACCAGGTAGCAGAAGTTGACCATCTGCCGGGCGAGCGGGTCGGTGCGGGCGATGTCGCGGCCGCACAGCAACTGCCGGAAGTACAGGCGATCGGTGTCGGTCACCGCGGCGAGCGTACCGGTGGTCCCCGTGGGTGAGTAACCCGTCCATCGGCGTGACAGCGACTCGGAAATCGACAACGGTGGGGCAGAACGCACTCGATCCGGTAAGGCGGGCTAATGGCAGGCGGGTTCCTCATCCCAACGAAAGGTGTGCCGTGAGGACGTTGACCATCGTCGACCGGGATCACATCATCGATGCCCTGCACGAGGAATGGGACGCTCTGGTCGCCCTGGCCGCCGACCTCGACCCTGCGGACTGGGACCATCCGACCGACTGCCCGGGCTGGTCGGTCAAGGCCTGCTACGCCCACATCATCGGGACCGAGTCGATGTTGCTCGACCGGCCTGTCCCCGCGGTGGAGCTCCCGGAGGACCTGCCGCACGTGCGCAACGAGCTGGGGCGGGTCAACGAGGCGTGGGTCCGCGCCTACCGCGACCGGTCGGGCGCCGAGGTGCTCGCCGACCTCGGCGAGGTCATCATCGAACGCCGGGCCGCCCTGCGGCTCATGGACCAGAAGGCCTTCGACCAACCCACCTGGACCCCCGGTGGCGAGGACAGCTACGGGCGGCTCATGCGCATCCGGGTCATGGACCAGTGGTTCCACGAGCAGGACGTGCGGGAAGCCGTCGGCCGGCCCGGCCACCTCGAGGGGATCGCCCCCGAGGTCTCCCTGGACGAGATCGCCGCTTCGCTGGGCTATGTGGTCGGGAAGAAGGCCGGCGCACCGGCGGGGACCTCGGTCCGCTTCGACCTGAAGGGACCGCTGTCGGACACCCTCGACCTCCGGGTGACCGACCGGGCGCGGGTGGTCGATCGGCTGACCGAGGAGCCCACCGTCACGCTGACCATGCCCGGGGCGACCTTCTGCCGTCTGGTGGGCGGTCGCCGACCCTGGGACCACCCGTGGGTGCGGTCGGCGGTGAACATCACCGGCGACGAGGAGCTGGGCCGCCAGATCCTCTCCAACCTGGCCTTCATGATCTGATCGCGGGCTGCTCGATGGGGTCCTCCGGGGGGAGGACGGAACTAACCTCCAGGCCGTGGGTATCGGGGACCGCTTCAAGCAGGCGGCTGAAGCTGCACGAGCGAACATCCTCAACCAGAGCGGACGCCGTGACCGGGGTGCGGTGCACGGCGTCCACGGCGTCGAGCTCCAGCCCCAGGACTACGACGTGGCTCGCCGGGCCATGTCGCTCGGCGCCCCGGATCCCTTCTCGTTGATCTCCCACGACGAGGTCGTCGCCCTCACCGGCCTGCCCGTCGGCGGGCCCGCCCTGACCTACACCGACGACGATCTGGGGGTCCGCTTCGACGCCCAGGGCGGTGACAGCCGCCGCTGGTCGTTCGGCGTCCACGTCGGGCACGCGGTCGACGAGGTCACCCCGTTCGACGCCCGCCGGTGGTACGAGTGGATGGTCGACCTGCTCGACGGGGCCGAGCACGTGCTGCTCGGCGACAGCGCCCGGTACCTCGACGGTCTGCTGTACGTCCTCGGCGAGGGCCGGGCGTTCTACGTGATGGTCGACGCCCCCGACGGGTCGCCGACCCGGGAGTGGGCGGTGCGGCTCGGGCGGCGGGTCCTGGAGCGCTTCGCGGCCGGCCTCGCCGGCTGAGCGCCGTTCTGCGCCTCCGGCTGCGGCCCTTCGCCTTCGGCTCGGGGCCCTCCGGCGTGATCCTGAACCGAACGCCTCGGCTTCGGCTTCGGCGACGAACGGGCCGCATTCCGCTTCCGATGGGCGGTCGGCTTGGCTGGATCCCCGCGCTGCCGCGGGCGATCGAGCTGCCTGAACGAGGGATGGCGGAGCGCCGGTAGTGTCCACGGGCGATGCCTGGGCCCGACGATGCGACCGCGACGGCAACCGCACCCGAGCCCCTGTCCTTCGCGTCGGCGCAGGGGCGGTGGGTGCTGTTGGCCACGGTCGGAGCCTCGGGCATGGCCTTCCTCGACAGCACGGTGGTCAATGTCGCCCTGCCCGAGATCGGGCGCAGCCTCGACTCCAGCATGTCGGGCCTCCAGTGGGTGCTGAACGGCTACCTGCTGGCGACGGCCTCCCTGATCCTGCTGGGCGGGTCGCTCAGCGACATCGTGGGCCGGCGGCGGGTCTTCCTCGCCGGCGTCGTCGTCTTCGCCGCGGCCTCGATGGCCTGCGGGATCGCGCCGAGCGCCGGGCTGCTGGTGGTGGCCCGGGTGGTGCAGGGGATCGGCGGCGCGCTGCTCACGCCAGGGAGCCTGGCGATCCTCGAGGCCAGCTTCCGCCGCGAGGACCGGGGCAAGGCCATCGGCGCCTGGTCCGGACTGACCGGCGTGGCGTCCGCGGTCGGGCCGTTCCTGGGCGGGTGGCTGGTCGACGCCGCCTCGTGGCGGTGGGTGTTCTTCATCAACCTGCCGTTCGCGCTGCTGGTCGTCGCCGTGACGGTCCGCCACGTGCCCGAGACACGGAACCCGGAGGCCGATGGCCATGTCGACATCCTCGGCGCCGCACTGATCGCCACCTCGCTGGCCTCACTGAGCTGGGGGTTGATCGCCGCCGGGGACGATGGCTGGGCGTCCCCGTCGGTGCTGGTATCGCTGGCGGTCGGCGTCCTCGCCCTGGCGGCCTTCGTAGCGGCCGAGCGGCGGGAGTCGCATCCCATGCTGCCGCCCTCGATCTTCCGCTCGGCCCAGTTCCGGGCGGCCAACCTGGTCACCGTCGCGATGTACGGCGGGCTGGGCATCGTGTTCTTCCTGCTGATCATGCAGCTCCAGCAGGTGCTCGGCTACTCGGCTCTCGAGGCCGGCGCCGCGAGCCTGCCGATCACGGTCCTGATGCTGGCCCTGTCGTCCTGGTCGGGCCAGCTGGCCACGCGGATCGGGCCGCGCCTGCAGCTGAGCGTCGGGCCGCTGGTGCTGGCCCTCGGGCTCGTGGTGCTGGCGACGGTCGATGCCGGGGACGCCTATCTCACCGGCGTGCTGCCGGGCGTGGTGGTGGTCGGCCTGGGCCTCGCGTTCACCGTCGCGCCGCTGACCACGACCGCCCTCGGCGCCGTCGACGACCACCACGCGGGGATCGCCTCGGGCGTCAACACCACCGTCGCTCGCGCCAGCCAGCTGGCGACCGTCGCGGCCGTGCCCGTACTGGCGGGGATCACCGGTGCCACCTACCCCGATCCCGCAGCCTTCTCCGACCGCTACCGCACCGGGATGCTGATCGGCGCCGGGCTGGTCGCGGTCGGTGGGCTGCTGGGGCTGGCGCTCGTGCGGAACCCGACCGACGAGGAGGCCGCCGACCGGGCCGATCGGCACCTCGCGCCGGTGGACCGGTTCCGGTGCGGCGTGGAGGCCGTCCCGCTCGACCGCTGCCCGGGCCGCGTGCCGGTGTCGACCCTCGGCTCCGACGCCACCGACGCCGCCTGACCCCCTGTCGTCCCAGCGCTGGCTGGCTCTCCGCCCCGGCGGCGCCACCTGACGTCTCGGTCGGCTGGTTCTCCGCCCGGGCTTCGGTCGTCTTTGAAGATCTTCAAAGACAGCAGGAACGGCGCTCGTGCCGCCTGACATCGCCTGACCACGGTTCTTTGAAGATCTTTGGCCCCTATGCGGCCATCGATCTTCAAAGACGCCTGGCGCGACGGTTCCGGCTCACGCCGTGGCGTCGCCGGGGTCGAGGCTGGGCGGCGGGGCGGCGGCATCTGCCGGCCCGGCAGGGTCGGCGGCGGTGAGGTGGCGGGTCCGGCGAGCCTCGGCCTCGGCCCGGGCCAGCACCTCGCGCAGCGGGATGCCCCGCTGGCGGGCGACCCACGCCGCGTCGTCGTGCTCGACCTTGATCCGGCCCGGGCTCAGCTTGACCCGGATGGGCAGGCCGTCGACGTCGACGGTGGCGGTCGAGCGGGCGGCCGGCCAGCGCTCCATGGTCAGGCCCCGCAGGCCCAGGGTCCCCGACTCTGCCGCCAACGTCGTGGCGACCTGCTCGGCGAGGGAGGGGTCGGCCAGCGCGCTGACCACGTGGGCGGGGCGACCCTTCTTCATCACGATCGGGGTGATCCAGGCGTCGTGGGCGCCCGCTTCGAGTAGGGCGGCGATGGTGTGGGCGAGGACCTCGCCGGTGGCGTCGTCCAGGTTCGCCTCGAGCAGTACGACCGGCTGGCCGGGGCGCTGGCCCACCCGACCAGGGGGACTCTCGGCTGCCTCGCCCAGCACGACCTGGACGGCGTTGGGTCGTCCCTCCAGCTCGCGGCTACCGGCGCCGTAGCCGCTGGCGAGGATCCGCACCGCGGGGAGGGCACCCCACCGGCTGACCATGGCTGCGAGCAGCGCAGCGCCCGTCGGGGTGGTCAGTTCCACCGGCAGGTCGATGCCGTAGGTCGGCGCCGAACGGAGGAGCTCGACCACCGCCGGCGGCGGATTGGGCAGCAGACCGTGGGCCGCTCGGACCATGCCGGTGCCGGTTGCGACCGGGCTGGCGTGCACCTCGTCGATACCCAGGACCTCGAGCGCGGCGCAGGTGCCGACGACGTCGATGATGGCGTCGATGCCGCCCACCTCGTGGAAGTGGACCTGCTCGGCGGGGCGGCGGTGCAGCCGTCCCTCGGTGTCGGCGAGGGCGTGGAACACGGCCCGGGCCCGACTGGTCACCCGGGCGGGGAGGCGGGCTTCCTCGACCAGCCCCACGATGTGGGCGGCGGTTCGGACCACGGCATCGTCGGCGGCGTGCACGTGGATCTTGGTCGCGGCGATGCCGCCGCGCAGCACCGGCTCGGCCTCCACCGTCCAGCCCGACACGGGGAGCCGGTGGAGCAGCGCCCGGACCTCGTCGAGGTCGGCCCCCGCGTCGATGAGCCCACCCAGCGCCATGTCGCCGGCAATGCCGCTGAAGCAGTGGAACCAGGCAACCGTCCGCCTCCCGCCCCGGACCCCCACCACCTCGCCCTCCGCCACCTCGCCCGCCTCGCCGGTCCGCGCCGGCCGTGCGCCCACCTCGGGCCGGTCGCCCGGCGTGCGCAGCTCCACCTCGCCCACCTCGCCCACCTCGCCGGGCGGGGCCGGGCGGACCGGAGCGTCCCCTCCCGGCCGGTCGTCGCTCATCCCACCGCCCTTCGGCGGCGCACGCGCCCAGTCGGGACTCCAGCGGCCGGCCCGACCGGCGCGGCCGGCCCGCGTCCACCCGGGGCTCCAGCGGCCGACCCGACCGACCCGACCGGCCCGGCGGCGGCCCCCACCCCGAGGCGATAGGTCCCGTTCCGACGAGCCCGAGGCAATGGGTCCCGGCCCCCGGGACCCATTGCCTCGGCCGTCGGAATCCGGGACCTATCGCCTCGGGTCATGCCGGCCCACCCGCCGCGGGCCCGGCGGGGCCGAGCATGCGCAGCAGTGCGTACGCCGCGCCGAAGCCGTTGTCGATGCCGACCACGGTCACGCCGGCGGCGCAGGAGGACAGCATCGCCAGCAGCGCCGTGATCCCGCCGAAGCTCGCCCCGTACCCGGCGCTGGTCGGCACGGCGATGACCGGCGCGGCGGTGATCCCGCCGATCAGGCTGGCGAGGGCGCCCTCCATGCCGGCGACCACCACGACCGCGTCGGCCTTGGCCAGCTCGTCGGTCGACGCCAGCAGCCGATGGACGCCGGCCACGCCCACGTCGTTGAGCCGCCCGGGATCGAATCCGTGCGCCGCCAGCACCACAGCGCACTCGTCGGCCACCGGGAGGTCGGCGGTACCGGCCGCGGCCACCACCACGTTCTCGGGCCGCAGCTCGGCCACGGGACGCCACACCAGCGTGGCGCCGTGCCGCTGGCCGTAGGGGTTGGCGGCCAACGCCTCGGCGGCCTGCGCGTCCGATGCCCGGGTGAGGAGGACCGGCCCGCCGCCCGGCACCGCCAGCAGCTCGGCCACGATCGCCGCGCACTGCTCGGGGGTCTTCCCGGGGCCATAGACCGCCTCCGCCAGCCCCTGGCGGAGCGCACGGTGGTGGTCGACACGGGCGAACCCGAGGTCGGCGTAGGGCAGGCGGCGGAGCCGGGCCACCACCTCCTCGGTCTCGACCAGCCCTGCCTTGACCTGCTCTATCAGCCGCCGAACGGCTGCTTCGTCCATCGTGCCTCGCCTCGTCGGTCAGTCGGTTGGTCCGCCCGGGGCCTCCAGCATGACGGCTCGACCGCCGTTCCGGCACACCCGCCGCCACACCCGCCGTTGCACTCGCCGGTCCCCATGGCCCACCAGGTGGCCTCTTGACGACCCTTAGTTTGGAAGGTAGACAAACAAACTATGCCGAGGGGGAGCAGAGACCGCGCAGACCGCGCAGGCCGCACAGACGGCGGCACGGGCGGTGGGCCAGCGGGCGAACCGGCCAACGAGCCGGCCACCGAGCCCAACGAGCCCTTCGCCCAGCGGGGCCGCACGACCCGGCGGGCGGTCCCGGGCGACGCCCGCCGCCACAACCGTCGCCTCATGCTCCGCACCCTGTTCCGCGACGGCCCGCTGAGCCGGGCGGACCTGGCCCGTGCCACCCACCTCACCCGGGTCACCGCCTCCGACCTGGTGGCCGAGCTGCTCGACGAAGGCCTGGTGGAGGAGTTGGGCACCCGCACCGGACAGGGCGTCGGCAAGCCGGCGACGCTGGTGGGCATCGTCGCCCAGGCCCGCCTGGTCCTCTCGCTCGACCTCAGCGGCGAGGCCGAGTTCTGCGCCGCCCTCGTGGACCTGTCCGGCAAGGTCATCGATCGGGCCATCCTCGCCCACCGCGACCGCACCGGCGCCGCCGCCCTCGACCTGGCCGCCCGGCTGGCCACCGATCTCGCCGAGCGGGCCGAGCGGCCCCTGCTCGGTGTCGGCATCGGCTCGCCCGGTGTCGTGGACCCGGCCGGCGTCGTCCTCGAGGCCCCGAACCTCGGCTGGGAGGACGTCGACGTAGCCGCCCACGTCCGAGCCGCCCTCACCCGGGCCCGTGGCGGCACCGGCAGCAGCATCCCGGTCCACGTCGCGAACGACGCCAACGCCGCCGCCCTGGGCGAGCTCAGCCTCAGTGGCCCCCTGCAGCGCAGCCTCCTGCTGGTCAAGATCGGCCACGGTGTCGGCGCCGGCGTCGTCATCGACGGCCACCTCGTGGTGGGCGACCGCTTCGCGGCCGGTGAGATCGGCCACGTGGTCGTCGATCCCCGGGGCGAGCCCTGCGCCTGCGGGAGGCGGGGCTGCCTGGAGACCGCGATCGCTGGTCCGCAGCGGGGCCGCCTGGCCGGCGACGGACCGGCCGAGACCCAGGCCCGCCGCGTCGCGGGCCGCAAGCTGGGCAGTGCGCTGGCGCCGGTCGTCAGCGCGCTCAACCTGCGCGAGATCGTCCTGTCGGGCCCGATCGAGGTGCTCGACGCGACGTTCCGGCGGTCGGCGCTCCGCGTCGTCCAGAGCCGGACCATGCCGGCGGTCGGCGACAACGTCGACATCCGGCTCAGCCCTCTCGGGGACGACGACGTCCTCCTGGGGGCCGCGATGCTCGTCCTCGATCGGGAGTTGGGCGTCGCGTGAGCACCTACGGCCACCAGAACGGGGGGATCCCAGGTCTTGCGGCCAAGGGCACCAGGCCTCGTCGTCGACGAGGCCTTCATTCCGTGCGGACCCGGCGGGCCTGGCGGCCGGCCCGGGCAGTGAAAGCGGGAGGACCATGAAGATCAGAAACCTCGTGGCGTTAGGCCTCGCGGCGACGCTGGTGATGGCGGCCTGTGGGGACGACGACGACGATGGAGCCGCGACGAGCGACGAAGGCAGCTCGGCCTTCGAGGCGCCACCCTCGGACACCGAGGGCACCCTGCGCGTCTGGCTCAACGGCAACGACACCCCCGACTCCATGCGGGAGTGGGCCATCGAGCAGTTCAACGAGCAGTACCCGAACGTGGAGGTCACCATCGAGACCCAGGAGTGGGACGGCGTGGTCGACCGGTTGAGCAACGTCCTGCCCACCGAGGACTCCCCCGACATCGTCGAGCTGGGCAACACGCAGGCCCAGGAGTTCGAGGCCGCCGGCGCGCTGGTCGACCTCAGCGACATGCGCGAGGACCTCGGCGGCGACGACCTGCTGGACAGCCTGGCCGAGGCCGGTAGCTACAACGGCCAGTTCTACGGTCTGCCGCTGTACGCGGGCGCCCGGGTGGTGACCTACCGCACGGACCTGTTCGAGGCCTCCGGGCTGGAGATCCCCACCACGATGGACGAGCTGATCGCTGCCGCGGAGACGCTGCAGCAGGACAACGCCAGCACGCCCAACTTCTCGGGCTTCTACTTCCCGGGCCGCAACTGGCACGCCATGCTGTCGTTCATCTGGGACGCCGGTGGTGACATCGCGACCCAGGACGGCGACGCCGCCTGGGTCAACGAGCTCGGCTCGGACGAGTCGGTCGAGGGTTTGAGCACGGTCCAGGACCTGATGGAGAACGCCAACCAGGCCCCGGCCGACGGTGACGACGCCAACGACTACGTCGAGTTCTGCAACGGCGAGATCGGCATGCTGTTCGCGCCGGGCTGGAAGATCGGCCAGCTCATGGACCCCGAGCAGGGTTGCCCCGACGTGATGGAGGGCAAGCTGGGTGCGTTCCCGCTGCCCGGCTCGGATGGTGAGGTCGCCCCGTCGTTCCTCGGCGGCTCGGTCCTCGGGATCTCGGCCCAGAGCGAGAACGCTCCGTTGGCGTACCAGTTCCTGCGGATCATCAGTGGCGACGGCTACCAGACCCAGTACGCCGAGAACGGGCTCATCCCGGCCCGCAAGTCGCTCCTCGACGCCGTCGAGGGCGACGAGTCGGCGGTGGCGCAGGCCGCAGCGGCCGAGAACAGCCGCTTCGTGCCCAGCAGCCCGCACTGGGCCGAGGTGGAGGGCCAGGACATCCTCCAGGACATGGGCACCGCCATCGGTTCGGGCGGTGATGTCGCCGACGAGGCCAGCCAAGCCGGCGACGCCATCGTGGAGATCCTCAACAGCTGACGCCGTCAGCTCGGGAGGGTAAGGAAGCGCCATGACCAAGCACCCCGCCAGGCAGCGTGTTGCCCGGGTCATGCCGGCTGGCTCGTCCGCTCGCCACCGTCCTTGCGAGCGAGGAGTCTGACCCGACATGACCGGGGTCGCGTCACCTGGCGGGGTGGGCGTGCTGCCCGAGGGAGGGACGATCGCCCAGCCGTCCCCCTCGGGGGCGGCCGTGGCGCCCGGCCCGGGTCGGGGCCGGTGGGCGGGACGTTGGCAACGCCGCGGGCGGTCGCTGCCCTACGGCCTGCTGGTCCCGTGCCTCATCGGCCTGGGCCTCGGCCTCGCCTACCCGCTGCTCCGCCTGGTGGTCATGTCCACGCAGGACTACGGCCTGGCGCAGCAGTTCGGCACCCCGCCGGAGTCGGTGGGCCTGGGCAACTTCACCGACATCTTCGGCGATGCCTACTTCTGGACGGTCCTACGCCGGTCGCTGCTGTTCTGCCTGGTCAACGTCACACTGACTCTCGTGCTGGGGACGTTGGTGGCCATCCTGCTGGGCAAGCTCGGCCGGGGGATGCGGACCCTGCTGAGCGTGGCCCTGATCATGGCCTGGGCCACCCCCGCCCTCACGGCGACCGTGGTGTGGCAGTGGATCTTCGATTCGCGCTCCGGGGTGGCCAACTGGATCCTCACGAAGCTGGGCTTCGACTTCGAACGCCACTCCTGGCTGTCGCAACCCTTCAGCTTCTACATGGTCGCGACGCTGATCATCGTGTGGATGGGCATCCCGTTCGTGGCCTTCACGCTGCACGCCGCGATGACCCAGATCCCCCACGAGGTGATGGAAGCCGCGGCCATCGACGGCGCCGGCCCGTGGGCCCGCTTCCGGGACGTCACCTGGCCGGCCATCAAGCCCCTGTTCGTCCTGCTCACGGCGCTGAGCACCCTGTGGGACCTGCGGGTGTTCACGCAGATCTACGTGCTGCAGGAGGCGGGCGGCCTGAGCCGGGAGACGAACCTCCTCGGGACCTGGGCCTTCCGGGAGGCGGTGTCCGGCAACCACTACGGCAAGGGGGCCGCGATCGCCCTGGTGATGGTGGGGATCACGCTCGTGCTCACGTCGCTGTGGCTGCGCCAGCTGTTCCGGAACCAGGAGGTCTGACGGCGTGAAGGCGACGCTCGCGACCCGACGCCGTCGGCGGATCGGCGTGAACGCGCTGGCCCTGGTCCCGATCGCGCTGTCGGCGTTCCCCGTCTACTGGATGATCAACACGTCGTTCCGGCGCAGCATCGAGATCCGCAGCGAAGTCCAGTTCCTGCCCTTCGGCGGAACGTTGGACAACTACCGCCGGGTGTTCGACCAGGAGTTCTTCTGGTCCTCGTTCGCCAACAGCGTCAAGGTCACGGCGTTCACGGTGGTCCTGGCGCTGTTCAGCGCGTTCTTCGCGGCTCTCGCCGTGTCCCGCTTCCGGTTCCGGGGACGAGTGGCCTTCCTGGTGATGATCCTGGTGGTCCAGATGATTCCCGCCGAAGCCCTGATGATCTCGCTGGTCAAGGTCCTCGACGGCTGGGACCTGCGCAACTCCATCGTCGGGCTCACCATCGCCTACGTGGCCTTCGTGCTGCCCTTCACGGTGTGGACGCTGCGCGGGTTCGTGGACGGCGTCCCCCGGGAGCTGGAGGAGGCCGCGATGGTCGACGGATCGAGCCGGCTCCGGGCCTTCCTGACCATCACCTTCCCCCTGATCGCACCCGGCCTGGTCGCCACCGCGATCTTCGGGTTCATCCAGGCCTGGAACGAGTACACGCTGGCCCTGGTGATCATGGACCGACCGTCGATGGAGACCCTTCCGCTGTGGTTGCAGGGCTTCAACAAGGGCGCCCGGGGCACCGACTGGGGCGGCGTGATGGCAGGGTCGACGGTGATCACGCTGCCGGTGATCGCGTTCTTCATGCTCGTGCAGCGCCGGGTGGTGTCCGGCCTCACTGCGGGGGCCGTCAAGGGATGACGCCCGTCGCCTCGCTGGAGGGGATGGCGGCCGCGACGCTGCTGGCGTCGTTCAACGGACCGACCGTCCCGAAGTGGGTCCTCCGCCGGGTCGACGAGGGCCTGGGCGGCGTCTGCCTGTTCGGGTCCAACCGTCTGGAGTCCGCCGACCACACCGGCGGGGTCGCTACCGCCCTCCACGCCGCCCGGCCGTCACTGCTGGTGGCACTGGACGAGGAGGGTGGTGCGGTCACCCGTCTCGAAGCGACCACCGGCAGCTCGCTCCCGGGCAACGCTGCGCTCGGCGCCGTCGACGACGTCGGGCTGACCCGGCAGGTCGCGGTGGCGCTGGGCGAGCTGCTGTCCGAGGTGGGCGTCGACCTCGATCTCGTCCCGTGCGCGGACGTCAACGTCGACGCCGCGAACCCGGTGATCGGCGTGCGGTCCTTCGGAGCCGATCCGCTACTGGTGAGCCGGCACGTCGCAGCGTTCGTCGAAGGGCTGCAGAGCGCGGGGATCGCCGCGTGTGCGAAGCACTTCCCTGGTCACGGCGCCACCACGGTCGACTCCCACCTGGCGCTGCCCCGGGTGGGAGTCGACGCCGACGTCCTGGGATGGCGTGAGCTGGCGCCGTTCCAGGCCGCCATCGACGTCGGCGTTGCGGCGGTGATGACCGCGCACCTGCAGGTGCCCGCGCTCGACCCCGAGCATCCCGCCACGGTCAGCCATCGGGTCCTCACCGGGCTGCTCCGCAACCAGCTGGCGTTCCCGGGCGCGATCGTCACCGACGCCCTCGACATGGCGGGCATCGGCGGCCCACGGCTGATCCCCGCCAACGTCGTGCACTGCCTGGCCGCGGGTGCGGACCTCTGCTGCCTGGGCCCCGATGCGACCGAAGAGCTGGT
>Ga0114129_10006790_pt1 | contig 16251 bp, 13 predicted proteins | sample RhiMetdeltSRZDD1_FD_80071 | JGI IMG/M metagenome (GOLD analysis project Ga0114129, IMG submission 80071) | Populus rhizosphere microbial communities from Tennessee, USA - Rhizosphere MetaG P. deltoides SRZDD1 (version 2) (version 2) | ecosystem: Host-associated > Plants > Roots > Rhizosphere >... | reverse complement strand
TTGTGACGGCGACATAGCGGTCAGCGGGCTGAGGCGGGGGAAGTACATGGCCATGTTCCACCAGCCCTTTCAGAGCGGCCGCTACGTTATCGAACACGGTGGTTGCGATGGGGTTCAGTCCAAGAATATCCACGACCGAGTGGACGACCATGATGTCGCTTGTCCCGACCATCGGGTCGAAGTAATGTTTGCCCGAAGCGATCGGGGAGACAAGAACTTTTGGCACGCCGACGGGCAACTGCATCATCGCCGCCGCGCCCATCACCGCGCCTTCCGCGCCGCCCATGCTGACAACGGCGTGAATTTTTCCTTGTCTGTAAAATTCAAGGGTCAATTTTTTAAGCGCCTCGCGCATCCCTGCAACGGCTTTGCCGCGACTGCCCGCGTTACGGAGCGCGTTAATGGTTGTGCCACCATAGGTTGCCGCTTGTGCGCGGGTGATATCGTCTTTGCTTAGTGTAATCCCTAACGGCTCGCCCAGGATGCCGTCATCAACCACAATCGTTTGCAATCCTAACGAGTGGAGTCGATCGCGCAAGTAGCCAATCTCGGTACCCTTGGTATCTAGCGTGCCGATGATAAGAATAGTGTTGGGCATGGGAATTTCTTCAAACTGGTTTGAGCAATGAGTTCGAGTTACGTAGTGCTAACTCGAACTCATTCTCGACCTTTATTGATTTTTTATTGGATCAACGGTAGCAGGGTATCGGCACAGGTTTTGACCTGCCCACTGTAGAATTCTTCGGTGAGGAAACTGGAACCATGATCAATGATGAACTTCTTCTGCTCTTCGGATATCTCCAGTTTGCTTAGGTCGGTTTCTACCATAGTGGGGTAAGGATTAGCGGGCGTCCGATCCACAGGGGCGACAAACTCGACGGTCAGTGCGCCATCATAACCGATGGACTTTAATGTACCGACCAATTTCGCCCAGTCCCAATGACCCAAGCCGCAGGCGAAGCGGTTGGTATCGGCTACATGGAAGTCATACATGCGCTTGCCAACCTTGCGGATGGACTCATAGGGATCGACTTCCTCAAAGTTGATATGAAAAGCATCCAGGGCGACGCCACACTCAGGGCTGGTGGCTTCGGCGAGCGCAAGCGCCTGATTGGCGCGGCTAACGAAGTACGTCTCGAAGCGGTTAATGGGCTCAACAGCGATTCGCACGCCTTCCTTCTTAGACCAGGCGTCAATTTCTTTCATGCCAGCGACGGCGTTTTTCCACTCTTCTTCCGGTGTAGCATCCGCATTCACTTTTCCGACCGTGCCCGGAACAATGGTCAGGACCTCCCCATCCAATTCCTTGATCATGGTCAGGCAGTCTTTGACGTACTGCACGGTGTTGGCTCGAATCTTTTCGTTGGGCGAGGGCAGGTGCAGACCTTCAAACATCAAGGTAACAGCGCCCCAGCAACGAATACCATGCTCGTCCAGAATTTTTTTGACATCTTTGGTGTTGTATCTTTTTGGCTCGCCGCCAATTTCGATACTTTCGTAACCGTATTTTGCAAGGCGGGCGACAGTTACTTCGATGGGTTCTGCCCGCATCCAGTTGTGCATTGACAGGTGCATTTTGGTACCTCCGTTTGATTGAGTGATTTTTTTGATTGCTGATTTATTGGATGTTTTTTGCCAGTAGTTCGTACAATCCCTGGGCGCGCACACCAAAACGCGGCGCATGGCGGTTGAGTTGGTAAAGCGTGCCAGCGTCTTCAGTGACGGCAACCTGCGCGCCTGACTTCGCCACATCGTCTAATCTTGCGAATGTAAGCTGGTCGGCGAGATGAGGTTGGGTGAATTGAAGCGCAGTGCTTCCAACAGAATGGGTGCGCTCACCCCGCCAAAACAACTCGCGGGCTGGGATCGGGAGAACTGCCTTCAGAATTGCCCGCGCGCCCGCGCGGCCTCCGGGAACACGCGCCGCGTGGGCTGGGTCCACATACGCGTAAGGGGTTGTATCCTCAAGGATGGTAAATGTAAGTCTGCCAGCTTTCGAATGATCATGCAAATAGGATGTTAATTCGATAAGCTCGACCTCCTCCGGCCAGGCGAGTCCCAGCCGCTCGATCAAATGTTGGTTGAAGGCAAAATAATCTCCGGGCGAGAGGACGAGAAGTTTGCGTGCGCCTGACGCCCGTAATTCATCCAATGTGGCTTGCGCTAATTTCCGCGCAGTCTCGGGAAAGCCCAGCGAACTGGCGAGATAACCATTGTTGCGACCGATGCCGATTTCTACCGGAGTTACGCCCGTTGCGTGGATCAAAGTCCGGGCGGCCTGCACAGCCTCAGGCTGGAGATGATGCGCTTCATCCCCGACGAATAATGCAACTGCGCCCGTGCCCGTCATTTTTTCGGGAGTCTGTTTAACGTATGGATTTTCAAACTGCTCGAGTATTTCGCCGATTTCGTACACGATGGCAGGGGCAAGTTGTTGAGCGGTCACTTCCGCGCGAGCAGAGGCGATGGCATCCGGTAGGGGTTGGTCAGTGGCACAGTTTGCGCGACATGCACCACAGTCGGCGCAGGAATACAACACGTTGACGGTTTCTTCATTCCAGGTCAGGAGTCCGCGTTTTACAGACTCAATGGTCAACCCCCAACCGTGCGGAGTGAGCGTCTCAAGATGGGTGACAAGTCCAATCGGGCAGACGTGACGGCACATCAGGCAGTAGCGGCAGTTTTCGGTGGTGGGGACGGTATCCATCTAAAATCCTGTTTTTCCCGGATTCATAATTCCATTCGGATCGATCATTTTCTTGAGCCGCAATAAAAACGGCCAGGCATCACCATATTGACGGCGCATATAGCGGCCTAGTTTTAATCCAACGCCGTGATGCTCGTTAATCATGCCACCGTTTTCGAGGACGGCAGTCATAGCGGCGTTCCAGACGCGGTTGTGGAGTTGGAGTGCTTCCTGGGCATCGGCAGGAGGTTCCTCAATGATGAAGCGGGTATAGACCATCACGCCCCAGTGAAACCAATGCGAGAAATGACCGATGAACTTTACATTCCATTCGGCAAAACCTTCTTCGACGGCTTTTTTTTCTGCCCAATATAGTTTTTCAATCTGGTCGTAGGTGGTGAGGGTTTCAGTTGTGCCGTACATCCAGGGCAGGTGCAGGCTTTTGGGCGGATAATAAAAATCGTAGCGATGTTCCCACCACTTTTCGCCGGGCTCGCGGCCGAGGTCGCGCGCGCCAAGTTCGGTACAAATTTCGAGCGCCTTCTTCTCTTGAAGAGCGGCGATGTCCGGGTCGCCATCGAACCCGATGACCATGTACGCTCCGTCAAATTCGTAGCCCAATACTTTTTTGACTTGTGAGCGAGTGGACTCGGGGTCATAAAGACGAATGACAAACGGTTCGAGGCGACGGGTCATCAGCAGGCGGCCCGCTTCGATGGCATTGCTCAGGTTATCGAAGAGAACGGCGCGCAACAAACGTGCTTCGGGGAGATAATCCACTTGCATGGTCGCTTCGGTGATGATACCGAACGTGCCTTCCGCTCCCAGCCAGAGTCTTGCCCAATCCGGTCCTGCCGCGTGTTTGGGGACATGCGCAGTGCGGATGATTTCACCGGTGGGAAGAACAACTTGCATTCGCAAAAACAAGTCCTCCGCTTTGCCATATTTTGTACTGACCGTGCCAGTGCCGCGCGGGGCGAGGTATCCGCCCAAGGTCGCGCAATTCGATGAGGCGGCGTAATGCGGGAGGGTCAAACCTTTTTCGTTCAACGCCCACTCCAACTGTTGACCATTGATCCCAGCCTGCGCGGTGACTGTGAGCGATTTCTCGTCAATCTCAAGGATCTTATCCATCCGCTTCGTGTCCACTAAAATCCCACCGAACAGAGGTAACGCACCACCTTGTGTCCCCGAGCCGCCACCCCACGGGACAACGGGGATGTGATATTTGTTGGCAATCAACAATATCTCAGCAATTTCCTCCGCCGAGCCGGGATGGACGATGTAATCAGGCGCAGGTAAGCGCTCACCGCGGTCCAGCCACATCTGCGGCATCCACGACCAATCGGTGGAGTAGATGAGTTTGTCCGTTTCTTTGACGGAGATAAAGTGTTCGCCAACGATCTCTTCGAGTTCGCTGCGGATCATTTCGGATGGGAAAAGGAGAGTCATAATGATTAGTTATCGAATACCTAAGCGGTGAACCATATACGGTATAAGTCTCTGACTTATTATTTGATCGTATTCATATCCTGGCTGGAGGCGTTGCCAGCCTCTTTCTGCCGACGTACCCCTTGCGGCTTTATGTGGCTCCACCAGATGAAACCAAGTGTGGAACCGAGCAGGACAAGGAATCCAATTTTATAAAGAATAATCAGCCACGGTTGGAACATGCCAAATATGCCCGAAACAATTCCCGCAATGAGTAGCCTTTCAATGGCGTGGTAAATACCCGGCGAGATGTTATCGTTGAGCACGCTGGCTGACATACTGATCAACGAGATGAAAGTCAGCAGAATAGCAACAAATATAAAGATGAAGGGAATTGCTGATAGAAGTACATTCGTGGCTCTTTGTTCCTCCGTAGTCGATGCCTTGATGACAGGACCAGCAACCAAACCAAGCATCAACGTGACAACGATCGCAATGAAGATTCCAACCGGTAAACGCAGACGACCTTTCGCCATAACTACTCCTTAACAATCAAGCGCTAGTGGAGTAAACCCTACTCCACCAGCATGAGGTTTAGTATTTAATATCAACCTGCTTCTTGCTTTCTGCAGATTTTAATATCGCATCGCAGATCACAGCGTTTTTGTAGCCGTCCAGGAAGTCTGCGCCATAGGGAGCGATGCTTTTGTCATTGACGATTGCGTCAAGCAGGTGATGAATTTCATGGACAAAGGTATGTTCCCAGCCGATGATGTGACCATGCGGCCACCAGTTCGACCAGAAGGGGTGATAGCCTTCACTGACCAAAACGTTGTGGAAGCCCTGCGTTTCTTTGGGTTCTTCGCCCACCCAGAACACTTCCATTTCATTCATGCGTTCGAGGTTGAAACGGATGCTGCCTTTTTCACCGTTGACTTCAAAGCAATTGGAGTTTTTGTGGCCGCCTGCAAACCGTGTCGCCTCGACTGTGCCGATGGCGCCGTTCTCAAACTCGATTGCGGCGACGAACGCATCGTCCACATCCACTTTTTTCATCTTCCCATCCGGACCCGGGCGTTCGGGGATGAAGGTGCGGGTCATCGCGCTGACACTGCGGAACTCCCCAACGAGGAAACGTCCGAGGTCAATGATGTGCGCGCCCAAATCGCCCAAGGCTCCACTGCCGGCGACGGCTTTATCCAATCTCCAGATATGCGGCGTGCCGTAATGGGGCATGATCCATTCTTGCAGGTACACCGCGCGGAAGTGGTAAATCTGCCCGAGCGCACCGGATTCGATTAGCATCTTCGCCTGCCGGATTGCAGGGACAAAACGATAGTTGTACGCGACGGCATGTTTAACGCGAGCTTTGGTGACCGCCTCAAGCATCGCTTTCGCTTCTTCGGCGGTGCGAGCGAGGGGCTTTTCACACAGAATGTGTTTACCGGCTTTGGCGGCTTCAATGCACGGATCAGCATGCATATCATTCGGTCCGCCGTTGTCGAATAGCTGAACATTGTCATCAGCCAGCATGTCGCGCCAATCAGTGTAGGCTTTGGCATATCCGTAGCGAGCCGCCGCTTCTTTGACCGCGCTTTCATCCCGCCCGGCAATCGCCGCCAGTTTTGGGATGGCAACGGGTGGGTACATCATGTAAGGGAGTTTTTTATACGCGTTGGAGTGTGCCTTACCCATAAAGGCATAGCCTAACATCCCAACTCCGATTTCGGGAACGGTGCCTTCAGATTTTGCGCCAGCCATGGTGGTGAAGCCAGTTTCAGACATATCGATTCTCCCTTATCCTTATTTCTTTTCAAATGCCGCGTCGAAGGCAATAGCCGACGGAGCGAAATCCAGTTTACGGACAAAAGCGCACGCTTCTGCCGCGCCATGCTCGCGGTCCATCTTGCCATCTTCCCATTCCACGGAAAGAGGACCTTGATAACCAACATCATTGAGGGCACGGATGATCTCTTCGAAGTTAACTGACCCGCGTCCGAGGGAGCGGAAATCCCATGACCGGCGGTGATCACCGAAATTCAGATGACCGCCAAAGACACCTGCTTCGGTGCGGCTTAGGGATGAGTACGCATCCTTCATATGGACGTGATAGATTCGTTCTCCAAACTTGCGGATGAAGCTGACGTAGTCCACGTTTTGGTAAACGAAGTGGCTTGGGTCGTAATTGAACCCGAAAGCTTTCCGTCCGCCGATTGCTTTCACTGCCGCTTCGGCGCTGGCAACATCGAAGGCGATTTCGGTGGGGTGAGCTTCAAGAGCAAACTTCACACCCACTTCATCGAATACATCAAGGATGGGATTCCACATATCCGCAAAATGCCTATATCCTTTTTCGACCAGGTCAGCCGGGTTGGGCGGGAAGGAATAGAGATATGCCCAAATGGATGAGCCGGTAAAACCAGGCACCACTTTGACGCCCAGTTTTGCGGCGGCGCTAGCGGTGTTCTTCATCTCCTCGGAAGCGCGCTGACGTACACCATCTTCCTTGCCATCGCCCCAAATTTTTGGTGAGAGGATGCTTTTGTGCCGTTCATCAATGCGATCACACACCGCCTGCCCCACAAGATGATTACTGATGGCAAACACTTTGAGTCCATGTTTTTCAAGAATGTCATGGCGTGAACGAATGTAGGCATCATCACTGAGGGCTTTGTCCACTTCAAAGTGATCGCCCCAACAGGCGAGCTCGACACCATCATAGCCGAATGCTTTTGCTTTGGCACAAAGGGCGTCCAGGGTCAGGTCAGCCCATTGGCCGGTAAAGAGAGTGACAGGTCGGGACATAGGATACTCCTTATAGGGATTCGAGAATTGTAATTTTCAGAAACCCATGGGTTTCAAATTTCTACGAAAATAATTTTTTCAAAAACATCAACCCATCCTCTGCCAACGTGTCCTGGGTTGGTGCGAAACTGCGCCAAATGGCAGCTGCGCGTGCGATGGATTTGACTTTTGAAGTAAAGGATTCGATGACAAGCGGTCCATCGTAATGAATATCTTTGAGGGCTTGAGCCACCTCGTTCCAAGCCACGTTCCCGCTTCCGGGTGCGCCGCGGTCATTTTCGCAGGTGTGAACGTGTTTCAAGCGGGCGCCGGTGGCACGGATGGCGTCGCCCAATGATTTCTCTTCGATATTCATATGGAATGTATCGAGCATGATCTGGCAGGCGGGGTGGGCGACTCGGTCAATCACTTCGATGGCTTGCGCCGCCAAATTAATGAAGCTGGTCTCAAAGCGATTGAGTGGTTCAAGGCACAAGACTACGCCATGATCACCGGCATATTCCGCCAGCGAACGGAGTTGGGATACGAGCAAATCAGTGTCCCGTGCCCGTTCTTCAGTAGTAGATTGCCAGGTGCGCCCTACAGCAGAATAGATGGGACCAACCAGATTGGTCGCGCCCAATTTTTGAGTGGCGAGAACCGCTCCTCGAATATAGTCCATTCCATTTTGGCGAATGGATTCGTCCGGGTGAATCAAATCCCGATCGGGTCCCATCGCGGCGCAAGCGCTTACGCCCAAGCCATTTTCACGAATGATCGCCGCACCTTGGACGGGATCAAGATCATCCAAACTTTCGAGCGGGACTTCGATCCAGTCGAAGCCCATCCCAGCCACAAGTGGGGCAAGTTTTGCGAGTTCCACATTGGTCAAAGGCGAGGTCCAAACCCAGGTGTTTACTCCGAATTTCATATTGAACTCTCTTCTTTTGACCTCTTGCACAAGTAACATTACTAAGCCACAGAGTTCACAGACAGCTTTGAGAAAAACTCATTTTCTCTGTGGTCTCTGTGGCAAAGACAATTTTCGCAAGAGGTCTTTTATACGGTAGGATTGAAGCGTTCTCCGTTCAGCCCAAAATAGTGGATATGTTCAAATGCAATATTGAACTTTATAACATCGCCGATTTGGTTTGCCGTCATTCCCGGAACAAGGCTGAGCAGGTTCCGCTGACCCGACTGAATATGGAGGATCGTTTCAGCGCCGAGCGGTTCGGTCAGGATGACTTGACCGGCAAATTTTCCATTTGGATCAGGTTTAATATTTTCGGGGCGAATACCCATCAGAAATTCCGAGGGTAGTTTGCTACCGTCAACAACAGGCATACGAAGTTCGCTATCGGTGATGAAGACGGTACCATCCTCCCGCCGGGCGTTATAAATATTAATACGGGGCGTACCTACCAACTGGGCAATAAAAGTTGACGCAGGTCTGTCATAGATGTCTTCAGGTGTTCCAACCTGCATGATTTTCCCTTCGTTCAAAATGGCAATCCGGTCAGCCATGGTAAGCGCTTCAATCTGATCATGAGTCACGAACAACGTCGTACTCGCCTGGGTTTTCTGCAAGTGCTGTAATTCAATCCGTAATGCTTCACGCAACTTCGCATCCAGGTTGGAAAGCGGTTCGTCCATCAGGAAGATGCGCGGCGAACGAACAATAGCCCGCCCAATGGAGACACGTTGCATTTCGCCGCCTGAGAGATGCGCCGTCTTGCGCTTAAGCAGGTGGGGAATGCGTAATTTCTCGGCGGTCTCTTCCACTTTTTTTCGAATCTCCTCTTCCGATGTGCGCCGCAAAGGGGAACGCAGCGGAAAAGCGAGGTTGTCATAGACGGACATGGTTGGGTAAAGTGAGTATTGTTGGAAAACGAGCGCAACGTCGCGATCGGAGGGTGGCAGGTCGTCTATGGGTTGACCGTCAAAGAGGACAGTGCCCCCATCCTGTTGTCCCAAACCGGCAATCACACGCAACGTGGTTGTTTTTCCCGCACCGGTAGGACCTAACAGTACAAAAAATTCTCCGTCTTTGATATCAAAGGAAATATCATCCAGCGCTGTTACGCCCGGAAAGTTTTTACTGATGTGCTGGAGTTCCACGTGACTCATTGGGTCACCTCTGGCTGAATGGCCGCTTCGGTCTTGGGATTGAAAAAGCGTACCATTTTTGGATTGATGTCAAAATGAACCAGGGTATCAATAGGATATGGAATCAACCGGTCCGTACGGATGTGGATGATTTCATTCTCGTTGATCGTCAGGTGAAGCACTGCCGACGAACCCTGCATCTCGCTGGCATAAACTTTTCCAACCAAGTTTCCATGATCGTTGATCTGAGCCGCCTCGGGACGAAAACCGACGATGATCTCGCTCGTGCCGCCCAGCGCTTTTTTCAACGCGTTTTGCCAATCTTGCGGCACGGCATAACGGTTATCCAAACCTGCCATTTGAATCACCCCATCGGCATATTTGCCAGCGATCAGGTTCATGCCTGGACTACCGATAAAGCGCGCTACGAACAGATTGGATGGGTCATAGTAGACCCCCGCCGGGGTGCCAATTTGCTGGATCGTTGCTTCAGACATGACTACAATGCGGTCGCCCATCGCCATGGCTTCAATCTGGTCATGGGTAACGTAGACCGTGGTGGCATGTTGAAGCACATGCAGGCGTTTGATTTCGGATCGCATCGACTCGCGGAAGTCGGCGTCAAGCGCCCCCAGAGGTTCATCCATTAAGAAAGCTGCTGGACGGCGCACCAGGGCACGCGCCAATGCCACGCGTTGTTGATCACCACCGCTTAACTGGCCGGGATGCGCATTAAGCAAATGCTCGATCCGCAGTAATTTCGCAACCTCGTTGACGCGCTTATCAACCGTCTCACGCGATTCACCTTGAGCCTGGAGCGGGAAAGCAATGTTTCTCCAGGCTGTCAGATGTGGGTAGAGTGCATAGAATTGAAAGACAAAAGCGATATCCCGTTCACTGGGATGTAGCCAGGTTACGTTACGCCCATTAAGCCAAATCGTCCCACCCGAGACGGTCTCCAATCCTGAGATCATGCGCAATGTAGTGGTTTTACCGCATCCGGACGGTCCAAGCAAAACAATAAACTCTCCATCCTGAATGGTTAGATCCAGCGCCTTGACTGCGTGGAGATCGCCAAATTTCTTTTCGACTTGCCGGAGTTCAATCGTGGACATAATCGGTTTCCATTTTTATTTGATGATTTACTTGCGAACCGCGCCGAAGGTAACGCCGCGCAGCAGGTAATCCCGCAGTGTGAATGTGACGATTGCCACAGGGATCAGGAAACCCAGGCTCCCGGCGGCAATTGCCGACCATTCCAAGCCGCCGCTTCCGAGCATGGTGGCGATACTGGGCGGGGCAGTGCGGGCTCTCTCACTGGTAAGCATGAGCGCAAAGGCATACTCATTCCAGGCAAAGATCAGACAAAAGACCGTCGTCGCTGCAATACCGGTGACTGCCTGGGGCAGGACGATCCGGAAGAAGGCTTGCAGGCGGGTATAACCGTCAACAAGGGCGGCCTCTTCATACTCGATGGGGATCTCATCAATGAAGCCTTTAAGCAACCAGACCGAAAATGAAAGGTTGAAAACAGTATAGAGAATAATCAATCCAATATATGTATCGTTCCAGCCCAGCTGTTTATATAACAGGAAAAGTGGAATGGTGACAACTACTCCCGGCAACATGCGGGTACTTAAAATAAAGAATAACAGGTCGTCTTTGCCTGCGATTTTAAAGCGACTGAAGGCATAGGCGGCAAACAAGCCCAGTATTACCGAAAGGATAGTGGAGGTCCCGGCAATGATCATTGAGTTTTTCAGGCGCCCCACATAATCACTGGGTCCGTTTATTTGCTGACCATTACTGAGCGCAAGCTGTTGCCAATAGTCCAATTTGCCCGGATTGGCTCGTGCGGCATCCAGGTTGGCTGGGGATAGCACGGAACGATCCGTAAACAGGTAAAGAAAACCCTCGAGGGTTGGACGAAAGAACACCTTGGGAGGTGGTGTGACGATATCAGCGCGAGATTTGAAGGCCGTCATAACCATCACAAGTACGGGAAATAACATGATGAATGCCACTATTACTGTGAGGAGTACCCGGATGGATTTTCCCCATTTGGCACGCGGGTGTACCTTGTCAACACGTGTTGGTTCGACAACAGGCGTTCGGGGTCCAGTATCTTCAAAGTGAGCCATGGGTCAACCCTCTCCCTTGCTTTGATTGAGGTATTTAATATATAAGTTACTAATCGCAATAATAACAATAAGGATAATATACGCCAGTGCACTGGCGGGGCCGGTGCGAAATTGTCCCAGGAAAGCCTGTCGATAAAGGTTGACGGCGATCAATTCTGTCTGACTGCCTGGTCCACCGCCGGTCATGCCCATCACCAAGTCAAAAGATTTAAACGCCTCGATGGTGCGAAACAGCACAGCGATCAACAACAAGGGCGCAACTTGCGGTAACGTGATTCGCCAGAATTGGAACCATGAACTGGCCCGGTCAACGACTGCGGCTTCGTACAGGTAGTCAGGAATTGCCTTCAAGCCGGAAAGAACCAACAACATCACGAAGGGCGCCCAAATCCATACATCCACGATTACCACAGCAAAAAGTGCCAGACCAGGCATTGGTTGACCAGCAAAACGGCTAGCAAGCCAGTCGGGAGCTTTGGATGGATTGCCAAAGCCAAGCAGGAAATTGAAAAAGCCAAAGGTGGGGTTATACATGAGTTTCCAAAAGAGGCCGACCACCACTGGCGAGATCATCATCGGGATCAGGATCAGTGTGGTCAAGATGCCGCCGCCCTTGAATTTTTCACGCACCAGCATGGCAAGTCCAAACCCCACCAGCGTCTGCAGGCTGACTGACATTAGAGCATAACGCCCTGTGGTGGCAAAGTATTCCCATAATTGCTTGTCATTCAGAATATTACTGAAATTTTGAAAACCCACCCATACTGGCGCCTGTCGTGCAATTGCGGAGTAGTTGGTAAAGCCAAGATACAGGCTGTAAAACAAGGGGAAGACGTTCATCGCGATCAAGAGGAAAAGCGTCGGCCAGATGAACAGGTTGACGATTGCTCTATTACTAAGATGACGATTTTTGCCACTTGAGCCTTTGTCTGCTGACATAATCTTCTGCCTCTTTTTTGGCGTCTTTGGTTGGGGAGACGGCAGAAGCCGCCTCCCCAATTGATTAGGTGAAAAGATTTACTTTACAACACTGGCTTACTTGATCACACCATCTGCCTTCAACGAAGCCGTATGATCGGCAGCGATCGTATCCATGGTATCTTTTGCCGTGCCCTTCCCTTCGACAACAAAGGCGCTCAAGTTACGTTGCGTGCTCTCAAGCAACTTGGCGTAGGTCGGGATATTCCAGAAGTCCTGGACGAAGGTCATGGTCTCGGAAAAGGCCGGGTTGTACGGGGTCGCATTCTTGAACGCATCAGTCTTGAGAACATTGATGTTGCAGGTATAGCCACCAAGAGTGGCCCATTGTGCCTGAATCTTCTCCTGTGCGAACCACTTGATGAAATCAAGTGATGCCTGCTGGCGTTCCGGGCTGACGAAGGAGATTACACTTATGCCTTGACCACCGAGTGCCGCAGCGCGTTTTCCGGTGGGACCGGCTGGGTTAGCGAAGAAGCCGGTGACATCCGCGTGAGGATTCGTGCTCTTATTGGCAAGCGCCGGGAAGAACGCGAAATAGTTCATAATCATCGCCGCCTGGCCGCCGATCATCGCATCATTGGTCTCTGTAAAGAAGGCATTATTCAGACCAGGCACCTGGCAACAATCATATAGGTCGCGATAGTACTGCAAAGCATCAATGGATTCTTGTGAGTTGACGACGCCCTGAACAGTGTTGTCCGCGGCCTGCCACTTGCCACCGTATGAGAACATCACATTCTCAACGCCCATCGTAATGGCATCATAATCTTTCTGAGTGTAAATCGCCACGCCGTAAAGTTTCTTATCAGGCTGGGTGAAGAACTTGGCAATATCCATCAATTGAGCCCAGGTCGTAGGTACAGCCAGGTCATAGCCATACTTGGCTTTGAAGGCATCCTTATTGGCAGGATCCTCAAAGAGATCCTTGCGATAAGCCCAGCCATCGGCATCACCTTCGGTCGGGAAAGCATAATACTTACCAGAACCGGACGGGTATTCGCCGTAGTATTGCAACGTTGCGGGTGTGACGGACTTGTCAATCCCATTGCTCTTCATGAAATCGGTCAGGTCAACATAGTATTTTGCGGTTACACCCTGGCCGAGCCACTGGCTGTCGCCAACCACCATATCCCACTCGGTGCCGCCAGCCGCCATTGCAACATTGAACCGATCACCAAATGAACCCCAGGGCTCCTGCACTACGGTCACTTTGATACCGGTTTCTTTTTCGTACATGGCGCCAATCTGTTGCAGGTAGTCAGCTGGGGACCACTGCGCCCACAGAATCTTCAGTTCCTTGACATTTGATGCGGCAGGCGCCTGTGTAGCTGCGGGGGCGCAAGCGCCCAGCACAAACACAATCAGCATAAAGATGTATAGTAGGGATTTCTTGTTTAACATGGTTTCTCCTGAGTTGATATAAGCTTTACAAATTGATGAAACACAGTGAAGCAATTTTTGTAATTATGAAAGGTGGCACCTCCTTTTTATGGAATTCATTTACCTACCATGAAGATGTGTGGAAACGTCACAGCGATTGCACCGGCTACTCCGGCCATATCCCCTAACTCAGAATATTCGACATGCAAATCACGCGTAGAAAGGGAGTTGGCGCGTTGCAAAACCGCTTGCCGAATGGAAGAAAGCAACGTGAAGCCAATCTTACTGACTCCTCCGCCAATATAGATTACCTCGGGGTTAAAAAACTCAACCAACCCTGCCAGGACCGACCCAATGAGTCGCCCGCTCTCGCGTATGATTTCAATCGCGGCCGTATCTCCACTTGCCGCCGCTTCACCCACGTCAAGCGCAGATATCTTCCCCTCAGCTTCTTCTAACCTCATCGCGAGAAAACGACTCTTCCCTGTGTCCGCAACTTCTTTGCCGCGTCGGGCAATTGCTGGTCCAGCGGCCATGGCTTCCAGGCAACCCCGATTCCCGCAGTGGCATATTGTCCCGTTGTGTTCGGCTTCGATATGCCCAATATTCCCCGCCACCCCACTAGCGCCCCGATAAATTTCACCACTCGCTATGATACCGGACCCAATCCCTGTACCAATTTTAACCCATATAAAATTGTTCAAACCTTTCCCGCCACCGGTGTGCAACTCGCCGAGCGCCATAATATTCACATCATTATCTACGACAACGGTTGCATTTGGAAAAATTTGGCTAACATATTTCTTGATGGGAAAGTTTTCCCAAGTAGGCATCAGAGGCGGCGCAATCAGAATTCCTTTTGCAAATTCAACTGGACCAGGCACACCAACACCTACTGCCACAACCTGATCTGGAGCGCCTCCTTGCCGTTCAAGCATTTGCTGAATCACTTCAGCACAACGTCCTAAAACCACCTCAGCATCATTTCGCACATCGGCTGGTTCCGAACAATGTTCAAGAATGTCCCCACGGAAGTTTGCCAGTGCAAGATCAATGCTGGTTGCGCCAACATCATATCCCACAATAAAACCGTAATCACCATTAATACTTAAAATTAAAGGACGCCTCCCGCCTTGAGAAGTGCCCTCGCCAACTTCTTTTAAAATGCCAGACTCCATTAAATCATTGATGAAGCCCGTCATGCTTGCACGAGAATATCCCATCATCTTCGCAAGCTCGCTTCGTGATAATTGACCAGCCACTCGCAAATGCTGGACAATTTGGGTTTCAACGCGGCTGAGAGTTGGTTGAGGTTTCATTAAGTAGCAAATAGTTCTCGAAATAGTTTCGGCATTTTACAACTTGTTTCAAGTTTTGAAGAAAGCTGGAAACATTTTATGAGATTAATTTTACTTTGTCAAGCATGATTTTTCCTTTGTTAGCCCAAAGTTAAAGTGTCACCCATTTTCCAAAATAGAAATGTCCCATACCCTTGTGCTGGCTACTTGGTTCATCCGTCAGATTTTTTGGGGATTTTATGCAGAAATTTAGTCAGCGGATTTCTCATTTTCCGTCCAGGGTGGGTTCGGTTCATTTTTCAAAATAACACACAAAATAATACACGGGGATCATCTGAAATATTTTTGGGAAACGCACCATTTACAAGCAGCCAAATACAAGTCGATCCTATATCCTGACTATTGATAATAATTATTCGCCCTTGTTCGCTTACTTCTTGACCTGCAAAGAGGTAAGTCAGTTCAGATACATCCTGCGCGAATAACTGTGATGCAGTCCCCCAAGGATTGCTTTGGATATGATCTGCCCTCTCGTTGGCTTTGATCTTGCCAGATCATACCTATCAGGAATTCGCTGATCAATGCCTTGATGGGGTCGGGCCTGATTAAAGTGTGCTGTGTATTCCTTGACCACCCGTTCCAAGTGTCTACCTTCATGAATGAGGATATGATCCAGACATTCCCTTCGAAGACTGCCCATGAACCTTTCGCAAATCCCATTCGCTTTGGGTGTTCGATACGGCGTCTTCACCTCTTTTATGCCTGAACCGAATGCCACTGCTGAAAAACGCGTAGCATATTTTTTGTCACGATCACGAATTCAGATACTTCGGTCCTCTCCCCCACGGAGTGGCTTCTCGTAATTGTAGTGCCGTCCATTCATCAGTTGGATATTTTGTTATTCCTGTAGGCGTGTATCCCTTGTCAACAGGTAGTGACTTTGGAATTTCTGTCTATTGCTTTGCAAAACTTTCTTTGGAACCTATACGTGTCGCAAGGGGATACTCGCCCTTATCATTTGGAGCAATACACACAATTTCTTGACAAAAACTCCACCTACCCTTTACCTGTAAATCATATACTCAGCAAGTAACTTAGAAATTTGGAGCACACAATTAACGGTATATCAGTTCTTATTTCACGACTTTCGCTCTGCTTCGCCGGGGTGACTTCAGCCACGAGCCCTACATTAACCTCTCCTGCCTCCACGACAATGAATAAAGGATAATAGCTTGACGATCCAAATTTTGATTGTCGACGATCACGCGATCGTGCGTGAAGGGCTACGACTCTTGCTCGAGAGGCAGCCCGACATCTGCATTGTCGGAGAGGCATCCAATGGCCATGAGGCAGTGGGCAAGATGGTGCAAACCAATCCTGACATCATTGTCATGGATATTTCCATGCCTGACCTCAACGGTATTGAGGCGACGCGTCAAATCAT
>Ga0114129_10006788_pt1 | contig 16254 bp, 10 predicted proteins | sample RhiMetdeltSRZDD1_FD_80071 | JGI IMG/M metagenome (GOLD analysis project Ga0114129, IMG submission 80071) | Populus rhizosphere microbial communities from Tennessee, USA - Rhizosphere MetaG P. deltoides SRZDD1 (version 2) (version 2) | ecosystem: Host-associated > Plants > Roots > Rhizosphere >... | reverse complement strand
TAAAGGGGCGCCCACCGAAGGATGCCCCTACAGAATTAGCACGAGATGTTGCTGCGTCGAATTCAGCTTCTAACTTCTTCGAGGAGATTCATCATGTCGTCCGCATGTTCTTCCTCGACTGCAAGAATTCCTTCCATCATTCGTCGCGTAGTCGGATCGTCATTCCCGAGGTATTGGACAATCTCGCGATAACTGTCGATTGCGATTCGTTCAGCAATGAGGTCTTCCTTAATCATATCGATCAAATCCGTGCCTTCGACGTATTCCGCATGACTACGCGTCAGCAAACCGTCCGGATTTAGATTCGGTTCGCCTCCTAGTTGCACAATTCGTGCAGCAATCTCATCGGCGTGTCCCTGCTCGTCGTTCGAATGCTGCAAAAACTCTCCAGCCACGGCTTCAGCATGAATACCAGAGGCCATGAAGTAGTGACGTCGATAGCGAAGCACGCAAACAATTTCGGTTGCTAGCGCCTCGTTGAGAACTTTTACGACCGTCTCGCGATCGGCTCGGTAGCCTTCGGTTACGGCCCCTTGTTCCATGTGTCTGCGCGCACGCTCGCGCAGGGTTTTGATGTCGGTAAGAAACGGTTTTTCAGGCACAGCTTGTGCTCCCGGTTGGTTGGCCACGGCTTTCACTCCTGTTACTTTTGATTTGCTCTGATATTACTCGCTGATGCAATGACTAGCAAGCGAACGAACTATTCTGTAGGCTTCCCTCCCCCCTGCAGAATTACTCCGTCGCAATTCTCGCTTGTACTTTGATTTCATTTGCGGCATCGGATTCGCTCACAACGTCAACTGGAGCACGCCACACAAGTGTCTTGATCTGACAGGTACCCGTGTTGTCTTCTCGACAGTAAAACAACGTCAGCTGAATCCGTAATTCGCCGCTTCCCGGTCCGCTCGCCTGCACAGGTAAGCGTAAAGGCAGCCGGAGATCCTTTGACGTTTGCGCAAGAGTTTTTCCGCCTCCTGATTTCCCTTCCGCTCGGAATGAAAGGTGTTCCGAACCGTTTTCAATTGACGCTGTCAATCGTTGCGGAGCGGCCGGGTTCAGGTGATAACCGGCGGGCAAATCTACAGTGACAACGACTGCGCCATCACTCGATGCGCGCAACCGCTGTTTCTCCAGTTTAATTTCAACGGTGTTAGGGGCTACTTCAGCCGTCGCACTGGTCGCAATCGCCGGCGGTTCAAGGCCATTGATTCTCAACGTCGAAACCGATTTCGTTTTTAGATCAACAACCCTAATTGCATGATTGTTCGTATCAGCAACATAAAGCTTGCCGTTCGCGACACTCAATCCACCTGGCTCATAAAAAGAAGCTGCAGAACCATCATCCTGACCGGGATGACCTGTGCCAAGCAACGTCTTGACGCGTCGCTGCTCCGGATTAAGTTCCTTAATTTTGTGGTTATAAGTGTCGGCAATCAGAATTTTCCCTCCCAACGGAAACACACCGAGCGGATGTTGCAGCCGAACGTTGTCGCCTTCGCCATCAACATCGCCAAATTCAAACAGATCTCCGCCCACAAGAGTTTTAACCTGGCCAGATGCGAGGTCGATGGCCCTGATAATGTTTGCCTCACTATCGGCGACGAACAGAGTCTTATCAGTTGCAGCAATTCCTGAAGGCTGCGCGAACCCAGCCTCCAGCAAAGTTCCATCGTGACGTGCTTCGCGACCGGAACCTGCAAACGTGGACACCTCCATCTTGTCCAGATCGAGTTTCCAAATCTGATGCGGGCCCGCCATTGCGATATAAAGAGTGCGTCCAACGAGTTGCAGGTCCCAGGGAGAACTGAGTGCAATCGTGCGGGCCGGTCCAGATTTAAAGTAGTCGCGTGACTGCGCGCCTGTGCCCGCAATGGTTGTCACCACCTTCGACTTCAGATCTGCCTGTCGGATTAAGTGATTCTCGGTATCCGCGACATAGAGCAAATCCCTATCCAGGACCATACCCTGCGGCCGATAGAACGTCGCCTTGTCGAATGGACCATCAGCAGCTCCTCTTTCTCCGGTACCGATTGTAGTGAGCAAGGCCCCGTCCAACGTCGTCACTACGATTCGGTTATGGTTCGAGTCGGCAATAAACACACGATTACTGCCGGCGTCAGCAACTACCTTTCCCGGAAACGCCAACGGAAGATCCCCAACTTTTGCGCGTTCAAGCGTTAACTTAAGGGGTTCTTCGTTCAATTCTCCGCGCGCGCGAAATTCCTCGACCAGCTTGCCGACCACCCGGTCTATTACTTCGTAGTTACCTTCGCCGGAAACTCCTCCCACGATATATCCAGCTGGATCGATCACGACTTGGGTCGGCCACGCGTGAACGCCGTAGCTCTGCCACACTTGAAAGTCAGCATCGTTGTAAACTGGATGCTCGAGTTCGTATCGCAAAATAATTCGCTTGATGTTTTCAGTCTGCTTCTCATTTTCAAACTTGGCTGAGTGGACTCCGATCACCACCAGCTGGTTCGCATACTTCGCTTCGAGCTTTTTTAGATCGGGAATGATATGAATGCAGTTAATGCAACCATAGGTCCAAAAATCCAGCAGTACGACCTTCCCTTTGAGAGCTGCAAGCGAAAGCGGCTTGCCAGTGTTGAGCCAGCCGCGACCGCCGGTTAGTTCTGGCGCGCGTACTCGCGCCTGTTCCCGAGCAGGCATGAAAAACCCTTTCTGAATCGCCTTCGGCGATTGACCGATTATCGAGGCGACGATAAAGATGGAGGCCAGCACCATTTTAGATATCGAGTTCATCTCTTTGGAGTGCAAGTGGGGTTTTGCTTGCAAGCTGTGATGCCATTCTAGCTTGGAGGTGATGAACTTTGCATCTGGCGATCACACAATCGTCACGAAACGGGCTTAGGTGGCACAGACTTCAGTCTGTGAACGTTGAGTGCCAGTCAACCTGAACAGACAATCATTTTCCATTTTCGATTTGTCATTTCTCATTTTTGCGACGATCGCTTCGTCTGATTTCGTGACTATGGAAAATAGAAAATGGTTTGACCGTCGTCGAATGCCATCCAATCTTCACCGACTGAAGTCTGTGCCACCTAAGCGCGCGCTCCATGGACGGTTGAATAGTAAGCTGACCTCGATTACAACATTCCCTATAATCTAGTTCCCACAAAAATGAACGACCAGTCTTTTGCGATTCTCGAATACGGTCCTCTGTTGGCGCTCGTTCGTCGCTATGCTCAGACTGTACGGGGAGCGATACGCATAGAAGAGTTGACGCCTTTCGACAATCCAAAAGACCTGCAACAGGCGTTAGCTACGCTAACAGAAGCTGTGGGGCTTGGGCGAAGAGGCGTTGAGTTCTCGTTTAATGCAACCGAAGACCCAACCTCAACGCTGGCGAGGCTGCGCATTGAGGACACGACGCTTGATCCTCTCTCGATCCTGCAACTCACACACATCTCCGAACAGGCACTTGCTGCTCGTAGCACTATTCAAGCCGAACGTGATACTTCGCCTCTTCTGTGGCAGCTCGTCTCGTCATTGCCGCGTGAACTTAACAGTGTCGTCGCGCGCATAAAAAACAAAATTCTTCCAAATGGCGAACTTGATGATCGTGCAAGTCCCGAGCTGTCGCGAATACGTCAAGACATCTCACATCTGCGCTCGCAGATCACTCGATCACTGGAGTCGCTGATGCGGAAACACGAAGAGGCGATTCAGGATGCACTAGTCACCGTTCGCAACGACAGATTTGTGATTCCGGTTCGAGCAGATCATCGCGGTCGGATTCAAGGTGTGGCGCATGGGTTCTCTTCTTCCGGCGCGACTATTTTCGTCGAGCCAATGGAGACTATTGACGCCAATAACCAGTTTCAGGCGTTAAAAGAAACAGAAGAGCGTGAGATCGCCAGGATTCTTTTTGAGTTGAGTGACAATCTTCGCCAGCAGCTACCGGCACTCGAAATGGCAGCCGCGATCGTCGAAGAGCTCGACGTCCTGAATGCCAAGTCTACATTCCTGGACAAGTTTCAGTGTGTGGTCCCCGAAATTTCGACGAATACAGAAGCAGAAGGACTCGAACTGATCGAGGCTCGTCATCCACTGCTCGCAGAAAGTTTGCGGCCGACCGGCGGTTCTGTCGTACCGGTTTCATTCGCACTCAACGATGAAAACAGTGGGATGGTGATATCGGGCGCCAATGCAGGCGGGAAGACAGTAGTACTAAAAACCGCCGGACTCCTTTCTTTAATGGCGCTGTCAGGATTGCCTGTGCCCGCCCGCTCGGCTCGGTTTCCTTTTTACAGATCGATCCTGGCGGATATCGGTGATCATCAGTCCCTGGCGGCAAATCTTTCGACATTCACGTCTCACGTGCGAAATATCTCACTCATGATCGATATCTGTGAGGCGCCTGCGCTTGTGATGCTTGACGAAGTCGGCACCGGAACAGATCCCGAAGAAGGATCAGCACTGGGAGTAGCTGTAGTGGACCACTTTCGCCGATCTTGTAAAGCTCATGTTCTGGCTACGACACACTACAGCGGATTGAAGATGTACGCGGCAAATGAAGAGGGCGTGTTGAATGCAAGCGTCGAGTTTGATGAGAAAACTCTTCAGCCCACATATAGATTGATCGTCGGCGTTGCGGGCGCGTCATCCGGTTTGGAAATTGCTCGTCGTTTTGGAATCCCCGCCGCTGCTATTGAGGCGGCCGCGAATCTGGTAAAAGACTCAACCTTGCAGGCAACCGAGTATCTCCGGCGCATTAAAAGAGAGTCTGAAGACGTCATTGCGCTGCGCGTGGCTCTTGAAGAAGAACGGAGAGCGGTCGCGGAAAAATTTGCCAGTCTCGATGTCCAGGCTGGACGACGTGAACGCGAAAGACAGAAGGAATTTGATGCTGCACTTCGCAGCGTGGTCGACGGTTTTGAACATCGCGCTTCCGGACTCGTTCGAAAGATCGAAGACCGCAGCGAGCGAATCAAAGTTGAGCGTGAGTCCCAAAAATATGCAGCTGAACTAAAACGACAAGCGAAACAAGCTGCTCAAGCACAAAGCCTTCCGATTGAACGATCAGCACCAACCCGATCCGTGCGGGTTATTCGCGATGGGCAAGTTGGCAACGAAAGTCGTGGGCGCGAAGATGCTTCGGAAGAATCAACGAAAACAGAATACAAAGCCGTTTCGCAAGGTCGGCCACTCAGGGTCGGCGATCGAGTCAGGCTGCGTTCCTTCGGTTCGATCGGCATCGTCGATCAATTGAAGGGTGATGAGGTTGAGGTGCGCGTTAACGCGTTGCGCTTCAGAGAGAAAATTGAGAATCTGGAACTCGTCGAAGAAGTTCCGCCAACGAGAGCAGATGCAGGCAAGCTCGCATCGCTTCGTGCTCCAGCAACAAGTGAAGTTCACCTGAAGGCGGCAGATGTGCAACCAAACTCCGAGCTAAATGTCATCGGTCGAACTACCGACGAAGCTGTAGATGCCGTTGACAAGTTTCTCGATGAAGCCTCGCTTGCAAGTTTGAGCCAGGTACGAATCGTGCATGGGCATGGTACGGGAGCGTTACGGCGCGCAATCGGTGCTCTGTTGCAGGATCATCCGCACGTTATGCGCTTCTCACCCGCGCCACCGAATCAAGGAGGAACAGGAGCCACCGTTGTAGAATTGCGGCAGTAACTGGAACCATGCGCTACCCCCAGACGTTCATAGACGATTTGCGACGCCAGGCAGACATTGTTCGCGTTATCCAGGACTACGTGTCTCTGAAAAAGAAGGGTTCGAATTGGATGGCTTGTTGTCCTTTTCACAAGGAGAAGACGCCATCCTTTTCGGTAAGCCCAGCAAAAGAGATCTTCTATTGTTTTGGTTGTGGCAAAGGCGGATCGGTTTTTAACTTCGTGATGGAGATCGAAAGCGTCTCTTTCCCGGAGGCAATCAAGATCGTCGCAGAGAAAACTGGCGTACCACTGCCAAGGTTGGTCGAAGACAAACGTTATGACGATCGCCGGCGTGAAACGGATGACATAATTCAACTCAACACCTGGGCCCTCGAGTGGTGGGAACAACACCTTCAATCCGGCACTGAAGACGCCCGAATAGCGCGAGACTATCTTGCGCGTCGTGAGATCTCAGACGAAACTCGCGCGACGTTTCGCCTTGGGTTTTCGCCGAATAGCTGGGATGCGCTGTCGTTACATTTGAGACAAAAAGGCGCCACGCAAGTTCAAATCGAAAATAGCGGTCTGGTTGTTAAGAAGGAGGAGGGTGGTTCGTACGATCGTTTTCGCGGGCGTTTGATGTTTCCCGTATTCGACGTGCAGGGACGACCAATCGCATTTGGCGGAAGAACTCTTAAGCCAGACGAGCCTGCAAAATATATCAATTCGCCCGAGACCAGCGTTTACGTCAAGGGCCGAAACTTGTTTGGTCTAAACCTTACGCGAAACGACATTCGTGAAAAGAAATATGCCATCCTCGTCGAAGGTTTTCTCGACTTGATCATCCCGTATCAATTCGGAATCCGAAATGTCGTTGCTAGTCTTGGGACAGCTCTAACAGCTGATCAAGTGAAGTTGCTAACCCGGTTTGCGCGGAAAGTCGTCGTCAACTATGATGGCGATCGCGCCGGCGTTCAGGCTGCAAAGCGTGCTATCGAAGTTCTTCTTCCGGAAGACATTGATATAAAAGTTCTAGTCCTTCCCGACCGTGCCGACCCCGATGAATTCATCCGACAGTTCGGCGCGAACGAGTATCAGCGGCGACGTGGCGAAGCGAAATCCCACTTACAATTCATAATCGACCAAGCCGTGGCGGATCGGAATCTTCACCGCCCAGTGGAGAAAGCTGCTGCCGTCGAAGAAGTGCTTCCTTACATTCGCTCTGTCCGCAGCCGGATCCAAAAGCGCGAGTACTTCGATATTGCGATGGACGCCCTCGGAATCGACAAGGAGAACGTCAATTCGTCAGCGTGGCGTCGAGAGTTGTGGCAGTCAGTAAGATCTCCCGAGGGAGCAAAAGTCGACATCAAAAGAACGGTCGGTAGGTTCCGAGCTCCAACGCCTGCTGAACAACGCCTCCTGAACCTGCTGTTAAGCAACGAGGAATTGCGGCATGCCGTGTTGCCAATGTTAAATCCGGAGGATTACGAAGACTTGCCGACTGCTGCAATATTTCGCGCGATGCTTGAGTTGGACCGCCACGGAACAGACATTAATTTTGAGAATTTGAGTCAGAAGTTTGAAGACGATGCCGAGGCGACGGCGCTGCTGCCGAACGTAATAATTAATAGCTCTTTGCACGCGTCTAATGAGTACTATTCTCCTGAGGAATGTGTCTACACATTCCGCTTAATGAAACTAGATCAAAGAATTGAGGAGTTAAGATCTGAACTGAAAACGGCTGAACGAGATGGAGATTCAGACCGGGTATCACAGATTGCGGCGGAACAGGTCTCACTCACCAGGCTTCGCAGTACTCTGCGTCCGGTGACAACTGCCGCAAGCTAGCGTCCAATAAAAAGCAAAGCCCGATGTGCCCTGAAAGTGGCGGAGGCCCCTTGCCTATTGACGACAAAGACCGCGACGACGTGATGGAGCGCCTACTAGAGCTCGGTGGCGACAAGAAATATCTCACGTTCGACGATCTCAATCGCGAGCTCCCCGATAATGTCGTCTCACCTGACGACATCGAGGATGTACTACAAAAGCTCGAGGGTTCGAACATCCCTGTCGCTGATTCGGACGAGCGACTGCTCGAACAGGCAGCCGCTGTTGCAAGCGACGACGAGGATGAAGCACTCGACGAGGACATTGAACTCGATCTATCGGCCGGCGCGCTTGAGAAAACGAACGACCCTGTTCGGCTCTACCTGCGCGAGATGGGCGTTGTACCTCTCCTGACTCGTGAGGGAGAAGTCGCGATCGCAAAACGGATCGAACGCGGTCAACTGAAGACCCAAAAAGCGATTTCCCGTTCACCGATCGCCGTCAAAGAACTGCTGAAAATTGGGGAAGAGTTGGAAGCAGTGACGACGAGCATTCGCGAGATTGTTAATTTCTCAGAGCAAGCAGAACTCACCGGCGACGAAGATAAGGCGGAGGAGTATCGCGCCTGGACCATCGAGGGAGTACAAAACATTCGACGGCTGTTCAAAGCCGGTCTCAAGGAATGGGAAAAACTCAAAGCTGAACAAAAGCTGACGCGTGGCAAGAAAAGCCGGAAGGTCATGCGGTTGCGCCGAAAGGTGGCGCGCACAAGATTGGAAATAGCTCAGGAGATCGGGCGACTGAATCTTACTGAACGCGCGCGCCAGCGTCTGATTAATGCAATCCGCGCAGTGCAAAAGGAAGTTCGTGAAGCTGATCGCGAGATAGAAGCCTTCACGGAAAAACTTACCAAAAAGCGAATTCGGCTCGACGACCAGAAAGAGTTCAAACGAAGGATCTCAGCTGCGAGAAAGCGGCTGCCTTTGATTGAAGCCACACACTACATTCCGCCCGTCGAAGTCAAACGTTCATTGCAGGCAATCGTCGTAGGTGAGCAGCAAACGGGTCAGGCTAAACGCGAGTTAGTCGAAGCGAACCTTCGCCTGGTGGTCTCGATCGCGAAGAAGTACACGAACCGTGGATTGCAATTTCTCGACCTGATTCAGGAGGGGAACATCGGCCTGATGAAGGCGGTAGATAAGTTCGAGTGGCGTCGCGGATATAAGTTTTCAACCTACGCGACGTGGTGGATCCGTCAGGCCATCACTCGCGCGATTGCTGATCAGGCTCGGACCATTCGAATTCCCGTGCACATGATCGAGACAATAAATAAATTGATTCGTACTTCTCGGGCGTTGGTCCAGGAGCTTGGGCGTGAACCAACGAGTGAAGAGATTGCGAAGAAGATGGACATCCCAGTTTCGAAAGTGCGGAAGGTTTTGAAGATTGCGCAGGAACCGATTTCACTCGAGACGCCGATTGGCGAAGAGGAAGATTCGCACCTGGGAGACTTCATTGAAGACAAATCAATCCTCAATCCGGCTGATGCCGTAGTAGCTTCCAACCTTCGCGAAATCACTGATGAAGTTCTAGCGACACTGACGCCGCGTGAAGAAAAAGTGATTAAGATGCGTTTTGGATTAGGTACGAGTGGTTCAGAACACACGCTGGAAGAAGTGGGCCAACACTTCGCCGTCACTCGCGAACGCATCCGGCAAATCGAAGCAAAAGCTTTGCGTAAGCTTCGCCACCCCTCACGCTCGCGGAAGTTAAAAGCCTTCCTCGACGGCGCGCAAAGATAATCCGCTAAAATACACGAAAAAAGACGGAACAAGAGGCCACCGGCTTGTCCGGTGGACTTTTGCGTTTGCTGCTAGTGCGCGTCGCCTTAGTCGCACCCCGCGCGCGAAGCGCGCCAGGTTCTTGCGGACATCAATTGTCACGCTTAACATTCGGCAATTCTCTTTGCGGCTTTGCCTCTGCATCTTTGCGTGAAAAATGTTTGTGAGTCGAGAAATTTCACGCAAAGCCGCAAAGAAGCAAAGGCGCGAAGCTTGTACATAGCTCAAACCATTAACAGCGCCAGCTTCAGCAAATTGAATGTGAGCTACGGCTTTGCCACCCGCTGTCAGGCGGCAAAGCTCGTAATGAAAAAGAGTCAACGAAGGCGAAGTCGGCCGTGAGGTCTACTTAAACGTCAGAAACGCCGTACTCTTCGTGGTTTGATCAAACTCATATTGGTAGGTGTAGCCGGGGAATTCGATTGGTTTGGTGAATTGGACACGCACCTCGATCCGATTGTCTTTTGAGCTGGGAGTGATCGTAGCGTCCTTCGGCATGCCGTATTCGTCAGCACTCTTCCACAATTGATCCGCCACCCAGGATGGCGCGTAGCCCTGTGCGACAGCGACATCGCAATTGTGCTGCATCAAATCCTTCAACATGTAACCCTGGTACGCGACCGGAACATACATGTACCCAATGTAAGCCCCGCAACCGATTATGGCCATGGTCAGTAGGAACTTGAAACGAGCCATTGTTACTCCTTCGTATCTCTTAGACCCTCAGTCAATGAGAGTTTTAAGACGCGTGGGCTGATCTCTTTTCCACTCACGATTAAGGGACGTCCAATTCCTTCAAGCAAAACCCACTTGATTTGACCCGCAATGTTCTTCTTATCGTGTGAGAGGGCGGCGATGATCTTTCGCTGGTCCAGATCGCTGGCTCGCGGCAAGGGTCCGCAGAGCCGGACTGCTTCCTGCAATGATTCTAACCCAGCTGCGTCAAGCAGGCCCAGATTTTTTGATAAGTGGCCCGCGACAAGCATCCCATATCCAACAGCCTCACCATGACGGAACCTTCGATATGAAGTGACATTTTCCAGAGCGTGCGCTGTCGTGTGCCCAAAATTGAGGATCTTGCGTGATCGTCTGTCAGAGCGCTGAGTCGACTCGCGTTCGTCTGCCGCTACCACCGCAGCTTTGAACTTGCACTGCGACGCGATCATGTTTTCCATCTCGCGTGAAACCAACGCAGCTCGATCGGATCGAACAGCCTTCATCACCCGAATTGTCTGGTTGAATAACTTGCGATCAGCAATCGTTGCCTGTTTCACTGCTTCGCAAAATCCTGCTACAAGTTCACGAGAGGGCAACGTAGTTAACGTGTGTGTATCGATCACAACGCTACTCGGTTGATGAAACGCTCCCGTCATATTTTTTCCAACGGGCAGGTTGATTCCTGTCTTTCCTCCGATGGACGAATCAATCTGCGCAAGGAGTGTGGTAGGCATTTGGACCAACGCAATCCCGCGTAGGTAAACCGCCGCGGCAAACCCTGCAAGGTCGCCAACGACTCCTCCTCCAAGTCCAATGACAGCATCCGTCCGCTGAAGCTCGTTCTCGGCGAGGAACAGCACCGCATTCTCGAGTGAGCGAAATGTCTTGAACCGTTCACCATCTGCCATTAACCAGTGTCGTACAGTAAAGCCGCCGTCGCGCATCGACTGAATCACATCTGGTCCATACAACGAGAAAACGCAATCGTTCGAAATTACGGCCACTCGCCGCGCATTTTCTCCAAGTGTGGAACGAAGAAATTCGCCCGCGTCACGTCGTAGACCACGCCCAATATGGATTTGGTAGTTGAGTTGTTGGCGTTTCAGGCGAACGCGCAAACTCTGCAATTGGATTCCAAGCTCCTTCGCTGTCGCGCGCCGTGTTAGCAATTACTTGCTCGAATTGTAACACGTGGAGAAGTTTGGATTTTTGATCTCGATCGAAAGAACGAAGCGATGGGTTCAGCCGAATAAAGCGAATGGGCGCGACAACGTGGGAGTGCGTCGCGCCCATTCATTTTTCGTGGTTACTGTCCTCACCCCAGCAACCACTTGAGACGGAGGATCCACCAACCGTCTCTCTTGCCCCACAATATACATCGCAACGGCTGTGCCGTGCAAGAGGGTTTTTGGAAGCGGATTTTTCCTCTAGTTTTCTAGAAATCTACAACTTCCCGGAGCATTTTCGAGAAAAGTGCATGTAGGAATTTCTCGATCAGGTGAGTAAAAATTCTACTCTTTTGGGCCGTCGGGACCGCCTAATGTTCGCTGGATGACACTTGCCAGGTTCCTTGCATAGCCCTCAATTTCTGTCTGGTCAGATCCCTCAATCATGATCCGTGCCAAAGGCTCGGTGCCTGAGTACCGCAGGAGGAGCCTTCCCTGCCCATCCAGTTTTGCTTCCACCTCAGCCGCGGCGTCACGGATTTCAGGTACCTCAGCGAACGGTCGTTTCTCCCGGACCCGGACGTTTACAAGGGTCTGTGGATAGCGACGAAATCCGGCATTTAATTTTGAAAGAGACTCACCAGACTCCTGCATCGAGCGCAGCAAACAAAGGCTAGTAATCATTCCATCTCCAGCCAGGCTAAGACTGGGCATGATTAAATGACCTGACTGTTCCCCGCCGAGACTTGTGCCGGAGCGAAGTAACTCATCCAGCACGTATTTGTCTCCAACATCGGTCCGCACGAGACGAATGCCTTGGGACTTCAGCGCCAACTCAAGACCAATATTACTCATGACAGTAGCAACCACTGTTGCATTCACCAATTGGTTTCAGGCTTGATAGTAGTTGGCCAACACCCAGAGCGTAGCGTCGCCATCAACATAATTTCCTGATGCATCGATGAACAGCGATCTGTCGGCATCCCCGTCGAACGCTATACCGATGTCTGCACGTTCTGAAATCACGCGCTTATGCAAGCTATCCATATGTAAAGAACCCGAATCGCGATTTATGTTCTTACCGTCAGGTTTGTTATTGATTGCGATAACTTTCGCTCCCAAGCCTTCGAACAACCGCGGCGCAAGTTCCGAGGCTGCTCCGTTTGCACAATCGACAACGACTCGCAAGTTCTTTAATGAAAGCTCACGACCAATCTCATGCATCAAGAAATCCAAATACCGGTTACTCAAATCCGGGGCGTCGTTGGCGATACGAAGTTCTCCCGCTTTGGTTTCGGCCACAGCGAGCTTGGCGAAAATGTCGCCTTCGATCTGACGTTCAGTTTTCTCATCGAACTTACGACCTGAAGGCGCGAATAGCTTGATTCCGTTGTCTTGAAATGGATTGTGCGAGGCGCTGATAACCACGCCAACATCAGCAGGTAGAGTTCGAGTGAGGAAAGCAACGCCCGGCGTGGTAATTACTCCTGCCGAATGGCATTCCGCATCTGAAGCAGCTGCACCTTCAATCAATGCACGTTCAATCCACGTTCCCGATTCGCGAGTGTCGCGCCCTAGAACGATAACCGGAGGCCGGCCCAACGCGTTCGTCAGGTGGCGGGCAAGCGAGAAACCCACAATTCGTACTGTAGGCCCATCAAGCGGGAACTCACCGGCGGCCCCTCGCATTCCATCAGTGCCAAAAAGGTTCTTCATGTGATTTTGGTCGTTCCTCGTGGATTCAGTCGAAAGTGCAATGGATCACGTTCATGACATTCATCAAATTCAACCTGTTCTTACCGCGACGCGGTTAGATAACACAGCCCAGGGTTGCCGCTTCGGCAACCCTGGGTTACCAGCATTTGATCTTCAACTACCCGGAACGGGTTACGACGCCCAGCCGCAACCGCATTGTGGTTGACGTCAATTTAATCGTATACCTCAGGGTTGGCGAAGCGGCAACCCTGGGCTTTGTTACTCAACCGCTTCGCCGTAAAGCATCGCTGGGATTTCCAGATGATTCACTTTTATTTCTGTGAGACTAATGGCGGGTTGATCGTTTTGATACTTACGCGGCCTTGCGTTCCTCCGGGCAGACTCAAGTGAGGCTCAAAACCAGCTCCTGAGGGCGTAAGCGCTATTGTCAGGTTTTCCGGTTTCAAGTGCGAAAGCAATGACGCCGGACCGACGAGTGTGACGGAAACGGCCTTTCTCGGAGCAGTAAGTTCCCCCTCCGCACTTACCTGCACATTGTGAAATGTCTTTTCGATCCCGTGCTCGCCGATTTCAACTGTTACGTCAACAGCTGAGTCAACCAGATCAATCTTGTGATTAGGAATATCGATAGCTACCCGAGGTACCGAAAAACTTTCTTTCTTTCCTGCCACGGAGATTGTTTCGGTGGGCGCCTCTTTCAACGAGTTCACTTGACTCGCCGTTCCACGAACAGTCACTTTATCCGGTGACGAGCGTGCACCGTAGACTTCGTATCCGTCGGCAGGCGTACCCTCGAGTTTAGGCTGCACCGGTAATTGACGTTCAACTATTGACTCAAGATGAATCGGAATGGTGCTCGGTTGAAACGCTTCAATCCTTAGTCCTTCAGGAAGATCTATTTGGACGCGGTCTGCTGTTAAGCGAACAACTCTTTCGCCTTCGTGTTGGTCGCTCAGATCCACGGTCGCTACGAGATCCGCGGGCCTCCGTTCAATCTTAGCTCGCCGGCCAGTCAATAATACGTCTACCGTGCGTGGCGGATCGTTGCTGATTTCCAATTTGTCAGGTCGAATAAAGTTGAGTTGAACGGCGGTACGAATTGTGACCGGTCGATTGGCTCCAGTCACTGCTAGCCAGAGGAGGACGGCAATTGCCAGTGCCAACAATTTCAGGAACCAGTCCTCGATGAAGATTTTGCGCAGCCACCTTTCGAGCACGCTCGGCGAGCTCGAGTATGGAGTCGTTGCTACCTCATCATCTGCGTCCTGAAAGGGCATAATTCAATTTTCGATTTACGAATGGCGCGCATCAGAAATTAGAATTTAGAAATTAGAATTTCGTGTACGCGTGGGCTGCGTTGCCATCCAAAAGACAGAATATCTAGCATCCCCAAGACACGGAGTATCTAGCACCTGAAAAACACGATATTCGCTACACGAAATTCTAATTTCTAAATTCCTAAATTCTAATGGGCCTCATACGGAAGCCACCTCCTCGGTCTCAGTCTCCGCATCAACTTTGTCTTTCTCGCGTTTCGGCGCAACTTCCAAAGCCTCGAAAATTGATGCCCTGAGCTTCGTTGCATCGAGTCCACGCCGGATCTGCCCTGCTTGAACGAACGAGATTAAACCCGTTTCTTCGGACACCACGACTGCTACGGCGTCAGTATCTTCTGTTACACCAAGTGCCGCACGGTGACGAGTGCCCAGGTCTTTGGACAATCGCGGATTTAACGTTAACGGCAGGAAACAGGAGGCAGCAGCAATGCGATGGCCGCGAACTACGACTGCGCCATCGTGAAGTGGCGTCGCTGGATTGAAGATGCTGACCAGCAGGTCATAGCTAAGCTCTGCATCCAGCTTTACCCCTCCATCGGTAACGTTCTTCAAACCAACGTTGCGCTCGATGACGATCAACGCGCCGGTTTTCGTCGAGGACAAGGTTGTTGCAGCAAGCACGATCTCGTCATAGACACCCTCACCAAATTGGCCACGGTACGAGCGTGAGAACGGAACGCGAAAACGATTTCCGAAACCAATTAAGGCCTGTCTGATTTCAGGTTGGAAGAGGACGATGATGGCTACGCCGATGTAAATCAGGCCGCCGCTTAAAAGAAATTCGACGGTTGCAAGATCTTCTCGGACAGCCAACCAATAAAGGAGAGCAAATGCTGCGATTGCTGCGGCCATTGGCGCCGCGCGAGTGCCCCGAACCAACTTCAAAACTGCGTACACAAGCAAGAAGACGATTGCTACGTCCGCGATGTTTCGCGGCTCGGCAAGTCGTCTTAAGTACTCTGTGTACGGCAGTAGCAGTAACATCTTGAATCTGTACTTCTAATTCGCACTTCGCGGTCTGGAAATCTTGGTTTTTCCAAACTGACCATCTGACACTCCGCCTTAGCCAACATGTTCTGAAACGAACTCACTTTGTGGCTGCTGGACCTCTCGCGCGGTTTCTAAAAAGATCTTTTCCACTTTGGGCGCCGCGCGTTTAATCAATTCTTCGACTTCCTCGATCGTTTGTTCGATCTGTTCTGTTGTCAAACCGTCCTTCAGCTTGACATGGGCATTGATCAGGATCTCTTTCGGCGCCAAGTGCATTGTCAGCAATTCGACGACCTTGACAACGTTGTTATGGCTCTCAATTCCTTCAGTGATGGCCTTAATTTCCTTCGGATTCGCAGCCTCACCCAACAAGAGCGCCCGTGAGGTGCGCGCCAGGACAAAAGCAACGATCGCGAGAACCACACCGATGCAAATCGACGCCAACCCGTCCCAAAATGCCCCACCACCGGGGCCAGTCCGGTGTTCTGTCAAGTACAAACCAGCAGCAGCAATTACAATGCCCAGTAAAGCCGCTGCGTCTTCAAAGAGCACCGTCTTCGCTGTCGGATCTTTCGATTCGCGAAGATACTCCCCGAACGACAACCTTTCGTGGTGCGCCTCGTGTACTTCCTGATAAATCGCCAGGGATATGGAGGCGGCTTCGAGTACAAACGACAGCCCGAGAACTATGTAAGCCCATTCCAGGTGCACCGGTGGATTCGGATGTCGCAACTTCACAATTCCTTCGTAAATTGCGTACGTGGCACCGACACCGAAAATAAATATCGCTGCTATGAAAGACCAGAAAAATCGTTCTTTGCCGTAGCCGAATGGGTGTTTGGCTGACGCGGGTCGCTTGAAAAAACGCAAACCTAGTAGCAAAAAAACCTGGTTTGTCGTGTCTGCGACCGAATGGAGCGCTTCAGCCATCATCCCTGAAGAACCAGTGATCACGGCCGCCACCAGTTTTAAGACGGCAATTATTGCGTTGGCAAAGAGCGCTCCAAGCACGGCCAACATAGGAACAATC
>Ga0114129_10006786_pt1 | contig 16254 bp, 12 predicted proteins | sample RhiMetdeltSRZDD1_FD_80071 | JGI IMG/M metagenome (GOLD analysis project Ga0114129, IMG submission 80071) | Populus rhizosphere microbial communities from Tennessee, USA - Rhizosphere MetaG P. deltoides SRZDD1 (version 2) (version 2) | ecosystem: Host-associated > Plants > Roots > Rhizosphere >... | reverse complement strand
CCTTCGTCGATCGTCTTCAGTTCGCGGTCGAACAGCACGCGGCCGGCGACCGCTGTGAAAACAATATCACTGGCCGTCGCGCTGAAAATGATCGATGCAATTGGATCGTGAACCGGCGTGTTATGAGTTCTCGAAAGATCGAGCGCGATCAAGTCAGCCTGCTTGCCTGCTTCGAGCGAACCGATTTCGCGATCGAGTCCAAGTGTCCGCGCGCCTTCGAGGGTGGCGAGTCTCAACAGATAGTCGGTGCTTGGCTCCTTGAAATCAATAGTCGACGCGCGGTGGATGAGACCGCAGAAGCGAGCCTCTTCGAGCATATCGCAGCGGTTGTTCGAAGCTACGCTATCGGTCCCAAGTCCGACCGCGATGCCTGCGTCGAGCATCGACGCAAGAGGTGCGATGCCGTGTCCAAGCTTGGCGTTTGACTTCGGGCAATGTGCCACGCGTGCGCCGTAACGGGACAGCAATTCGATCTCACGGCCACCAACTTGTACACAATGCACGAGCAGCGGCCCGACATCCAATACGCCAAGTGATTCGAGGTAGCCGACCGTCGAAACGCCCGGAGCTTGCCACTCGATGCCGCGCGCGGCGAGTCCTCCCGCAAATTCGCCCGTGCCGGTCATCAACATCTCGATCTCGGCAATAGACTCCTCGGCGTGGATACAAACGTCGAGCGATTCGGCGGTCGCGTACTGGGCAACCCGTCTGAACAACTCGCCCGACACCGTGTACGGCGCATGCGGCGACACTCCGGCATGCACCAGATCAGTTTCGCGAGCGCGCATCTCCTCGACTCTTTGTTTCAACCCTTCGAGGCTTGCCGACGCATCGCCGGGATCAGGACCAAACACTTCGCGATAAGCGATACCTCGCAATCCGCTCTCCAACAGCGCCTCGAACGCCGAAGCGGAATCACCGGTATCCGCAAGCGTCGTTACGCCCGCTCGAATTGCTTCAGCCGCACCGAGAAGCGCCGACGCCTTGAGGTCATCGCTTGTAAGACGATCGTATTTAGTGCTCGTGAGTTTGAGAATCCACTCGCGAAAGGGAAGGTCTTCCAGGAACCCGCGCATGACAGTCAGCTCGAGATGACCGTGGGTGTTTACGAATCCAGGCAAGATCGCAGCGCGGCCAAAGCTCACGCTCTCAAAGTCGCGGAACTCCGCAAGCGAGTCGACCTCCCCCCGAGTTCCGACGAAAACGATTCGATCGCTCACGACCACAACTGCGCCGTTTCGAATAACGGGGGAGCTTATTGGCAGCACCCATTCTGCGGTGTAGATCGTTCCGGTCATCCGGCGATTGATTAGATAGGAAAGCGATTCAATCCGTCAATGGGAGGAATGTTCTGTTGAAGGCCCTTGTAAAAGATCCTTTGCGTCTTCGCGGATCTTTGCGTCTTTGCGCGAAACAGCTATCGGCATGGTCGGGTTTCGCGCAGAGACGCAAAGATCCGCGAAGACGCATCAAAGAAGACCCAAGAGAAGAGGTTCTCTACTGGCTCGCGCGGGAGTATCATAGTCCACGTCCATAATGCTGGACGTTCGCACCGTTGAAGAAAGGATCCAGAAATCATGCCTGAGTTTCTGCGAGGGGCGCAGAGTCTTCTGCTTGCGTGCACAATTGTCAGCTTCAACGCATTAGGTCAGAGCCCGACGGTTCCGTCATTGTCGATTCAGGAGATTGATTCGCCTGCCGGCGCTGCGAGTGGCGAGCCCAACCTTTATGCGTCAGCGGATGCTCGAATCTATCTGAGTTGAAAGCAATTCTTTCAGATCGCCGCCCAAACGCGCAGTGATCTCGGTCCATCGAATCTAATCCCTCCTTTTCGTCTGGCTTAAGCCTGCAGGGTTGAAGTGCGCCCTCAGGTCAACATTTGATTCCTTAGATTTCTACCAGATCACAAGCCTCACCCGAGAGAAACATCGCGCGGGAATTGATTCAAGTCGATGGACGCGCCAGTTCTGATGGACAAGGGGGAAATCATGAAACTTAGATTTTATTCAGTGATCTCGCTCGTCATTGCGTTTTCATTATTGACCGTGGTTCGTCGAAGCCTGGACAACGGCCGGTCTAAGGCGTATGAATCTGAATATCGAGAACGGGTCAACGAAGACAAGCCTGTTCTGCTTGCCTGGGTCTATCTAGTTAAATGCTGAGGCAGCGCATTGTGTTTCGCGTTAGCCGCAGGCAAAAAACTCGAAGTCGGACGCTTATCTGCGGAATGCGAGATGGACCGGATAACTAGTTCATCCTCTCCATCCTGCGCCACACAGATTCTCAAGGAGGGAGGACCAACATGAAAAACCTGTTTACCGTGATTCTGACGCTCACCCTCATCTTCTCGACAAGTTCAAGCGTGCCGGCGCAGCTCGGCACTTCCAGCATTGCCGGCGCCGTGTTAGACCCGAACGGCGCGGCAATTGCGCAGGCACGCGTCATTGTGAAAAACAAGGCCACGGGGCAGACACGCGAGGTCCGAACAAGCGACGACGGCAGCTACACGATCCAGAATCTCTCTCCCGCCACGTATGAGGTTCGCGTCGAAGCTCAGGGATTTGCTAAAGCAGTGGTCGAAAACATTGAGGCGCGCGTAGGCGAGGTCCAGACCGTCAACGTCTCTCTGAAAGCAGCGGGCACGGCAGAAACGGTGCAGATATCCGCCAGTGAGGCGCTGGGCGTAGATACGACTACATCGCAGGTGTCAGGCGTTGTCCCCGACCGTACGCTGACGAACCTGCCGCTCAACGGTCGTAACTTTCTTGACCTGGCATTTCTGATTCCCGGCAATGCCCCCGCGCCCAACTTCGATCCGACCAAGACGAACACCATAGAGGTTTCTTCGGCGGGCCAGTTCGGACGCGGCGGCAACATCGCCGTGGACGGAGCGGACAACAATGATGACGTGGTGGGCGGCACGTTGCAGAACTTCCCGCAGGACGCCGTTCAGGAATTCCAGATCATCACCAACCGGTTTTCCGCCGACATAGGCCGGTCGGCGTCGTCGGCGATCAACATCGTCACCAAGACCGGCGGCAATGACATTCACGGTTCGGGTGCGTTCTTCTTCCGCAACGATAAGCTGTCTGCGCTGCCGGCGACTCTGGACAAGGGGACTGTGCGTGAACTTGGCGAGCCGCCTTTCGACCGGGAGCAATATGCGTTTTCCATCGGCGGGCCATTCAAGCGCGACCGAGCCTGGTGGTTCGGCGCCTTTGAGTACCGCAACCAGGATGGGGTGGTGATAACGGGGGTGCGAGATCTCACCACACGGAGAGTCTTAACCAGCTTTGCGGATGCGCCGCTTAACGATCTAATGCTAACCGGGCGCGCGGACTGGCAGGCTGGCAACAGCGACCGAATGGCATTCCGCTTCGGCCTGCAGGATGAAGATGACATCAGTAACGGCAGCCTGCGCCGCCCGCTCGGCACGGCTGACAACCGCCAGCACTCGTTCAACAACTACTATTCGTTCGTCTACAACTGGGTGCATAACTTCTCTTCGCGGGTGCTGAACGATTTCGTCTTTCATGAAAACAAGTTCAAGAACGAAATACCGACCTTCGTCGAGGGACGCAACCAGTTATTCTTCCCATCTGTACAAGATGGCGGTAACTTCCGCATCCCGCAGCGCACGCGGCAGAACCGCATCCAAATCCGCGACAATCTGAGTTGGACGGCATCTGACCACGCGCTGAAATTCGGCGGTGAGTTCCAACGCCTCGACACCGACGCGCTCTTTGACCTGTTCGGATCGGGCAGAATTGACCTGACGGAAGATTTCGCCACCCGAGACCGCAATCGCGACGGGCGGATTGACGACAACGATATTCCCATAGGCATCACCATCCGGTCTGCTGCTCCGGTGCGTCCGCCGGTCGTGCCGAATGTGGATAACAACTATTTTGCTTTTTACGTCCAGGATGACTGGAAGGTGAGGCCGAACTTCACGCTCAATCTGGGCCTGCGTTACGAACTGGATACCAACACGAAGAACGTCAACAACTTTGATGAGATCAACCCGATTGTTCGCCGCTTCCTGCCCGGCGAGCGCAAGAGTGATAAGAACAATTTCGGACCGCGTATCGGCTTCAACTGGGATCCGTGGAGCGATGGCCGCACGTCGATTCACGGCGGCTACGGCATCTATTATGACCGCATCGTTCTCGAAGTGCCGTTGCTGGAACGACTCCTCGATGGCCGTGTGCTGGGTCTTGATATAAGGCTCGGTTCAGAGCTTGATGCGGCGGGCAACTTCGTGACCGGGACGCCGACGCTTGCCAGTCCTTTCACCGGAGCACGAATTACCGGCGCGGGCGTGGGCATCAACATCCTGGACAATAACCTGGGCACGCCCTACGTGCAGCAGTTCAATCTGGGAATCCAGCGCGAGATCACCCGGGACCTGACAATTTCGATTGACGGCATTCACTCGTTCGGCACGAGTTTTATCATCGGTCGGTTCGTCGGGACAGCCTTCAACCCGGCAATCGGTGGGGATGACGCTGTGGTGGCTCTGGAAGGGTCGGCGAAGAACTGGTATGACGCGCTGCTTGTTAATGTGCAGAAGCGTTTCTCGAACCGCTTCACCTTCAATACATCTTACACGCTGGCGAAGTCTTTGAACTATGCCAACGACGATCAGATACCTTTCCAGATTGCGCCGGTAGACTCGAACAACCTGCGGATCGAAAAAGGGCCTGCGCCCAACGAAGAGCGCCACCGCTTCACGTTTGCCGGAGTGTTTGACGCCCCTTGGAGCGTTCAGGTATCGCCGATTGTCACGCTGGCCTCAAGTGTGCCGATGGACATACTGCTGCCCGACGGGTCGCAGCGACTTCCAGTTCTCCAGCGCAACGCCGGGTCGCGTCTGTTCAATACGGGCGCTGAACTGAACGCCTTTATCCGCAAGCTCAATCAAGGCCGCCCGGCCACGGCGCAGCTTCCACTCGTGAGCGATGACGCTGACCTGGGCGACAGTCTCAACTCGTTTGATGTGCGGCTGGCGAAGACGTTCAAGTTAGGCGAGCGATGGAGCGTTCAGGGCATCGCCGAGGTGTTCAACGTCTTCAACGTCACGAACATTCGCGGCGTGAATAATGTGAATTACTCCGGCTTTCGCAACACCATCGGGCCGGGTTTTGGCGAAGCGTTGCAAACGGCGGGTGGGGTGTTCGGCACAGGCGGCCCGCGTGCTTTTCAGTTTGCTGCACGGGTCCAGTTCTGAAGCCAAGCGGGGCGCCGATACTAGGTCGGCGTCCCGCAAAACATCAGGCCCCTTGTAAAAGTTAGTGGGAACGAAATCAAATTGTATGACAAGCTGGGTTCTCGATCATGGGTACGGTGCCGAAGGCACCGGTTCTTCGATTGGGGTTTTGAATTAGTTAGGCTCCGCATTGCGGACTCTAACCCTGACTGGCCGCCTGCTTAATCCTTAATCGTGCTCCTCCTTCAAGTCGACGCGCCTTGCCATGCTCGGAACCCCTTGTCTATTCAGCACGAAGTGCATGTAAATCCCCGGGATTGCCTGTGACGGCAACCGCGGCGTGTGGACCCGCAACTCTCCCTTGCGAGGATTACCCTTCGGATCAAATGCCAGCTTCACGTAGCGGTCACCCGTCGTCAGGCTGTGAGTGTTGTGGTCGCTGCGAAGGATTACGACCGAAGCGATCTCGTCAGACTGTCCCTCGACCTTGATATCAAAATGGTCTTTGAACTCGATCTCACCGGGCGCTTGCATGATGACCGGCCGAGTTGCCAAGCTTCCATCTTGATTGAAGAGGTAGCGACACCTCGCCAACTGTCGAGCGTGGGTCAGGCTGTTGGGCAAAGGTCATTTGCCCATAACTGGAATGAAGCAGCCATAAAACACCAGCCATTGCTAGTGTTACCTTCGTTAGATCCTTGTACTTGCTTTTCACGAGCGTACCTCCTTTCATGGTTACGTGAGCGGAGAGAGAGTCTAGAGTCCCGCTTCAGGCCGCGCGGGGTTGAAAGCCCGCAAGGCTCTAGTTTGAAGTCTAAACGGTTCGTTTTTCGGGCGAACTTGGTGCCGTCGGCACAGTTGTTCTATGACTTGAAAGGCGCGCGAGCGCACGCATCACGATGTGCAGCGTCGGACCCCCGCAGTCTTCGCCTTTCGACTAATCAATTGTGTGAGGGTTGGGACACGATACTCCTCTTTGGACCAGGACTCCTTTTGCGCGCAAGCGTCCTAATAGATAAGAGCTGCCGACCAAATAAGGATACCTGCGGTCCCAAAAAAGTTAGCAGAGAGGAACCGTATTGTCAGACGACTACAGATATCCGCGATGGTGGCCATTATGATCGCGCCAGTTGAGGGTGTACCCAGCGTGGTTATCCATCTCGACAGAGGCAAAGGGAAGTGGCTATAATTTGCGCGGTGCTTAAGCCATCGCCAATGCGGACGAAGACCACCTGCCTTGCCGTTATCGCGCTTACGATGTGGCTCGGTGGCTTCGGCTGCGCGTTCTGTTGCGCAACGGGTCTGACGGAATCCTGCTGTCTCAAAGACCGCAATGCATATGCTGACTGCGGCGAGAGCGGGTGCTGCAAGCAGGCCAAGAGCAAGAGCACTTCTCATTCTGAAGAATCAATCTCGCGGCCCGTAGGCGTGATCGGATGCACGTTACTCCCGAACCAATCGAGGAGCCTGGCTCCGATTCCTCGAGTCACTAACGATTTGCCCGATGATGTTTCGAAGATCGATCTATCTTTTGCGTTTATCGGCGACATAGACGCTCCAACCCTTGATCCTCCTTCACCGTTGAATCGCGGTGGAACCTACCTACGATGCTGTGTGCTTCTGATTTAAGGCCGTAGTGTACCCATTCGCGGCGCCTTCAGTTCAGACGAATCGTCTCCACCGCTCCTAAGCCCGCGTTCGCGGTGGTTCCAGCGAAACCTGGCAACTGAAGCGAGCTCCAAATTGGACAATCGCGGTAGCGCGGTATGTTCAAAGTTCAAGTCTGGTGTTGTTCGTCTGGAAACAATTTTAAAAGTAAGTTTCAACGCGGCATTACGGCACGCGAAATCAAGGAGTCAATCTAATGAGAACGAGGACAATCACGATATCGGTTGCAATAGCTGTTGCAGTTTTCGTCTTAGCTGCTTGTAGCGGCTCCCGGCCATCCGGTGGAGAGAAGATCATCAAGTCCACAAAAGCGGGTGATACTACGATCGCGCTCTTAAGCGCCAGCGGGGAGATCAAAAGCGGAGAAAACGAATTGATGCTTTCATTCACCGCCGCGTCGGGCAAACCCGTCGATGTGCCGGCTGCCTCGCTCAAGTTTCACATGCCTGCGATGGGCTCGATGGCCGAGATGAACGATGTGGCCACGCTGACGACAACTGACACGCCCGGCAAGTATCGCGCGAAGGTTGACATTGAAGTTGATGGAACCTGGGAGGTGATTATCGATTACCAGGGTCCGCAAGGAACCGGGCAGGCGCGGATGACCGTCCAGGCGAAATAGATCTATGATCAACCGAATCATTGAGTTCTCGCTTAAGAACCGCTTCATCATCGTAGCTGCCTATCTGCTGCTCGCAGGCTGGGGTTACTGGGCGCTGCTTCGCACCCCGATTGATGCAATACCGGACCTGTCAGACAACCAGGTTATCGTCTTCAGCGACTGGGTTGGCCGCAGCCCACGAGAGGTAGAGGATCAGGTGACCTATCCGCTCACAACTGCGCTTCAGGGTCTGGCAGGTGTGCGAGTGGTGCGCGGTCAGTCGGCGTTTGGGTTTTCGATGATCAACATTATCTTCGAGGACAATGTTGATCTCTATTGGGCGCGCACTCGCGTGCTGGAACGATTGAGCCTGGTTACAAAAGAGCTTCCTGAAGGTGTGGTTCCGACTCTCGGCCCTGATGCAACGGGCGTCGGCCAAATCTTCTGGTACACGGTGGAAGGCGATGGCTACAACCTGCGCGATCTCCGCACGACTCAAGACTGGTTTATTCGATATCAGCTCAACTCGGTCCCCGGTGTTTCCGAAGTCGCATCCGTAGGCGGCTACGTCCAGCAATATCAAATAGACGTCGATCCCAATCGACTCCGCGCTTACAACATTCCGCTGTCGACGGTAATCGATGCCGTTCGCCGAAGCAATGCTAATGTCGGAGGCAATGTCGTCGAACAAAAGGGCCAGTGGTCGGTGGTGCGCGGAGTCGGTCTGATCAGTTCACTCGCGGATGTCGAGAACATAGTAATCGGCGCCTCCTCGGGGACTCCCATCTACGTGCGCAACGTTGCGAACGTGAAGATAGGCGATGCATTCCGAGTCGGCGTTCTGGATCGTGACGGCAAAGAAGCGGTCGGAGGAGTCGTGATCGCACGCTACGGCGTGAACACGCTCGATGTAATAGAGCGCATAAAAGAAAAGATACAATCGCTTCAGGGCGGTCTTCCCCAAGGCGTGAAGATCGTTCCGTTCTACGATCGCACGGAATTGATTCAGCGGGCCACGCACACCCTCAAGCGTGCGCTCATAGAAGAGATCATACTGGTCACGCTCGCCCACGTAGTCTTTCTCTTTCACTTCCGCTCGATTCTGATCGTGACAATCCCGCTGCCGCTCGCGGTGTTGATGTCATTTCTTTTTATGTACTACATGGGCATCAGCTCGAACCTGATGTCGCTCGCAGGAATAGCCATTGCCATCGGTGTGCTGGTCGATGCTGGGATAGTGGTCACTGAAAACGCTTTCCGCCATATGGAAAAGCAAGGCGTTGATCCGCGAGATCGCCAAAGGGTGTGGTCGGTAGTACTCGAATCCGCGCAGCTCGTCGGCCGTCCAATTTTCTTCTCGATGGCAATAATCATCCTCGCGTTCGTCCCTGTCTTCGCCCTCACCGGACGAGAGGGAAAGCTGTTTCATCCGCTCGCATTCACGAAAACCTTTGCGATGGTAGGAGCAACGATCATCGCGGTGACGCTTGTGCCAGTGCTGTGTTCGTTTCTGCTCGGCGGCCGCTTTCATTCTGAAGACGAAAACCCTGTGATGCGAGCGCTACACCGCATTTATCGGCCGGCGCTAAATTGGGCGTTAGCTCATCGAGCAGCAACCATCCTGACCGCAGCGGTGCTATTCGGAGGCGCGCTCTTCCTGGCGACTCGGATCGGCAGCGAGTTCATGCCAGACCTCGACGAGGGCGACATCATGTATATGCCCGTGACCGACCCGGCAATTTCAGCCAATGAGGCACTCAGGGTAATGCAGATGCAAGACGGTATCTTGAAATCCTTTCCCGAGGTCGCTTGGGTTGTGGGCAAGGCAGGGCGGGCCGAAACATCGACAGATCCCGCGCCTATCAATATGAATGAGACCATCGTTCACCTTAAGCCGCGCGAGGAATGGCGGTCGGGAATCACGCGCGAGAAGTTAGTCAATCAGATGGACGAGAAGCTTCAGATGCCCGGCGTGAACAACATTTGGATACAGCCGATCAAGAATCGCATCGAGATGCTTTCAACCGGTATACGAACCGAGGTGGGCGTCAAAATATTCGGTAGTGACATCAACGAACTCGAACAGCGATCGCGTGAAGTTGCGTCGGCGCTCCAAACCGTTCCCGGCGCGGCCAATGTTTATCCTGAACAGATAACTGGCGCACCCTACATTGACATTCAGGTTGATCGCCAAGCGGCCGCGCGATATGGCATCGATGTCGAGACAATCCAGAACGTGATTAACACCGGCATCGGCGAGAACAACCTCACGATGACGATAGAAGGGCGAAAGCGATTTCCCGTGCGCGTCCGCTACGCGCCCGAGTTTCGCACGAACCCCGACTCGTTGGGGCGCTTGCTCGTGCCGGCGCCGGGTGGCGCTCAGATACCACTCGCGCAGGTGACAACGATCAGCACAGTTCAGGGGCCGACGATGATCTCAAGCGAGAATGGGCTGCTTCGGGGAACCGTGACTCTCAATGTTCGTGGCCGCGATGTTGGTGGTTTCGTCGAAGAAGCCAAGCGCGTTCTGAACGAGAGAGTGCAGTTGCCACCCGGCTACTACGTCGAGTGGGCAGGCGAGTATGAAAACCAACTGCGAGCTCGCGCTCGGTTGCAACTCGTCGTACCGATAGTGCTCGTCGTCATCTTCGTGATGCTCTACTTCACTTATCACTCGATTCTGGAAGCGGCGCACGTGCTGATGGCGGTACCGTTCGCGCTTACGGGCGGAGTCTATCTGCTATACGCGCTCGGCTATAACTTCTCGGTTGCGGTGTGGGTGGGGTTCATCGCGCTATTCGGCACCGCTGTCCAGACAGGTGTGGTAATGGTGATCTACCTGAACGAAGCGGTAGAGCGCAAGAAGCTTGAAGTTGGCGAACACCTCTCGCTGAGGCAACTCAAGGAAGCAGTGATTGAAGGAGCAGTGCTGAGACTGCGGCCAAAGGTGATGACAGTATCAACGGTGGTCGCGGGACTCTTACCGATCATGTGGAGCACAAGCTCAGGGGCCGAGGTGATGAAGCCACTTGCGACGCCGGTGCTGGGCGGCATGGTTTCATCGTTGGTGCACGTTCTCATCGTGACGCCCGTGATTTTCTTCTGGCTGCACGAGCGACAGATCAAACGGCACGCGGCCGCACAGCTAGCAGACCAGAAACTACCGGCCGCAGAACTCGAAAGGAAGAGTTAGCTCTGGGTGGATGTAGCTGCGGTTAACGATTCAAAGAGGTCCGTATGAGAAAAAAGATTTGTTTCAAAGTTCTTATCACTACGCTGTTACTGGTTTCTTCAACCGCCAGCGTTCTTGCTCAATCGGTGAAGAAAGAAGAGCAAGGGCAAGAAAGAGTAACTCGGGCTGAAGAACGCGCATTGCCGCCCACCGTGCTGAACGAACAAGAGACGATGGGGATTGTGCTCTCAGGCAAGCCGCCTGAGCCGATTCAACCGGCTCAAGCACCCTCATCCTATCCACAGTTCATAGATGCGGTTAACGGATTGACGCCAGATGATTTGGTGCGGTACGCCCTCGCGCACAACTCAGCGCTAGCGGCTGCGCGGCAGATGATCAGTGAGGCACGAGGCCGGCTGCGCCAAGCCGGGCTGCGCGCGAATCCAATGGTTGAGACTAGCGGGACTCACGCGGTCAACACGTCCGACAATATGACCATGTTTGGCGCAGAGCTACCGCTCGAGCTAGGCGGGCGGCGAAAGGCTCGCGTCGAGGTCGCTCAGCGCGAGCTCGAACTCAGAGACGCTGAGGTGGCTGACTTCGAGCGAAAACTGGTAGCCGAAGTGCGAATCAAGTATGCCGACACCATCGCTGCGGCGCGGAATCTGAAATTCACCGAAGATCTGCTTACTCTAACACGCGACTCACACCGCCTCGTGCAGGCGCGAGTCGAGCGCGGAAAGAGCGCCCCGCTCGAACAGAACGTTGTGTTCGTAGAGTTGAACCGCGTCGATGCGATACGAATAAACCTCGATAGCAGAACCCAAGTCGCCATGCTCGAATTGAAAAAGACCATCGGCATGCTGCCTGGCGAGCCGCTGCTCCTGCGTGGCGAGTTCGACACAAATCGACAACCGGCGACGCAGAGTGACGCAATCCGTAATGCCCTTGGCTCGCGCCCAGACTTGGTGGCTGCGCGAGCCGCCGAAAATCTGGCTCAGGCACAGATCGAGCAGGCGCGCGTCGAAGGCAAGGTTGATGCGAGCATCTTCGCAAACTACCAGCGACAAAACATGGGCTTTGGCGTGCGCGGGTTCAATGACGCCGGAGCGCTTGCTCCAGTTCAGGGCATCTTTCACTACGCCACGTTCGGAGTGCGGCTGACGCTGCCGGTCAGGAACCAGAACCAGGGCAACATCGAGGCTGCGATCGCGGCAGCGGAGGCCGCGCGCAATCGACGCGAGTTCAACGAGATCGTCGTGCGTAACGAAGTAGCCGCGGCATACGTAAGATTCGAGCGGGCTCAGGCCGCGCTCGGGATCTATCGCGACAACGTGCGCAATCAGGCGCAACTCAATTTGGATGTAGTCCAACAGACCTACACGCTGGGTCAGAAAACTCTGATCGATTACATCAATGAACAGCGTCGCTATATTGATATCGAGACCGGCTATACGGACGCGCTCAAAGAGTATTTCAATTCTCTGGTTGAGATTGAGCGGGCCGCAGGCTCTCCTTTTCCCACTGCATGATTGGAGCTAATGGAGAAGAACAAAGAAATGAATCGAGATGAAAAGAGTGACCGGGCCGTCGCATGCCCAAACGAAGTCGAAGAAGACGACTCGAAGGTGGGCTCGCAGGCTCGGATCTCACGCCCTCGCCTGATTCACATAGTCAGGCGCAGGCCGTGGCTTGTGGTGATGGTGGTCGTGCTCCTCCTCATTTCAGCAGTTGCCCTCGCCTTGTTGCTTCGGTCCGTCTCAAGCGGCCAGGCGGGACGGCCCGTTCCAGCGCCTACGGGCGTGCCAGTTCCGACCCCTTCTGGTGAAATAGGTGAAACGCAGCCGCATCCCGGCGACATAACCATATCGCTGGCACCTGACGAACTTGAAAACGCGCAAATCAAGACTGAAGTGGCTACCACGCAAGACGTCGGGTCTGCGGCGACCAATGCCGGCCCACGCACAACAGGTGCAGTCCAGTCGAACGCATATAAGGAAGTGCCGGTGAATCCCGTCGCAGGCGGCATCACAAGGGAGGTCAACGCCCAGCTCGGCGATAAGGTCAGGCGCGGTCAGCCGCTAGCGACGATATTCAGCACAGAACTTGCGAACGCTCAGGGTGACTACCTCAAGATGGTCGCTGAGCTTGAGGAACATCACAAACATCACCAGCGCGCCATAGAACTTGTCGAAATCGGCGCAATGAGTCGCGAAGAACTTGAGGGAGCAATATCGAAGTACAAAGCGGCACAGGCAAATGTTTCGACCGCCCGTCAACGACTCATCCTACTCGGCATGATCCCGAAAGAAGTTGATGGATTGCGCTCTTCGGATCAGGTTAGATCTCTTGTTTCCGTTCCCGCTCCCGTATCAGGCACAGTCATCAGCCGCACGGTCAACGCAGGAGAAGTTGTCGCTGCGGGTAAGGAGTTGTTCCGCGTGGCAGACCTTTCGAGCGTTTGGGTGATGGGACAGGTCTACGAAAGTGATTTCGCCAAGGTGCATGTGGGCACGCTTGTGGTGATAACGACCGCTGCATATCCCGGTCGAACTTTCACCGGCCGGGTTTCCTACATCGACCCACGTGTTGATCCGCAGACGCGCACGGCTCAAGTGCGTATTGAACTCGCGAATTTGGGTGAGTTGCTCAAGATAGGCATGTTCGTCGATGTGACCTTCGGCGCTGCCGCACCACAAGGCGCGGGCGGGCAGCCTACCGTAGTGGTGCCTCGCGCGGCCGTGCAGAGTATCGGCACAAAGCAAGTCGTCTTTGTAGCCACGGACCGACCCGGTGTCTTTGTGCAGCGCGAAGTGAGCGTAGGTCCAGAGACGAATGGGCTGGTAACCATCTACAGCGGCCTGAACGCAGGAGAGCGCGTTGTGACAGAGGGGAGCTTCCTGCTACGCGCCGAGAGTCTCAAACTCAATCCTGGGCAATCGACATCGTCAAATATCCAGCCCTCGCAACAGCCGTCCGAGCCGCGCCATAGTGAGTCGGCGCAAACGCACCCGCCACTGGGGGAGCGAAGCACCGAGACCAAGCTGCAGTCTTTGAACATCGCAGTCACTAAAGACGGTTTCACGCGGTCGAGTTTCACAGTTCGCAAGAACATTCCTTTGCGATTGACGTTCGTTCGAAAGGTAGAAGTGACTTGCGCGACCGACGTTGTGATACCCGATTACGACATCAAACGCGAACTCCCTCTGAACGAGCCTGTGGTAGTGGAATTCACTCCGGAGAAATCAGGGGAAATCAACTTCGCGTGCGGGATGAACATGCAGCGTGGCAAGATAGTGGTGAAATGAGCGGACGCGAACGATTGCGTGAAGGAGACGGTCATGTCCAAGAGAGCTTTAACAATGGGCAACGAGCTTCGAGTCAATACCGATCTTGAATACGTGCTCATGCCGTTGAAATACCAGACTCCCCGCAAAGAGCTGTTTGCAATTCTGGAGACGACATACTCTTATCGAAACCGCGGGCGACTCTCCGGACGAGTTGTGCCCGGGAGCAGTTCATCCGAGTTCTACCTTGCGCCGGGCCCAGTTCACGGCGAGCCCGCGGCTGGTCCTTGAAGCAAGCTATCAGTTTCCGTTAGTGCTGAACGCGGGCGCTATGGTCTTACGAACTGACAAGAACTTTCTGGTTGGCATAAGGTATTTGTACTGAGGTGCACAAATGATGCGCTTGATTCTATTAGCAGCGCTGTTGGTCGCTCAACCTGTCTCAGGTATCGAACAAACAGACAATCAATCGATGCTTGCGCCGGCGTTCGCGCTGAAGGACGTCAAGGGGCGAATCGCACGACTAGGCGATTACAAGGGCAAAGTTGTGCTGTTGAACTTTTGGGCGACGTGGTGCGCACCGTGTCAGGCCGAGATGCCCGCGCTGGTGAAATGGCAAAAAGAGTATCGGGCTCGCGGGCTGCAGATCGTCGGCGTGACGTATCCACCTGAGAAACGCAGTCGAGTGCTGCGAGCGATCCGCCGATTCAAGCTCAACTATCCGGTGTTGTTTGGCACACTCGAGATGGCTGAAGCTTACGATGCAGGAGAAGTCTTGCCTACTACGATCATCATCGATCGAGAAGGAAAGATACGCGGGCGCATCTTAGGCATCGTCGAGCCTGAAGAGTTCAAAGAGAAAGTCGAGCCTCTGCTTATGGCCAGCATCGCCGCGCATGAGAAATAGCCGAATTGGGGATGACCTTCAAATAGAAGGCGTCCAACGTCGCTGCGTCGAAGGAGTTTACATTCGATGAAATATCCAATAAGAAGCTTCATCGTCGTACCTCTCGTGCTAGCGATCGCATTTACTTCGGCGAGCGCGCAGGAGGCGAACCAAACGACTCGTAATGAAGCGAGCCTAACCTTGAGGGATCTGCAGGACCAACCGCAAAGCCTAAGTCAGTATCGCGGGAAAATAGTTATGCTGAACTTTTGGGCTACGTGGTGCATTCCGTGCCGCGAAGAAATGCCCATACTCGTCGGCCTGCAAAAACGCTACGAGGCGCAAGGCGTCGTGGTAATTGGCGCGTCGGCCGACGAACAACGAACTCAAAAGGCGATCCCATCATTTGTCCGCAAGCAGAAAATCGCCTTTCCCATTTGGATCGACGCGACCACGGCCGATATGCAAAGGCTCGGGCTTGGTGAAGCTCTGCCGGCAACCGCAATCATAGACAGAGATGGTCAGATTGTTGGTCGGATCCTGGGCCCGGTCGAGAAGGACGATCTGCAAAACCGCATCGAATGGCTGCTAAGCGATCGACAATTACCAGCGCCTGAGGCTGTTGTCAACAACATCGAAAAGCTAAAGAAAGATCACGCCGGGCATAAGCACGAGCACGGAGAGGAAGAAGAGAACCACGAGCACGGCGGAGTTGGAGTAGAAGGTGCCTCGACCGTGCCGAGCTGACCGCTCTGACCGGGAGAAGGCCGCGCAGTTAGCGGGGCGGAAAACGAAATCAAATATCGATGGACAGCGAGCGTCAGGTTTATCGCTAATCAGGTTCCGCGGGCGAGTGTTCGAACGACACTGACTTACAAATTCCTGCCGGGTCTTTCTGCCGGCATCGAGTACAACCCCCGGGCGGACAAAGTCAGTCCACTGGCGAACTGGCTGGCCGTCTCCGAAACCGAGCGGCGGCCCGCGCTGATACTGGGCACAAGCTCGGACCGAATCGGGACGCCATCCGGCCAGTCCTTTTATGCGACCGTGAGTAAGAACCTGAGGCGCGAGACTCGCCTGCCTATCGCACCGTACGCCGGTGTCGCATATGGAACCTACGAAGATCGCGCGCGTGCGATTGGCGGTTTGAACATCGGCTTCACTGAGCAGTTCACCGCCTTGGTGATCTTCGACGGCGTCCACGTACACCCGATGCTGAACTTCTCGTCAGGCCGGCACGTCGCATCGTTCATTCTCGTGCGCGGTCGCGATCCCGGCGTGAGCTACAGCATTTCGTTCTAACTTCAAAACAGAAGGAGATTGCCTTGAGCGACGATGAGCTGACGATCGAAGTCGTATGCCGTAACCTCCCGGGAACTTGTTTCAGTGACTGGCGAGATCCTGAAGCTCGGACATATGAGCCCGTGT
>Ga0114129_10006785_pt1 | contig 16256 bp, 15 predicted proteins | sample RhiMetdeltSRZDD1_FD_80071 | JGI IMG/M metagenome (GOLD analysis project Ga0114129, IMG submission 80071) | Populus rhizosphere microbial communities from Tennessee, USA - Rhizosphere MetaG P. deltoides SRZDD1 (version 2) (version 2) | ecosystem: Host-associated > Plants > Roots > Rhizosphere >... | reverse complement strand
GACCTCCGTTCCCCAAATTCCTAGTTGTCCAGGCGGATCTATAGGTCCCCACACCTTAATTCCCTGATATGTCCCAGCTACCTGACGTTTTGATTTAAACGTAGCATCAATCGGTCCTTCAACCGTAGAATACGAGGTTCCTGACCCCGTAAGTGAAATCGTCGTGTTTCCGCCGCTCGATATTGGCGGAGCAGCAAGAGTAGGTTGAGGTGGAGAGGTAGAGGCTGGCTGAGGAGCTTGTCCTTGTGAAGGAGCTGAAGCAATAGAGGTCCTCGAAATGGGATTTCTTTTAAGCGGAGTCATTTCAAACACCTTCTTGATTGCATCTTCAAGTGATAATTTCAGAGTCTTCTGATAATACGCTACTAATTTGTCACCTATCTTTGAATTCCATATTATGGTATCAATTATGATTTTTGCATTAGAATCTGCTTTTTGTCTATAATTCTTGATCCAAAAGAAATCTCCAAATGATTCAATAGGTTTAATTTGATATATGATATCGATAACTTCACCTGTAACAACTTCTACTGTAATGTCAACGTCTGCATACAACTCGTTATTAGATATAGGATCTACGGCAGATTCTGTCCACTTGTGTGTGACGTATACACGATCAGCATATGCATCAACTTTGAAACCTGAACTTTTCAGACTATTCATAAGCGTGGATATTTCCGAAGGATTTGTCAATTCAACGGGAAGTCTAAATATTCCCAAACGCGACGCATGCAGAGGATATACGCCCCGTTTGGCTACGTCTGAGAGCATAACCCAGACGCGCTCCTCTAAGAGTGTGGACATGAATTACAATTTACCTCCAGGTGCTAAAAGTATTTCGATACATAGTAGTTCATATGCAACTAATAGTGGATATTCCCTCCTGTAACAAACTGAAAACAACATGACAATAATGATAATAAGATAATTCCCACAAATAGCTAATTGATAAATAAGAATTTGAGGTAGGGAACTATTAAGATTCACAATACATTATGAGTATTAAATTATTCGTTTTGATTCGGTAGCACTTAAATTATGACCGAGTTCAGCCTTCTTATGGGCCGGTAGTTTAGTCTGGTAGAATACCTGCCTTGCATGTAGAATGAAAATTCATTACAAGGGAAACGTAGGTGGTCGTGGGTTCAAATCCCACCCGGTCCACCAAAATGGCACTCTCCTCAATGGAGAGGAGTTAATTCATTTCGCATGTGCTTTAGGTTGCCAGGAGTAATAACGCATAATAAGCATTGAATCAAGCTGAAAGTAAATTAACAATTACTCACATCTTTTCAGAAATTAAGACATTACTTGATTCTACTTATTTGTTCTAGAAGAATAAATAGCAGACAAATCTTACAATATTATCCTTCTTATTTGTTACCACTTAGTGTAAAGCACTCTAAATATAAGATGTTAAAAAAAATACACCAATGAAAAAGAAAAACAGCATGACAATAATCATCGCTGCATTACTACTAACTGGCATAGTGGGTGTCACCTCTGCCATAGGAATGCAATCAGCATTAGGAGGAGATAATAATGATAATGAATTAAAAATAAAGCAAGGGGCAAATCAGGATAATAATTGTGAGTTAAAGAATGATTTAGACAAGAAGGGGTCCACTGATAATACCTTTGCTTGCGCCAACGTTGCATTCAATATAGTTTGTTTGCCAGATTCTGTTTGTATAGTACCTAATGAGGAAGTACCGTACGAGCTCGCTACCCCGACCTGAAAATATCTGGCGACAGACCCTTTTTTATAACCCCCTGGGTTGCATCAACTGTAGTTGATTTGCTATTACGTTCCGTATACTCAATTAATTGATCCCGATTAAATATATTCAGATCAGTTGCTTGCTCACAGCAAAGAATAAGTTGGACAAGGATACTTAATTTAATCAATGTCAATTTTTGGGGGAACCGGTGGTGGAAGTACAAAAAAGAAGTACAATGATTTAACACTAAGTATTAAACAGACTGTTTTGGAAAGAGCGCATCATAGATGTCAATCATGTTCAGTGAAATTTCATGGCAGTAATGGGCCTTTTTTTGAGCACATAAATGGTTCACGGAAGGACAATAGACCTGCAAATCTTCGAGCGCTATGCGAAAAATGCTTCGAGCCAGTAAAGAAAAAAGAGAATAGAAAAGGGATGTTTGGTACGCTACGTAATAATTTTGGAATGGTTTTTGGGAAATGATATAGTTGGCAGAATTAAATATATTTCAGCAAAATCCAGGAACTGCAATTATGCTCAAGTAGGAATGTAGAAATGCACAAAATAAACTATATCCTACAAAGTTAGTCATTAGCCATTTGGTCTATGAAATTGGATAACTATAGGGAACGGAGAAAAATATATGACAATGATGAGTCAAATGAAGATCACCTTGTCATATATGAAAAATGGGTAGTAGCGCTGCAGAATAATCCTGAAAATCGAAAGTTTTCCCTGAAGGAATTTTATTCTCAAGGATATTATGAGGCATATGACATAGTCATGACATATGCAGAGAGAACACATGCTACAGTATTGTGGTTCAAGGAGAAAAGGGGTGTTGGTTATCCTGAATGCAATGTCAACTTTCCGAAATTAGAATTTGTTTGTACCTATTGCAATAGAGAGTTCGCCGACCCAGATCCAATTCCCTGTACGAATGAAACATGTCTTTCATATTTCTGCTCTAAATATTGTCTCCAACAACATCAAGTTTTGCGCAAGGTCCATCACTAATTAAGCAATCCTTTACTGTTGATGAATTATGTCATTTTTAGCTCATTAAAATCTGTCAATTTGCATTATAACAAATAGAAACAAGTTATGACAGGATGGGGCATAGTATTCATTTCTTTGTACGGGGTGATCTGTTTTAATATCTGCTTATTCAGTCAGCTTTAGTCATTATAACGGTAACAAGCCTAATTCTTTCGTGATCCGCAGTAAACTGATCCAAGTAACGCGAAGTAAAGTCATGTGGAGCTCCATCATTAAGCATTTCTATTTTGAATCCGATTGAATTGAAAATAATCTGCAACCATTGCTTCCAAACTACATACGCAGAGTTTGAAACTGGCTGGAACAGATCGTCCGTAAGTTCAGTGACGAGGATGAAGAGACCTAATTTCTTTAATTTTCTTAGAACAGTTTCATAAAAAGGCAACCAAATGTTTTGCAAACATTGGTCGACATATTTAGGATGTGGGAGGACTGAAATAAAAGTATCAACTGACTCGTCTGGAAAATCAGCTATTATTATTTCAAATGATTCATTAATGAACAGAATATTATTGTTTGATGGTAGTTCGCAGGCTTTCCGATGCTCTAAAGTATCAATTTCAATTCCAATGAATAACATATTATTTTTAATTGGGTTGTGAGCAAGTTTAGCCAACAGTCGACCATCTCCAGAACCTAACTCCACGACGATCGTGTCGTATTTACCAACTAGTGATAAATCCAAAATATATCAGATAACTACATAGACAATTCAATGTTCTGGGTTTAGTAATTCTGATTCGAGCAATTGCTGAATGAGCTGAACTACTTCTTGTTCTACTTGTTGTCTGGGTAACGCTAATTTGTTTGAAAAGTGATCTGCTAGCTCGGTAATAGTTCTCGTTCCATCGCAACTATTCCAAAAATCCAATATTGCTTGATTTACCATGAATCCATTGTCTTTTTCGTTCTTAAGAATTAATGAGCCATCCTTTTCATTAATTAATTTGCCTTTTGCCAAAGGTTTGTACTTCTCATAGTCGACTTGAAACCTTAGTTTTGGCTTTCCAAATCCCAATTGATCTCGGACTGACGGTTCAATCTTATCAATGCTCCATGGCGGATCCCAGACTATTGATACATTTACACCACCGACGCCACTGATCTTACTAACATATCTCTTTACATCACTTACCAATGTATCGTGTAACGGGCATCCACGAGTCGTCATAGTCATCTCAATGTCAACATTATTTTCTTCATTAACCTTGATTCCATATACGAGTCCTAAATCAACAACATTAACTGGAATTTCAGGATCCATACATTTTCTTAGGGCTGAATACACTTGTTCCTGTGTTACTTTCTCAGGCATCTACTATTAAAAGTGAATTTACAGATTAAATACTTTATCTATCAGGACCTATGATCTGGCGAATTCCCTCCTCAAAGGGAGCGAACAAGACGCCTTTTTCTGTTATTATTCCAGTAATCAGGTCAGGGGGAGTAATATCAAATGCTGGGTTGAATACCCTGACTTGTAATGGTGCAACTAGTCTATTTCCAACTCGAATAACTTCAGTTCTATCTCTTTCTTCTATAACTATGTCTTTCAGTTCGCTTTTTAGATCAAATGTAGATTTCGGAGCGGCTACGTAGAAAGGAATTTCGTGTCTCCTGGCCAGAGCAGCTATTTGATATGTTCCGATCTTGTTAAAAACGTGTCCAGTTCTCAGAACTCTGTCCGCACCAACTATGACCCTATTGACCATTCCTTGAGATAGAACATATCCTGAAGCTGTATCTGGGATCAGGCTGACGTTAATTCCATCGTGCTTCAATTCAAAGGCAGTTAGTCTAGAACCTTGCATGACTGGTCTGGTTTCGGTTGCAATTACGCGGATTTCCTTTCCGTTCTCCTTGGCGGCTCTAATGACACCGAGTGCGGTGCCATATCCAACTGTCGCAAGCGATCCCGCATTGCAATGTGTCAGGATGGTTTCGTCATTCGATATCAACTCTGCACCAAATTGCCCTATTTTTTTATTTGTGTTGATATCTTCGTCAGCCATTTTTATCGAAGTCTCAAGTATACTCTTTCTTATTTCATTAACTGAGTTGCCCTCCCTTGCCTTGGCCATAGTCAAGTCAAGAGCCCATGTAAGATTAATTGCAGTGGGTCGAGTTGATTTTAGTGTTTCATAAGCTGCCTCCAAATCTGAAAGCAATTTATGATGATCCCTCGCCTTACTTTGGAACGCCGCTAGACACATGCCAAAGGCGGCTGATACACCTATAGCAGGAGCCCCCCGGACAACTAGACTCTTGATAGCCCTTGCGACATCTTCATATTTATTGTACTCTACATAAACAAGCCTTGTTGGTAACTTTGTCTGATCAATCATTACAACTTTACCATTTACCCATTTCACAGTAAGAAGCGGCTTCACCGTGACCTTATTTTTTGGGTGGCGCATTAAACCGTAAAATTATATCATTCTAATAATAATTTACTCCCTCGAATGTAAAAATAACTTGAGTTTAACTTGCTAATAGTCGGAGTAATTTAAACATCAAGGACCAATCAGAGTAACCTCATTTTTCCTTAATCATATTCAGATTTCTAGATATGTAGGTCAAACAAATCCTGACCAAAGAACGAACTGACAATTGGGCTATAGGGTACATTTCCGAATGAGTCGTTAGGGTATATTTTGTTAAATATTCCCTCTGTAAAAATTTTGGATAGAATAATTAAATTACTCCTGCTATTGATAGGATCTGGTGGCCGATTTCCTTTACCGGTTTCCTTCACTAAAAATAAATAAGCCTATACTCCAATCAGGATATTTCATTTCGGTTCAATCAGTTCGCCTATTGTTTGGTTCAACGCCGCTTCAGCAATATCAGAAGACCGTTCTGCCGTTCTCCTAATATCCTCTAAGATAAGTTTCAGGTTCACAAGGTCAGAGTCTTTTATCTTTTGGCTATCAATAACTGCTATTATTTCCTCTTCTAGAGATCTAACGCTAGCAGATCTATCAACTATACTATCCGCCAAATAATAGTCCTTTCTTAGAAATGCTTCAACTGAATCATTCAGGATAGTGAGTGACATTTGACTCATCTCTCGAACTTTATCCATGACTTTGTCATGTAATTTTTCCTGAATTTTTGCAGATTTCATTGCTATACCAGTGGCATGATCAGCTATTCTCTCAATACTTTTGACCGCAACGTGATAACTTATACAATCTGCGGGACTTTTCAATCCAATTTCCTTCAAGATCCTTTCGTTCTGAGAGGCGATTACCAAGTTTCGAAGTATGTATAAGCTAAATCGATCGACCTCGTCATCTGATCTTATTACTGCCATCGCAAGATCATTATTAATTTCTTGTAAAGCGGTCATGGCATCATTATGCATCGAGGTGCCTATCAAAAACATACGCCTTACTGCAGTCTTTACGGATAGCTCCGGTAGACTCGAAAGGACCTGAATTGTCATTAGGTCTGAGGATTCCCCAATAATTTCAGTCCCCACAAGGTTACGTCTAACGACTTCTCTAATAGCCTCTCGTTGGGCTGGATATATTCTGCCTGACTTTGATTTTAGATTTATCACATTGTAACCCATAAGGTACATCGATACAACCTTCCTTTTGAGCGTATTTTCACCGTCTTCAGTAGCAACTAGAGAGTGTGCCTCATGTGTCGAAGCCGTTGTCCTTAGGCTCGTAGGAAAAATTGAGAGTGAGTGATTTGCTTCTCTAATCACCGTAACGGAATCCCCCGCTTTTAGACTCATTTCGCTTATCCATTTCTTCGGCAGGGATAGAATGTATGTAGACCTTCCGGTATACTGTATTTTCCTGACCTCGCTGTTTTCAGGATAAGACATCAATATAGATGACTAACCACACTAATCTTAAACATGTTATGTTAATTTACTATATAGTCCTATATAGTAAGTATCGCCTTCTTAATATCAATAAATATAGAACACTTTCAGATAATGTGGGTAATCAACTGATATTGTCTTTCATAAAATATCGTATCTTGAGGTTTAGAAAGGTAACTAGGAATAAGCTATACGTATTGGTCAGATATCTGCTGTTTTTGTATCTTGGATTTAAGATGAAACTTGGGTGGTATTAATCCTGAGCCCTTTGTTTTAGCAATTTTTCCAATTTTTCCAAAACGCTAGGGTCTTGTAAATCGTCAGTACTACACAGACCGTATGGTACACCCCCGATTAATGGAGATCTATAATCCATCCATTTTTCTGTAATGTGTCATTATTCAAATTATTTCAAATCCCTTGTTCTTCTCCTGACATTAACTCGTCTAATTTTTTCGATCTTATTGCCATCTCTAATTGCCAAGAAGACCTTTAATCATCATGCATAATAGAATTAATGAGTTTGGAAAATCAATTATCAATAAGGGAAGCTCACATCGTGACTCAAAGTAGTGGGGCTTATCAATCTGACCGTTCTTACTTCGACAGTATAATTGGATTCGATGACGTCAAGAGGCTTTTTGGATTATCACTAGAATCAGAGAAGCCTGTGCATATTCTGCTAGTGGGACCACCTGCTTCGGCAAAAACACTATTCATGTTAGAATGCATGAAATTTAATCGATCATATTTTACACTTGGGAGTCATAGTACCAAAGCTGGAATGATTGATTATTTGTTCAAAAATCGCCCCAAATATTTGATAATTGATGAGATTGAGCATATGCCTAACAAGGACCAGACAGCACTTTTGAGCCTTATGGAGACAGGATTGATTGCGGAAACAAAGCATAAGAGAATAAGATCTACCCAACTTAAAACTTGGGTATTTGCAACTAGTAACGGTACTGAACATATGTTAACACCCTTGCTTTCACGCTTCCTAGTATTGCACTTTAAACCATACAAGTTTGAAGATTTTCAAAAAATTACTGTACATATGCTTGAACGAGAAGGAATACCTAATGAAATCTCGACTGAGATTTCCAAAGCAGTTTGGTCAACTATGAGATCGAAGGACATAAGAGATTGCGTAAAAATCGGGCATCTTGCGAAAACAAAGGAAGATGTATTTTGGATAGTAAATGCGATCCGAAATTATAAAAGATAGATTCTAATTATTCCCAAAGATTTTTTCAAAATTCGTGGTATTTTTAAATAAATATAAGCCCCTGTCATGCATCGATGTTTATACGGGCAATAGACTTAATTATTAATTATCCAAACTTAGCCGCATTTATCTGGACATAATAGATGGTTTAAATGCCTAGACAGTAACAAAAATTGTTTTCCTTTTCTGGTCACTTCATATACGTGCTTCTGTCCATCGTATCTTAACAAGTCATTTTCTATCATTTGAGCCACGTACTCTTTTAATTGGCGATTGGAATTGAGTGATGTGTACATTACCCGCGTCACTAATGTGGCATTGTTGATATTTCGAATGTTCTCTAAAATCATAGTATAAATTTCCTCCTTGTTATGGTTTCTCATACCTTTTTCCTGGATAAATTAATTCTTAGAGTTGAAGATAAAAGCATAATGGAAAATTAAAAAGTAAAAAGTCATAGAGATCTTTTCTAAAATGGCAAGCGACCAAAGTTACATCCTGAAGAATTAAAATGCCTTGAAGGCTTGCGTTCAACACTTTCGTGTGAAACATTTATGCCCATCACTGCTCATAGCTTGCAATAAATTATTTAAATCTAGATCTTGTGCATATGATGTTAATGATCATTAAGAACACTGATCCGTATAAGTTGAAAAAGTGTACAATTTGCAAAATTAGTATACCAATACAAGAAAAGTACTTTACCTATCCGCTCTCTTTTCAAGTGATCTGTTTACAATGCGCTCTTCAAGAGATCCCAAAGATATTGGGATTGTTGGAAAGTGATCTAACTAAAATAAAAGAGTCTCATTCCGATACTAAGAGTGAACCATCCAAATGAGAAAACGCAATTACCCCTAATAATGTGAAGTGACATTTCTTGTATAACCTATTGAAGTATGCATTCAACGTATATAGTAGTTGGGAATAAACACTTTAAATGATAGAGTTTCGTTCACATCTATTGTTCTCAGAATAGATCTCAGAATAGACAAAAAACAATCATTTAACTCCTAGCGTGCACATAATATTAGTACGATTATTTGAACAAAGTATTTGGTTACGTTTAACATATTAGGTTAAATACGATTTGGCGACGGCTTTCATATGATTGACCCCGTAACTGAGGTAAGTAAAGAATCGAATATCCTTAAGAAGATGAAACAATACTTCCATATAAACGATGATTATTACGTTTTGCGATACTTCAAACATATGGGGTTGAACAACCAAAGCTCATCCGGTGAAGATTAGTAATTTGAATGAATTTACCTTGAACGATATTTAGTCAAATAAAAAAAGTTCTTCTCTCAACAGCATTGAATTGTCGAATTTGCACTCTAATTTTGATGAGATGCAACTATTTAACTGTCTCGCAATCAGATGATCTCACATCTCCGTCAATAGCACTGTAGTCGGTTATAGAATCCATTCCTGTTCCACAGTAAAAGAAATCGGCACCTTCCCCTCCTGTCAATGAATCGTCACCTTGTTCACCAGAGAGTAAGTCGTTTCCGTTATCTCCATGAATTTCATCATTTCCTTTCCCTCCTTGGACCATATCATTACCGTTTTTTGCTACTATCAAAAAGGATGTAGGATTCCCTGTTCCAAGGTTACTATTCAGTGTTGCATTGATCCTGTCGTCATTTTCAGTGCCATTAATATGGTCAATAAATATGTTTCTAACTGCAGTAAAATTAGAATTGTTAGTCTCAATGGAGGCAGTACTAATATTCTCACGGAGTATTGGACTTGGAGTGACACCAGTAATATTAATACTGTTCCATTTGCTTACGGGTTGATTGGTAACAGTATTTAAGCATGTAATTTTTGCAGTCAATTCATTTGGGCCAGGAACAATCAAATGATACTTTTCAGTAAACCTAAATGTCCAACTAGAGAAATCGTTATTATTATTTCCTACGGCCCTTGCCTTAACTATTTGAAATGGTTTTAAATCATTCCAATCTACATAAACAGTACAATTAGTCGCTAAATTATCAGATGAAACTCCAGATATATTTAGCTCACCGGATGGAACACTCTGGTTTTGACCATGTGATACTATCCTAACAAATTGTTCTTGTGAGAGATTATCATTAGACTCCTGTGCAACTGAGAATTCAAAACTAGAACCTTCATGACTTACAGAGATACTAGCAATTAAAGGTATTAGTAATAAATTCTTGTAAGATAAGAATGAGCAGCTCAAAATTACTGACATCCAAGTCAGCATGAATAGTCTGTAATTTTATTCCAATTGGAGAAAAATATCAAACACAATTATCATATATTTTACTCCTACACGTGTATCGCAATTACCATGATCTCTCAAACTTTTGGTTGCCTAAATTTTCTTGCCTTAACATGACGTTTTGTAATTTGTTTGGTAGTAACTCACCAAAAACCGGATGTTCAGATCCTGCGCAACTGACACGGTCATCTGCGTTAGTGTTGTATTGAATTGTCCAAGCTGGAACAACAATATTTGTACGGCAGGAAAAGCGCCGTTATTATTTCTAAGATTATATCTACTAGAAGGGATATATCTGGGTATTTGACTACTGCAGAATATATTATGAGCTGTGGTCAAAAATCACCAGATATTTCTAATACTAATATTTTTAGATTCATGAAAAAATATGGTATAAATAGCTATGACGAACTTTTAGAAAAATCCACAAAAGATATTGAGTGGTACTGGAATGCTGTAAATGAAGATCTTGGTCTCAGGTGGTTTGGTAGCTATGATAAGGTGGTTGATAACAGTCCCAATAACAGTAATCGCGATTCGCGGTGGTTTGTGAACGGTAAATGCAATATTATAGAAAATGCAATTGATAGAAATTTGAAGTATTGTCCAGGCAAGATTGCATATATTTTTGAGAATGAAGACGGATTTGTTACAAAAGTTACCTACGAAGAACTTAATATGCATGTAAACGCTGTTGCAGCTGCACTAAAATCTTTTGGTTTAAGAAAAGGAGATGTAATCGGAATTTACTTGCCGATGATTCCAGAGGCGATATACAGTATCTTGGCTTGCTCCAAAATTGGTGCTATACATACTGTAATTTTTTCCGGGTATGGTAGTTACGCACTTCAATCTCGCCTTACTGATTCAAACGCAAAAATTCTGATTACTAGTAACAAAATGATTCGAAGGGGCAGGATCATCGACTTAGAGAATATATGGTTGAAGGCAGTTGAGAGGTCAAAGGTCACTAAAATAATATTAGTTGATGGATTTGAACCACATAGCGATAATAGACTGACAGGGTATGGTGAGTTATTACAATGTACGAGAGAAACAAATTGTGATACAGAAATTATGGACTCTGAGGACCCTTTGTTTATCTTATATACGTCTGGAACAACTGGCGCACCAAAAGGAACTGTCCATGTTCATGGGGGCTTTATGGTTGTGTCTGCACAACAAACGGCTTATACTATCGACATGACGAAGCGCGATGTCCTGTTTTGGTATGCGGATATAGGTTGGATAACCTGTCAGACTTGGGTAATTTATGGAAGCCCGTTAGTTGGAGGGACGGCTGTCATTTATGATGGCGTATTAACATATCCTACGCCGTACAAGTGGTGTGAATTGATTGACAAACACAGAGTTTCTATCTTTGGCGTTGCACCTACTGCCATAAGACAGTTTATGAGGGAGGACAAATTTATCAAGAACTTTGCGTTTAGTTCATTAAGAATATTAACAACAACTGGGGAGCCTATCGATGAAAAGACTTGGTTATGGTATAGAAAAAACGTAGGAAAAGATTCATGTTCTATAATCAATTTGTCAGGAGGTACTGAAATAGGAGGAGCAATAGTGAGTTCGTCAATGTTTATGCCTGACAGACCTTGTTCAGTTGGCAAACCCCTTCCGGGATTTGATGCAGCGGTACTTGATGAATTCGGAAATGATACCAATGAAGGTTGCCTTGTAATAAGGAAGCCTTGGCCATCAATGACGAGAAGTATACTAAATGACAATAAACGATTCATTGACACGTATTGGTCAAAGTACCCAAACATTTGGCACCATGGTGACATTGTCTATATCGATACAGACGGATTTTGGTATATTTTAGGAAGAGATGACGACGTTATCAAAGTGTCTGGCCATAGAATTGGAAGCTTTGAGATAGAAAATGCAATAATGCGCCATAAAGCGGTATCTGAATGTATTGTGGCAGCCGTACCTGATGATATTTCAGGCCAATCAATACTGGCCTATGTCATTCTTAAAAACCGAAACAGCGATCAGAGCTTCTTAAGAAATGAAATTATCTCACAAGTTGAAAATTCTATTGGAAAATTTGCTTGCCCAAAATTTGTTAAGTTTGTAGAGGATTTCCCACGCACTAAGACTGGTAAATTGTTGCGCAGGATAGTCAAATCGAAAATGAACGGTGACTTAGACTCGCAGGACTTGGCATCTGTGGATAATCCCGAATCGATTATTGAATTGTGAATTATTGGCACCTCGTTACCTAGAGCCCATATTTCATGCAATCAGGGTTATTATTATTCGATCCCATACACGAATCAAATTCAAACCTCTATACTTAATGTACCAGGACGTAGTATTCACTTAGCAGCTAACTTTATTCGATGTTTTGATCTAATTCTTCAAATGATCTTTATCCCTGTAAGGAGTTGGATATTCTTGATCGTATCATTCCAGTAGAATTTTGAGGAACTAACCCTAGATTATACAAGGATGGTTTTATATTAGATTAAAAACGCAAGGAATTTACTAAATGATTCTAGAGTAGAATTCAGTAATGATTCCTTACTATATGCATCGATGGTTAATTTCAGAAGTAAGTTAGTTATGAAAAATCTCATACCTTCTTATGCTCCAGAGTTTGACAATCTACTTATATTATGTATTTGATAAAAATTAGAGAATAATTGATGCAGATAAATATTTACCATCTTTTGGTAGCAACGTTGACCGTAATAGCAACCATTGGAAGCTTTGCTGGTGTTCCTAATGTGGCATTTGCCGACACTGTCAAATGTAATGATAACGGGGACAATAATTGCAACAATACGGTAATTGTTCAGAATATTACCATCGATAATAGCTGCAACATAATAAATGAAAATAAGGACCACAGTAGCCACAATGAAAATGTTAATCAATTATTCTGTACACATCAATATGCAAACATATATGGTTCCTTGATTAATGCACCCGTCTTTAGTACAATTCTCGGAGACGGCAGTATTCTGCAAGATCCATTTGCACCTATTACATAGGCCGTTAAAAATAACGAACGTAGCAGCTTGCTTGTTATGTGTAACTTGAATGGAGTTAGTACGCCCCTTCTGATATAGCATATCCCATTGAACCAGATAGACATAGAAATAGATATTTATTTGCAGTAACAGAATTTTTAGTTAGAAATCTAAAGGAAAAGTAAAATATTATAACACGAGAATGTTAACATAAGCAACGCAAATAATGAGTCGAAGATTAAGTTATATCACTTTGGTAAATTAATATTCATACGTGTGGTTGAAAAATAATGTTTCCTTAGAATTCCCGCACACTATGGATATTGTAAATTTACAGGGCAAGTAACATATAAGATGTTCATGTTCAAAATAAAATTTCTAGTCATCTTTATTTTTCTCACAATAGTGACTACACCAACGCCAATGCCCCCTATACGCACCGCACTGAGCGCATAGGAGTGTGCTCTTACCTCTGTTCAATCCAAACATCACTAATGTAATTCTTTTCCAACCCTAAAATCTCGCAAACTCTGAGCTGATTGCACAATCCTGAGTTTACTCCATGATCTGACTTGCAAATATCTGACAATGTAGGGCCGTCAACACCATACTCTACAAGAGGTCGATCATAAAGTTCGAAATCTGAAGATGAACGTCCCATGTCAACACTAAGTTTTGGTTTTCTTATGTTAGTTTTATCTATTGAAAATATTTAATTGCTTCTATATTTCAATCGAGACGATACTCAGAAGCCATGGTGTAGACCGCAGCAGAGGAGGTTATTGATGAGATAAGATTTTCATCGACATTATGGCTTATGAAGCCGCTGCTAACAATGGCTGACATGAAACTGATTGTAGTAACTGTATCAATTCACATTTTCTATTCAATATCAACTTGATTGAACTCATTTTGGCACGATTTCCAATGTGTCGGTATCTTAACGTAAATTTCAGTACTTGAAAGATTCAGAATGACTCTATTGCCCAAGCAATCCCAAAATGATTTTTGCAGCCTCTTTAGCCCCACTTCGGCCAATTTCTCTCTTAGTTTTCGTAGTCTCAATATTACTTTTTATCAGGGACTCCAATCTGAAAATATCCTCATACGTATATCCAAACCTATTTGCATTTTGTTCCTGTTCAAAATGATTTTTGATTGGAATAAAAATGCCCGGTGTGCCGTAAACAATAGATTCATCAATTGTAGACCTGCCAGCCAGAGACACAACTAAGTCAGAAGCATACACATATTCATGCAAATTAGGCTCGAATCCAATATTCTTGATAGAGTTCGTTGGCTCAGTCTTGTGAATTGAAGGACCAGAAGCAATTATCATTTCTGCGTCAATTTTATTTCGCAAGTTGTGATATGCTTTTATCGCCTTCTCAATCAAGAATTTACCAGTTTGTGTCCCCCCAATGCTAACCAATATTGTGGGCTTGTCCATGCCGAATTTTTTTCGCAATAACTCTCTATTGGAGGTTCTTAATCCTCTAACAATTGGCCCAACAAACGACGTGTTATCTTTATTTTCCCCATGATCTGGGATGATAACGTGACTGCAATTCTTAATCATGTTGCATAAAGATTTGTTCATTTTTTCCTCAAAGGTCGAAAAGAAACCATTGATGAAATGAGTTTGAGTTAGATCCGTTATCAAGATTCTCTTTCGTTTGCTTTTCTCTCCAATCGCAATTGACGCAAAGTCTTCGTCACTCAGTATTAAGGCATCATTATAGGACTCGAGTATATCACGTGCAATTGTCTTACATTTTCGATAATAGAAAACATATTTCAGTAGCCAAGCTGAAATGGAACGCAATTGCATCGAATCATCAACACGAAAATTGGGCTGTTTATATGAGTCAAAGACCTTGTAGCCTTTGTCAGATATGATAGTAACTGCAGGGTGTCCAGTGATAAATACGATCTGCTCTTTCTTGATAAAAGAGATTTGTTCACAAATAGCAATGTCCCTTGTTGCATGTCCTAATCCTATGGGACTTGTAAAGAAGATTATCAATTGTGATATGTTTGGTTCGTATATTAAGTAAAGATTTGCTATATAGCAGTGTTACTAGTTCAAATTTAGAATCGAACTTGAGGAGATGGCCTGTAGTTAGAGATCTGGCTGAGAAAATTAATTCTAGATTAGTCCTCTTTTTTTATTTCTATTATACTATCCTGTCAGAATTCTAACTAAAGCTACTTCCAACCATAATACTTGGCACATATCATAGATTTGTAGTTAAGAATACTGAAATTATGGCAATTTCATTCTGGTGATATCCATTTACCTTTTGGACCATCCCATGCTTTAGAGCCAATGTAATATATGGTTGAACAATTGCTGAGTGATATAGTGGTCTTTGAGAATGGACTCAATCAGAAGTGAATTGGAAAAATTGAGTTTGGCACCACGAATGTAATCACTATGGCGATTTATTTGAGCTCGTATTGGCTCTTCAAACATGCTATATGGGTTGCAAATCTCTCTCCAAATCACTAGTGATATTGACATTCGGGTATCAAATTGATTCAACATACATTTCAAACTGGATTGAATAGTCCTAAGAATCATGATGCTTTAATCAACAGATTTATAGTACCAAAAACCTGCCGATATAAAGAGCGTTAGAAAAGGATTGACTAGACTTTTTGATCCTCATATTCATATGTATTCTAGGACTACTGATGACTATGACTTGATGTCAAAAGCGGGCATAGAGGTGATCATTCAACCGTCATTTTGGCTTGGCGGCCCAAGGCGGCATGTAGGAACATTTGAAGATTATTGGGAGCACTTGATTACCTTTGAAACTAAGCGAGCCAAGGAGTATGGTATTGAACACTTTGTCTGTATATCTGTTAATCCTAAGGAAGCAATAGAAAGGCCGCTGGCAACAGACGCCCTCGATGCTATGATTAAGAATGGGTATCTAAATAGGGAACGGGTAGTAGCGATAGGAGAAATTGGATACAATCTAATAAATGATTTAGAAGAGGAAATATTTGTCAAGCAAATGAACATTGCAGCTGAAATGAATATGCTTATGACAATCCATCTCCCTCATATCAATAAAGTCGAAGGAATGAAAAGGCTGGAACAGATACTAGAAAATGGTAAAACTACTGAGAG
>Ga0114129_10006783_pt1 | contig 16257 bp, 14 predicted proteins | sample RhiMetdeltSRZDD1_FD_80071 | JGI IMG/M metagenome (GOLD analysis project Ga0114129, IMG submission 80071) | Populus rhizosphere microbial communities from Tennessee, USA - Rhizosphere MetaG P. deltoides SRZDD1 (version 2) (version 2) | ecosystem: Host-associated > Plants > Roots > Rhizosphere >... | reverse complement strand
ATCCACCCGCCGTCGCCGCTCGAGACGATAACCGGCGTGCCATCAGCCGGTCCGTAGAGGCGCAGGAATTGCTCATGCCCCCGAAGGTTAAGTGGGCGCAGGGGTTGTGCGCCCGCAACGGCTGCGGTGGCGGCCACGATCGCCAGGGAAGCAATCGTTCTCCAGGTGTACCAACTCTGTCTGCTTGTCACGGGCTGCTCGATCCCGAACCGGGGGTGCACCCCATGTGCCACCGCCGAGCGCCCGTTCTCCATCGACATCTGGCAGCGGCTACTCTAGTCGGATGATTCCGACGACATTCGTGGACGTGTTCCTGCGTCTCGCGCTTGCGGCCGGGCTTGGCGGGGCCATCGGGCTGGAGCGCGAATACCGTCGCAAGCCGGCGGGGATCCGGACCAACATGCTCATCGGCCTCGGCTCGGCGCTGTTTGCAATCCTGTCGATCGAGCTCGGCACCGCAGCGGGATCACCCGATCGCGTCGCGGCCCAGGTGGTGACCGGCATCGGTTTCCTCGGCGCCGGGGCGATCCTCCGCAGCGGCCAGCACGTGCAAGGCTTGACGACCGCGGCGACGATCTGGGTCAACGCGGCCATCGGGATGGCATGCGGCCTCGGCTCGTACACGGTCGCGGCCGGCGGCGCGACGCTGACGCTCGTGGTCCTGGCGGTGCTGCCATTGATGGAACGCGTCTTCGGCGGCGGAGACGATCAGCTGTGAGCGCGGCTCAGCGGACTCACTGACGAATACGTGATCTTTTCCCGCACTGCCGCGGAAGTTTCACGGTTGCTGCGCGGCGCTCACGCGGATGACGGTGGCCACACCGCGTGGAGCGCGAGGCACACCTCTTGCCACCACATCCGATCACAACGCATCTCTTTCGGATGGCGAACGATGACTGTCTGGACGTCAGAACCGATCGTGCAGCGTGCTCGCGCCGAGTACCTCGAAATGCCGGGCCTCTGCCTGACCGAACTACAGGCGCGGCGACTCTGGCATCTCGATCAGACCGCGTGCCGGACCGTGCTCGAGACGCTCGTCGACGGTGGATTTCTCCGTCAGACCTCGCGGGGAGCATACGTCCGGGCGGACATCGAATCGCCTGCCGACCCGCACGATCGCGGCTCGCGAGTGTTCGATGGCCGTTGAGGAACGGCGAACGCCCCGCGGCGCGGTTGTTGCTCAACCTCCCTGTGAGTCACCACTCGTGCCCCGTTGAGCGCGGGAAGATTCGCGCGGGCGCGGAATTTTTCGGACTCGAGGTCGGTATGAGCGCGCCAACACTGCTGATCGTGGACGACGAGGACCTCGTCCGCTGGTCGTTGCGCAAGGCGCTCGTCCGTGAGGGGTACACCATCATCGAGGCGCGGAACGCGGCCGAGGCGCTCGATCGGATCAACGCGTCGATCGATCTCGTCCTCCTCGACTACCAGCTGCCCGGTGGCGACGGGCTGATGCTGCTTCGCCGGATCAGGGAGCGCACGCCCGACACGCTCGTCATCCTGATGACCGCGTTCCCGGACGTGGAGCACGCGGTTGATGCGATGAAGCTGGGCGCGTGGCACTACATCGACAAGCCGTTGAACCTGGAGGAAGTGTCGATCGCGGTCGAGAAGGCGCTGGAGACCAGCCACCTCCGGCACGAGGTGCGGACGCTCCGCACGTCGGTCGGGCTCGACTACGGGCTGGACGCGATCGTCGGCACGTCGCCCGCGATGCTCGAGATCAAGATGCTGCTCGCGCGCATCGCGTCGAGCCGCGCGTCGACCGTGCTGCTCACCGGGGAGACCGGCACCGGCAAGGACCTGGCGGCAAAGGCGATTCACTACAACAGCGATCGCGCCGGGCGGCCGTTCGTGAACATCAGCTGCTCGGCGCTGCCGGAGCAGCTGCTCGAGAGCGAGTTGTTCGGACACGAGCGCGGCGCGTTTACCGACGCCCGGCAGCAGAAGCGGGGGCTGTTCGAGACGGCGGACGGCGGCACGGTGTTCCTCGACGAAATCGGGGAGGTCACTCCGGGGCTGCAGTCGAAGCTGCTGCGCTTCCTCGAGGAAAAGACCTTCAAGCGCGTCGGCGGGCTGACGGACCTCCGGGTCGATGTGCGCGTGATCGCAGCGACCAACCGCGACCTGGAGCAGGAAGTGAGAGCAGGGACGTTCCGCGAGGATCTGTTCTATCGCCTCCACGTGATGCCGCTGGCGCTCCCGCCGCTCCGCGAACGGCCGGGCGACGTCCGGCTGCTCGTGGACTACTACGTCGACCGGTTCAACCGCGAGTTCCGCAAGCGGGTACGGGGCCTGGACGCCGAGGCGACTGCGCTCGTCGAGCAGTACCGCTGGCCGGGCAACATTCGCGAGCTGCGCAACGCCATCGAGCGCGCGATGCTGCTCGTCGAGCATACGTGGCTGACGCCGCAGGACTTTCCGTCGCTCACCCGGTTCGCCTCCTCGACGTCGCTGTTCCGGCTGCCGCCCGACGGCGTGAATCTCGAGGACGTCGAGCGCCAGCTGCTCGTGCAGGCGCTCGAGCGCTGCGGCTGGAACCAGACGCATGCGGGCCACCTGCTGCGCATGAACCGCGACCAGGTGCGCTACCGGATCGAGAAGTTCGGGCTCCGCGCGCACCACGAGCATGAGGCGCCGCACGACGCGCCGGTGCCCGTGCCGGCGTAGCGGCCGGAGTTCGGAATCCCTGCTGAGGTTCGCTGTTTCCGGTCGGTATACTGAAGCCGTGCCGTCGGCCACCATCCTGATAGTCGACGACGAAGCGCTCGTCCGCTGGTCACTCCGTGAACGGCTCAACGGCGAGGGCTACGACGTCCTCGAGGCGGGTCTCGCGTCCGAGGCGCTCGAGCGGTTGTCGGCCGTCGGCATCGATCTCGTCCTGCTCGATTACAAGCTGCCGGACGGTGACGGCCTCGCGGTCCTCAAGCGGATCAAGGAGGTGTCACCGGAGATTCAGGTCATCCTGGTGACCGCCTTCTCCTCGGTGGACAACGCCGTCGAGGCGATGAAGCTCGGCGCGTACCACTACGTCAACAAGCCGTTCAATCTCGACGAAGTCGTGATGCTGGTCGAGAAGGCGCTCGAGACGAGCCAGCTCCGCCGCGAGGTGCGCGCGCTGCGATCGAGCCAGGGGCGCGAGTACTCCTTCGACGCCATCATCGGGTCCTCGCCAGCCATGCAGACGATCAAGGCGCTGCTCGCGCGCGTGGCCATGAGCCCCGCCTCCACGGTGCTGCTGACCGGCGAGACCGGCACGGGCAAGGACCTCGCGGCAAAGACCATCCATTACAACAGCGATCGCGCCCGGCGCTCGTTCGTCAACATCACGATGTCGGCGCTTCCCGAGCAGCTGCTCGAGAGCGAGCTGTTCGGCCACGAGCGGGGAGCCTTCACCGACGCGCGCCAGCAGAAGCGCGGCCTGCTCGAGACCGCCGACGGCGGAACCGTGTTCCTCGACGAAATCGGCGAGATGACGGCCGGCCTCCAGGCCAAGCTGCTCCGCTTCCTCGAGGAGAAGACTTTCAAACGCGTCGGTGGCCTGTCGGACGTCCGCGTGGACGCGCGCGTCATCGCGGCGACCAACCGCAATCTCGAGGAGGAGGTGTCGCACGGAACGTTCCGCGAGGACCTCTTCTACCGCCTGCAGGTGATGCCCATCTCGCTGCCGCCGCTGCGCGAGCGGCAGGGTGACATTCCGCTGCTCGCCTCGTACTACACCGACCAGTTCAACCGTGAATTCAAGCGGCATGTCCGTGGCGTGTCACCCGAAGGGCTGAAGACGCTGGAGCAGTATCGGTGGCCGGGGAACATCCGCGAGCTGCGCAACGCCATCGAGCGCGCGATGCTGCTCGTTGAGCACGAATGGCTGCAGGCGGGAGACTTCACGACGCTGACGCGGTCGGTGACGCCGGCCGAATTCAAGCTGCCGGCGGAAGGCATCAGCCTCGACGAGGTCGAGCGGCAGCTGGTCGTGCAGGCGCTCGAGCGGTCGGGCGGCAACCAGACGCAGGCCGGTCAGCTGCTCGGCATCAATCGCGATCAGGTCCGATACCGCATCGAGAAGTTCGGCCTCACTGCGAAGTCGTAGGCTGCGAGTCGGAGTCGCGCACAGCCCGTATCCGACTCCGACTCGCGCACGGCCTGTATCCGACTCCGACTCGCACATGGGCCGTATCCGACTCCGAGTCGGGCGAAAGTCTGGTGTAGGATTTCGACCACGCCGCTGTCATGAAGGAGGCTGCTGCGATGCGAAGACTCTCCGCAACCGTCGCCGTCCTGGGCACCACGTTCTTTCTTGCCCCGTCGGACGTGCAGGCCGCCGAGCTCCGGGTGCTGGCCTCCAACGGGATCAAGGCCGCCGTCGAGGAGCTGAAGCCGCAGCTCGAGAAGGCGAGCGGCAGCACGCTGTCGATCGACTTCAACACGGCGGCGACGCTGCGCGAGCGCATCGAAAAGGGCGAGGCGTTCGACGTCGCCATCCTGACGGACGAAGCGATGGAAGCGCTCGTCAAGGCCGGCAGGCTCTCGCCGATGCTGACGAAGCTGGCGCGCGTCGGCATAGGAGTCGGCTACCGCACCGGCTCGGCGAAGCCCGACATCCACACGGCCGCCGCCATGAAGCAGTCGCTGCTGAACGCGAAGGCCATCGCGTACACGGGCAACGGCGCCAGCCGTCCTGCGATTGACAGGATGATCGAACGGCTCGGCATCGCGAAAGAGCTGCAGGCGAAGTCGCACCTCACCGCCGCAGGCGCCGCGCCCGCGTCGGTGGCGAAGGGCGACTCCGATCTCGTCCTCACGCTCATCAGCGAGATCCTTCCGGAGCCGGGCGTCACGCTCGCCGGGCCGCTGCCGTCCGACTTCCAGACGTATCTCGGCTTCTCCGCCGCGCCGTCGGCGAAGGCGGCGGGCAACACGAGTGCCACGAAGTTGATCGCGTTCCTTCACGGCCCCGCCGCGGCCGCCGGATACACGGCCAAGGGAATGGAAGTCACGCGATAGGACTCGAACGACACCATGAAACGGCGGGCAGCATCGACGGAATTTGGAACGCGCCGACAATCCTGAAAGAGCCCGCTCTCGTTTTTCGTCGGACACACGCGATTTCTGGCGTTTACGGGCTGGCACGCCGATTGGTCATGCGCGCGGCATGGAATCAAACGCCTCGCGTGTACACGGACAGGCGATCTTCAAGGACGGCCTCGGGACGCGTCACCGCCGTGACAACGCCGACGGACCGTTCGAGGTCCTGGTCCTGCGCGACGCCTTCGCGCCGATTCCCTCGTTCGAGTTCCTGGTCAGGGAGCGCGTCAACCGCCTCGCGCACGTCCGCAGCGAGCACTTCGCGCGCATCTACGACGTCGAGCACGTGACGGAGGGCGCGAAGGTCGCGCTCGTCTCGCGCGCGGCCGCCGGCGTCAGGCTGTCGCGCATGCTCGCCATCGCGGAGCAGAACCTCCTGCCGCTCGACGTCGAATCCGCGCTGTGCCTCCTCCACCAGATTCTCACCGCGATGTCGGAGCTGCACGATGATGCGCCCGACGCGTGCCACGGCACGCTCGCGGCCGAACGTGTCGTCGTCACGTCCACCGGACGCGTCGTCGTCGTGGAACATGTGCTCGGCGCCGCGCTCGCGCAGCTGCGGTACGCGCCTGAACGGTACTGGAAGGAGCTGCACGTCGCGCTGCCGATCGCGGTGACCGCGCCGCTGCTCGATCGCCGCGCCGACGTCGCGCAGATCGCGATGATTGCGCTCGCGCTGCTGCTGGGCCGTCCGATCGCGGACGACGAGTATCCGGCCGACGTGGCGTCGCTGGCCAACGGCAGCTTCGGTCTCGGTGGGGGCTTCGAGCCGTTCCCCGACTGGCTGCGCACCTGGTTGTCGCAGGCGCTCTCGCTCGAACCGACCCGCTGGTTCGCGTCCGCCATCGAGGCGCGTGACGCGTTCGAGGTCGGGCTGAAGTCGGGCGGACCTGCGCCGTCGGAGGAACGGCTCCACGCGTTTCTCCGCGAATACTCTCGTTTCGACCCCATCGAGGCGGCTCGACCGGCGCCCGTGGTGTCCGCGCCTGTTGCGGCGGCGCCTGCGCCGGCACCGAAAGCGGCGAAGCCTGCAGCCGCACCTGTGGCCGCGCGTGCGCCATTTGCCGCGCCTGCATCTGTTGCCGCGCCCGCAGCCGTGGCCGTCGCGACCCCCGTCGCTGCGTCCGGACCGGTCGCCGCGCACGCAACGTTTGCCGCGCCGGCATCGGTCGCCACGCCCGCGCCGGTGCCTGCGTCCAAGCCGTTTGCAACGCCCGCGCCGGTGCCTGCGTCCAAACCGGTTGCAACGCCCGCGCCCGCGCCCGCACCAAATCCGTTCACGGCGACACCGGCACCGACCCCTGCGGCCGTCGCGCCAACGCCAACATCAGTCCCCGTCGCGTCGCCCGCACCTGCGGCGATGCGTCCGCCGGTCGCGCCAGCGGTCCCGAAGGATCCGCCGCGTCAGAGCCGCGCGTTCGAAACCGAGATGCCACCGCAGCCGTACGAGCCCGACGAGGACATGCAGACGGGCACGAATCACCGGCCGCGGCTGATTGCCGCTGCGGTCGTTGTGATCGCGCTGACGTCAGGCGGCGTCATGGCCGCACGCCGGTATCTCGCCGCGCCGGTTGCCACGCCGCCCTCGACGGGTACGGTCGCGGTCAACACGGATCCCGCGGGCGCCAGAGTCGTCATCGACGGCCAGGCGCACGGCACGACGCCGACAACTGCGACGTTGAGCGTGGGGCAGCACACGATCGAGTTGTCCAGCGACGGTGTTCGCCGGACGATGACCGTCAACGTCGCCGCCGGCGCGCAGGTCTCGCAGTTCATCGAGATGCCGAAGGCTGTCGCGGGTACTGGCGATCTCCAGGTGCGGACCGATCCCGCCGGCGCGAAGGTCTCCGTCGACGGCCAGTCGCGGGGCGTGTCGCCGCTGACCGTCCCGGGCCTGACGCCCGGAAACCACATGGTCGTGCTCGAGAACGATCTCGGATCGGTGAACGAGGAAGTATCGATCCAGCCGGGCGCGACCGCGTCGCTCGTCGTGCCGATGAAGACGCCGCAGGGCGCGCCTGTCTCGGGATGGATTTCGATTACGGCGCCCGCCGAGCTGCAGATCTTCGAGAACCAGCGTCTGCTGGGCAGCAGCCGCACGGATCGCATCATGGTCGCCGCCGGCCGTCACGAAATCGAATTCGGCAACGACGCGCTCGGCTATCACGCGTCACAGACCATTCAGGTCGGGCCGGGCCAGGTGGCGCGGCTGCGTCCCGAGTGGCCGCAGGGAACGATCGCGATCAACGCGACGCCGTGGGCCACCGTCACGCTCGACGGACAGGACCTTGGCGAGACGCCGGTGGGCAACACGTCGGTGCCGATCGGCACGCACGAAGTCGTCTTCCGCCATCCACAGCTTGGTGAACAGCGTTTTACGGCAACGGTTACGGCCACGGCGCCGGCGCGGCTGAGCGTCGACATGAGGAAGAAATGAGAAACACCATCTGCGCCGTCATCCTGCTGATCTCCACGGCATTTGCGGTGTCCGCGCGTGCCGCTGACGGGACGCTTGCCGCCGCGCGGGAGCTCTATGTGTCGGCGTCGTACGACGACGCGCTGTCGATGCTGAGCTCGTTGACGGCGACGTCGCGGAGCTTGGACGAGCAGCAGTCGATCGACCTGTACCGGTCGCTCTGCCTCTTCGCGCTCGGCCGCACCGCCGATGCGGACCGCGTCATCGAAGGGATGCTGATGCGCCAGCCGCTCTACCGCGCGTCGAACGAGGAGCTCGCACCGCGGGTGCAGTCGGCGTTTCAGAACGCACGAAAGAAAATTCTGCCGGGCGTCATCCAGAAGGGGTACGGGGAGGCGAAGAACGCCTTCGACAGGCAGGATTACGTGACCGCGTCCGCCGGCTTCGGCGACGTGCTCAAGAGTCTCGCCGACCCCGACATCACCATGGCCGCCAACGCGCCGCCGCTAGCCGACCTTCGCACGCTGGCGGCGAGCTTCCGCGATCTCAGCGTGAAGCTGACGCCGCCGCCGCCCGCGCCGAAGGAGGAGCCGAAACCCGTCGCCCGTCCGGTGCGGAGCGTCTACTCGTCCGACGATCGCGACGTCATCGCGCCCGTCGCGCTGCAGCAGCGCGTGCCGAAGTATCCCGCCGCTGTCACGCGGCCGGTGAGTGGTGTCGTCGAATTCGTCGTGGATGAAACGGGCGCGGTGCAGGCGCCGATGATGCTCGTGAGCATCGATTCCACCTACGACCCGATGGTCCTGAACGCCGCGAAGAAGTGGACCTACAGGCCGGCGACGGTCGACGGCAAGCCGGTGAAGTACATCAAGCGGCTGACGATCAGCGTTTCGGTGTCGCCGCCGCAGTAACGACGGGTCCGCGTCGCTCGGTGTCGTGTGGCTCCGCGGGACCCGTCCTACAGGCTGCCTGCTGCCGGCTGCCAGCCGATTAGTTCGTCGTATTCGTCCAGACCGGCTTGACCGGCCTGGCCACCAGGTACGCCGGGTTGACGCCCGGCCGCGGCTTGAACTTCTGCACGCGCCCGCTGTCCACTTCGGCCACGTACAGGTTGCCGTCGGAGTCCACGCTCATGCCGTGGACGCCCCAGAGCCCGCCCGGGAACGCGCCCATCGTGCCCCACGCGTACTTCAGATGTCCCTGCTGGTCGTACTGCACCATCTTGTTCGTGCTGCGATCGAAGGTCCACACCATGTGGTCCTGACCGATGTAGAGCAGGTGCAGGCTCGACGGGTCGGCATCGATGCGCCACTCGGACAGGTACTTGCCGTTTTCGTCGAACACCTGGATGCGGTGGTTGTTCCTGTCGTTGACGAACACGTGGCGGTTGGACGGATCGACCGCGACGCCGTGCACGTTGTTCATGTAGCCCGGGCGCTTCTCGTTCGGCGGCACGCCCTTGATGCCCCACTGCGCGACGAACTTGCCGTTCTTGTCGAACTTCGCGACGCGCGTGCCGGTGTAGCCGTCGGAGACGAAGAAGGTACCATCGGGCAGCCAGTCGAGATACGTCGGCCGGTTGAAGTGCGTGGCGTCAGCGCCCTCCTTCTCCGGCGTCCCAATCGTCTGCAGCAGCTGCTTGCCGTCGTGGGAGAAGATGTAGATCGCCTGCATGTTGTCGTCCACGATCCAGACGCGCTTCTGCATGTCGTACGGGCTGATGTACACCGAGTGCGGACGGCGGAAGATCTTGTCCCACTGCTTCCACGTCTCGATGATGTTTCCGCCGCCGTCATAGACGACGAGGCAGTTCTCCCACTGCGCGTCCACGCCGAGCTTTCGGTAGGGTGGGCCCTTGATGCCGATCTCGTCGTCTTTGCCTTCCCACGCGGTCAGCCACTTGCGCGTGTCCTGGTCGGTGCCACCGACGCCGGGAAGCGACGCGGTCGTGGCATCGCGCCAGAGGCCGGCCACCGGGAAGCTGATGCTCGGACCCACCTGCGGCAGCAGCACCGCCTTCGGCGGGGGAATGTTCGGCAACTCACCGCGATAGAGGCCGTAAATACGGTTCGGGCTTTCGGCGAACACGCTTTCGCCAGCGCCGTAGGTCCACTTGCTGTTGCCGGGCAGCGTGGAGACGTCCTTCGGCCAGCCCTTGACGACCTCGTAGGGTCCCGTGACATCCTGCGTGCCCACGGCGTTGGCCACGGCGGAGAAGCCGCCGGGTGCCGCGGCTGGTTGTGCCTGTCCCTCAACTGCGTCGCGGCCGTTCAGGAAGAGAACGGCAAAGGCGGCGCCGAGAGCAAAGGTCAGAAGCGTCATGGCGACTTTGCGCATGCGATGCTCCAGGTTGGTGGTTGGTGGGTGGTGTGTCGTGGCGGCCATTATAGCGATCCCGTCTGCCGCTGCCGCGCAGACGAAGCTGCCCGAGACGATACCCATCTTTCCGCTCGAGGACGTGATGCTGTTCCCGGAGATGTCGGTGCCGCTCCACATCTTCGAGCCGCGTTACAAGGCGATGATCGCCGACGCGCTGAAGGGCGACCGCATCATCGGCATGGTGCTGCTGCGGCCCGGGTACGAGAAGGACTACGAGCGGTCGCCGTCGGTCTTCCAGGTCGGCTGTGCGGGCGTGATCAACGAAGTCGAGGAGCTCCCCAACGGCGAATACAACATCGTCGTCGGCGCGCTGACGAAGTACCGCATCACGCGCGAGGAGGCGAGCCGGCCGTATCGCATCGCGCACGTCACGCCGATTGCCGACGAGACCGTTGACGCAGACCGATCCGCGCTCCACGCGCGCCGGCAGCGGCTCGAAGCGCTGATCCGGGAGTCGGGTGGACGGACGGGCGTGCGCGGGGCGCCTGACGGCATCTCCGACGAGCGGCTGGTGAACGGCATTTCACAGCTCGCGCACATCGACGAGCTGGATCGCGAGCGGCTGCTCGAGGAGCCAACGCCGCTGGCGCGCGCGAATACGCTCATCGCGGTCCTCGAAAAAATGATCATCGAGAGTAGAGGCGGACCGTAAGGTCCGCCTGCCGACCCGACTCAGATCGCATTCAGGGGCGCCCGAATCGCCTGATTGGCGGCCGCGGACGCGTGATGCGCGAACCGCGTGTTCTTGATTTTCCCTTTCCCGACAATGCGGCCCAGCGTCGAGGCGAGCGTCGCCGCGTCGTCATCGAACGCGCCGTGCGTCTTCGCCGTGGAGGCCTGGAGCGTCGCCGCGAGGTCCGCGTTCGGCGACAGCACCCAGTCGAAGCTGCGCTGCGCCGGCGGCAGCAGCGAGATGAACTTCGCCATGCCGAGAATCGGCTCGCCCTCCCGCTCCCGGAGGAACGGCGCCTTGCCCAGCCCGGCTTCGAACGCGTTCGACACGAGGTACAGCAGCGACTTGTGGTAGAGGTTCGCGCAGTTGTCGTCGCGTTCGGCCTTGTCGGTCAGCGTGAAGAGCGCCAGGTCCTTGATGTGGCCGCTCTTGACCGACGGCAGGTACTGGTTGCGGTACACGTTCATCGTGCACGCCGGCGCCCACAGCGTGCACGTCTGGATGTCCACCGGCTCCGGCGTGCCGCTCGCGAGCCGATCCACCAGGCCGCCAAACACGATCGACCCGGCGCTATGGGCGACCAGGTGGACGCGAAGCGCGGGGAACTGACGCGTGAGCTCGCCGAGCAGATCGGCAACGAGCGCAAGGCCGCCGCCAGGCTGGCTCGCCGCAATCGCGTTCTCCTTCATCTCGTCCCACTCCGATTTCCCGCCGATCACCCGTGCCAGCGGCTCGAGCGCGTCGTCGAGACGATCGAGCATGAAGTCCTTCGACGAGTCGAGGAACCCCTCGGGCCGCCGCTTCGCAATCGCATCCTCCAGGACGCTCTTGAGCGTCGTCCAGAAGTCGGTCTTCCAGATGATCGAGATGGGGTAGACACCGGCGTCGAGCAGCGGGCTGCGCAGGTCGGCGACTTTCTGGATTGCGGAATCTTCCGCCACGAGGCCGCCATGCGCGTAGAGCAGCAGGTGCTGCCGATCGTGTACCTGTTGCGCGACGTGCTGAAAGATCTCCTTCACGTCGTCGGCGGAGGTGCCGTAGGTCCCCTCCGTCCGCAGGAGCCCGTTGTTGCCGAGGCTGATGATGTGCGGCCGCAGGTCGCAGAACATATAGCTCCGCGAGCCGCCGGAGGCGACGCCGACGCCGCGCGCCGCCGAGGTGTGGTCGTGGAACTCGATCGGCGCGCCAAGGCGCGCGACCCACACGTCGCTTCCGTGCGCGAGCCAGTCGTCGTAGTTCAGATGCGCGAAGCCGCGGCGTCCCCAGTCGGATCCCCAGGAGTTCTGAAGCCAGAACCCGTCCTTGTCGTAGGCGACGAGCGCGAACGCGTGTCCTCCCGTGACCTTCGATTTCGACGTGAAGTCGATCGTGCCGTTGCGTCCGACATCGTTCCAGCCGTCGTGCACGGACGCGGTCGCGTACAAGATGCCGACCTCGCTGATGGCCGTGTGCATCGCAATCACGTCCTTGTGGTTGACGCGCAGGTACGCGCCGAGCGGACGTCGAAGCGCATCGGCGAAGCGGACGCGGTACCGCTCGGGGTCGCGATCCTCCTTCGGCCAGCTCGCCTTCGAGCAGACGCCATGCTTGTGCCACCCCTTCATTGCGCCCCGTGCGCTGGCCCCTTCGTAGTTCTCGCCGGGCCATTCGTCGTAGCGGCGCGCCATGTCGTACAGCATCCAGGGGCTGACCTCGGCGCGATCCGGCACCACCTTGCGCGTGCGCAGGAGGTAATGAATGACGGTGGCAAGGCCGAATCCGGTGCACGCACCCTCCTGCCCCTGGTCGAGGATCGGTACGTGGGCCTTGAGGTAATCGTCGAGCGGACGCTCGGTGGGCACCTCGATGAGCGTCGGCTCGTACATCCGGTCCCTGAAGTCGAGCGTATCGGCTCTTGCATCGAGACGACGGGATGTGCGCTTTCGATGAACGGTCTTTCGTGGTTGCGCCGCTGATGCGCGTCGAGCGCGGGCGCGACGAGACGTGCGTTTCGCCATGGCGTCGTATTATCAACGGATTACCGTCCTTCTAAACGCGCGCGCCGGCAATCAGAATGCAACGGCGGTACAACTGGTCGCAGACGCCTTTCGCGCCGCCGGCGCGGACGTGGACGTCAGGCCCACTGAAGGGGCGTCGATAGCGGGCGAGGCGGCCGCTGCCGTCACGCGCGGATCGAAGGTCGTCGTCGTGGCGGGAGGCGATGGCACCGTGAGCGCGGCGGCCGCGGCGCTGGCAGGGAGCGACGCGACGCTTGGCATCCTTCCCCTCGGAACCCTCAACCATTTCGCGAAAGACCTCGGCATCCCGCAGGACCTCGGTGAAGCGGCCCGGGTGATCGCCGCGGGCCGGGCGACGAGCGTCGACATGGGCGAGGTCAACGGCCGGTTGTTTATCAACAACGCCAGCGTCGGCATGTACGCGCGGTTGATCTCCGAGCGGACGGCGATGCAGCGTATCGGACGCCGCAAGTGGCTCGCGCATGCGCTTGCCGCGGTGCGCGTGTGGCGGCGGTATCGAAGGCTCCGGGTCGAAATTAGAACCGGCAAGGGGGAAGGGGGAAGGGGGAAGGGAGAAGAAGGGGAAAGGGAGAAGGGGCAAGGGGGAAGGGGGAAGGGGAAAGTGCGCACGCCGTTCGTCTTCGTCGGGAACAACCAATACCAGCTGAGCGGCCTCGAGCTCGGCCGGCGGGAGACGCTCGACGGCGGCCGGTTTCATGTGTGCATGGCGCCTGGCATGAGCCGTGGAGGCGTGCTGAGGATGATCATCGCGGCCGTATTCGGCGACGTGTCCACCATCGAGGGCTTCGAGTCGTTCACCGCGCCCTCGGTCACGCTCGATGCCGATGTCGGGCGCCTGGAGGCGTCGATCGACGGCGAGGCGGTCGTGCTCGACAACCCGCTGACGTTTCACATCCGCCCGCGTGTCCTGAAGGTGATCGTTCCCTGATGCGTACGCTCGTTCACCTGTCGGATCTGCATTTCGGCCGGGTCGACCCCGTCGTGGTGGACGTGGTGCGCGACACCGTGCGCGCGCTCGAGCCGGACCTGGTGGCGGTGTCGGGCGACTTCACGCAGCGGGCGCGCGCCCGGCAGTTCAGCGAGGCGCGCGCGTTTCTCGAGTCGCTGCCGGGGCCGCAGCTGATCGTGCCGGGCAATCACGACGTGCCCATGCACAATTTCTTCGCGCGTTTCTTCAACCCGCTCGGCGGCTATCGTCATCACATGACCGACGACCTGCATCCGCACTACATCGACAATGAAATCGCGGTCATCGGGACGAATACCACGCGCTCGTTCACGATCGGCGGCGGTGGCATCCGGCGGCGGGAGCTGCACCGCATCCGCGAGCTGCTGAAGCAGGCGCGCCGTTCGGCGGTGACGGTCCTCGTGGCGCACCATCCCTTCGACGAGCCGCATGCGGGCGCCGCGTTCGGGCGAGCGCGGCCTGGTGCCGAGGCAGTCGAGCAGCTCGCCGCCGACGGCATCGACGTCTTTCTGACCGGTCACCTGCACGTCACCTTCGCCGGACCGACGGCGAAGCGCTACAAGGTCGGCGGCCGTTCCGCCATCGTCGTCGAGGCGGGTACGGCGACCTCGACGCGCGTCCGCGGCGAGCCGAACGCGTTCAACGTCCTCCGCATCGACCGGCAGGCGATCGTGGTTGAACACCTCGTCTGGAATGCGGCGACGCGGGCGTTCGGACGGGGCGACGTGCAGCGCTTCGCCCACACTTCAGACGGTTGGTCTCTATCGCTCGATCACCAGTAGCTTGAAGGTTCCGGGCACCACCGTCGCGCGGGCGCCGCGCCCCGGCGGAGCGCCGGCTGGCGGCGCCGGCGGTGGCGCAAACATCGCAGCCGCGACGTAGATGCGATGCGTCGTGGGATCGAGTCCCATGTTGCGCGATCCGATTGGCGTCTTCACGCTGCCGAGGAGGTGGTACATGTCCGCGCTGTCCTGGTGAATGACGCTCAGGGTGCCGTCCGCGTTGGTAGCAAAAACGTCACCTGATGCGGCGTCGTAGCCGGCGCCGTCCACTCCCATCCCTATTGGAAGCGTGGTGATGGTCTTTCCGGCCCGGTAATCGGACACCGCGAGCACGCCGCTGCGGCAGCCGCTGAACAGCCGATGGTTTTTCGTGTCGATCGCCATCGACACCGGCTGCCGGCACGGCGCCGTCGGCCACCGGCGTGTGACCGCAGCGTTTTTCGCATCGATCTCCACGACTTCGCTCGTATCGGTGAGATTCGCGTACACCTTGCCATCACCGGCGGACGCGCCATATTCCGGCTTGCCGCCGAGCGGAACGTTCGTGATCAGTTTTCCTGATGCGCCGTCGACGACGGTCGAGGAGTGCGCATCGCCGTTGAGGGAGAACACCCGGTTCGACGGGGCGTCGTAGATGATGGCATCGGCATCCTCTGCGGCCGGAATGCGCGCGAGCTCCTTGAACGTCTTCAGGTCGAACATCACGATCGACTGGTCGTTGCCCGACGTCGCAAAGCCGTGGCCGCTCGATTCCGCGATGGCGGTGCCGTGTGCGCCCTTGATCCCCATCACTTCGCCGATCAGTTTTCCGTTATTGGTGTCGACCACCATCACGCGGTTCGTCCGGCCGATGTAAACGCGGTGCTGGGACGGCTGCGGGACGATGTAGTCCCAGCCGCCGTCGCCGCCGAGCTCGTGCGTCTTCGTGATGTGGTAGCCAACGCCCGCCTGTTGCGCGATGCCGACAGACACGGACCACGTGAACACCGCCGTGAGTGCAAGGCACTGACGTGTCATAAGGCCAATCTCCTGCGCCGGTTATACGCCTCAAAAAATGAACTGCGGATGAATGCGTACTCTGCGATGATGTAGCGCATGATGCGCATCTACCTGTTCGCGATGATGTCGCTGGCATCGGCGTTCGCAACGGTCGTATCAGCGGCTGGGCCGGCGTCTCTCTACGAGATGAAAACGCAGACGCTCCTCGGCAAGCCCGCGGACCTTGGCGACTATCGCGGCAAGGTCACGCTGGTGGTGAACGTGGCGAGCTATTGCGGCTACACGCCGCAGTACAAAGGGCTCGAGGCGCTGCACCACGAGCTGAAGGACAAGGGCTTCGCCGTGCTCGGCTTCCCGAGCAACGACTTCGGGGAGCAGGAGCCGGGGAGCGCCGAGGAAATAGCGACCTTCTGCAAGCGCACCTACGACGTGACGTTCCCGATGTTCTCGAAGGTCGTTACAAAGCCGGGCCGCGATCAATCGGCGGTGTACACGTACCTGGGCGCGAGCGGCCATCTGCCTGCCTGGAACTTCGCGAAGTACGTCGTCGGCAAGGACGGGCACGTGCGCGCGTTCTTCCCGAGCGAGGTGACGCCGGAAGATCCAGCGCTGCGTCGCGCGATCGCGGATGCGATGAAAGCGCCGTAGAGGTCCGCCTTCAGATCCGCCACCTGACACGTCGGCACGCGACGGGTCCCTGACGTGCTCAGCCTTTGACGGTGAATCCCTTCTGCGCGAGGACCTCGCGCAGGCGATCGCGCAGGTCGCCATGGAGCTCGATGGCGCCGTCGGTGACGGTGCCGCCTGTTCCACAGGTGCGCTTGAGCTCCTGCGCCAGCTCCTTCAGGAACGCGTCGTTTCGCGGCAGATTGTCGATGACGGTCACCATTTTTCCGCCGCGTCCCTTCTTCTCCATGCGCAGCTTCGCGACGATGCGT
>Ga0114129_10006782_pt1 | contig 16257 bp, 17 predicted proteins | sample RhiMetdeltSRZDD1_FD_80071 | JGI IMG/M metagenome (GOLD analysis project Ga0114129, IMG submission 80071) | Populus rhizosphere microbial communities from Tennessee, USA - Rhizosphere MetaG P. deltoides SRZDD1 (version 2) (version 2) | ecosystem: Host-associated > Plants > Roots > Rhizosphere >... | reverse complement strand
CGCCAGCGGCATCGACGACAACCAGCGTCAAGCCAGCCGCCTGCCGTCTCAGCGCGAACCGTTTCATGAACCATCCAGGCCTCGCCGCCTTCAGCGGCGAATTTCTTCTCACGTCCCGAGTCGGCTCAAGCGTTGCTTGAGGCCTACCCCTTGCGCCCGCGGCCGCCCAGACGCTTGAGGAGCTGGATCTGGCCCGCGTGGTAGAGGTCGTGCGACGCCACGCCGCGGATGAGGGCGGCGCGTGTCCATCGCCGGCCCCCGGTGCGCCGCGAAAGATCGCCGTTGTGCAAGGTCGTGATCACGCCGCGGAGCAGCTCGTGCTCGCGCAACAAGAGGCGCACGTCGGCGCGCCAGGCACTGTCGTCCCGGCCGTCCGCCGGGCGCACGAACCAGTTGCTGCCCTGCAAGGCGAACGAGCCGCGCTTCTCGCCGGTGAGCCGCCGGCGCACCGCGTACTTCCAGTACGCCGCGTGCACGACCAGCTCCCAGATGTTGTGGCGGCCGGCGCGCGGTCGCCACGAGGCGGCCCGGGCGTCGACGCCGCGGATCGAGCCGCGCAGGTTCGTCCCGTGCCACGACGGATGATCGAAGGCCTCATCGACGAGGGCCAGAACCGTCTCGACTTCGTCTCGCCGGCCGCGGCTCGTCACGCGGTTGATTATGGCATCGCTTGGCTGCCGGCCGTGCCCACGCGTGCCGTCTTGCCCCAGAGCCGATCGAGCCGATCGTCACGGCCGCAGCCGTGGCGATAGTACTTGTAGCGGATCGGGTTCTTCTTGTAGTAGTCCTGGTGGTAGTCCTCGGCCGCGTAGAAACGAGTGGCGGCCACGATCTCGACCACGATGGGCTCCTTGAACGTCTTCGTCTTCTCGATCTCGGCGCGGGACGCCTCCGCGAGGTTCTTCTGCTCGTCGTCGTGGGTGAAGATCGCGGGGCGATACTGATGGCCGCGGTCGCAGAACTGCCGATCGGCGGTGGTGGGATCGACGTTGTGCCAGTAGAGGTCCAGGAGCTTTTCGTACTTGACCTTCGCGGGGTCGTACACGATCTCGACGGACTCCGTGTGTCCGGTGGTGCCGGACGACACATCCTCGTACGTCGGGTTCGCTTCCTTGCCGCCGGTGTAGCCGGACGTCACGGAGACGACACCGTCCAGCGACTCGAACGGCGGCTCCATGCACCAGAAACAGCCGCCGGCGAAGGTGGCGCGCATGAGGGTTTTCTTCTCCGCCGCGCTCGCCGCGCCGGCGCCTACGCAAAGGACAAAGAGGACGACCGATCGGATCTTCATGCGCGCTCTCACCTCGATCCCCAGCATAACGCGCGGCCGCACCGCGCGCCCTTCATCGCCTGCGCGGCCTGCGGCCAGCGCCTCACCACGCCCGCGGCCCGCATCGAAATGGCCGGCGAGCACGCCCATACCTTCACCAACCCCCACGGCCTCCGGTTCCGGATCGGCTGTTTCGCGGACGTCACCGGCTGCCTCGTGGAAGGCGAGCCGACGACGTACTGGACATGGTTTCCGGGATACGCGTGGCAGATGGAGAATTGCGGCTCCTGTCGCACACACCTGGGGTGGCGCTTCCGCGCCCCGCAGCATCTGTTCCACGGCCTGATCCTCGATCGCCTGGCGGAGATCGAGGAAGACTGAAGGAGAGCCTCATGCACATCGTCCACGTGCACGTTCACGTGAAGCCCGAGCACGTCGCCGCCTTCCGCGACGCGACGACGACAAACGCCCGCAGCAGCGTGCAGGAGCCGGGCTGCGCGCGGTTCGACGTCGTGCAGTCCGCCGACGATCCGACCTGGTTCGTGCTGGTCGAGATCTACCGCGGGGAGGCGGACGCCGCCGCCCACAAGGAGACCGCGCACTACAAGCAGTGGCGCGACACCGTGGCCGACATGATGGCGGCGCCGCGGAAGGGCCAGCGCTACCATGCCGTCTTCCCCGCCGACGGCGACTGGAAGTGACGTGAGCTTCGAATTCGCCACCGCCGCCCGTGTCGTCTTCGGTCGGCCGCTGGCCGAGATCGGACCCGAGCTCGCCGCCTTCCAAGGCCCGTACCTCCTCGTGACCGGCAAGGATCCCTCCCGGGCGGCGGCCCTGCGCGCCCTGCTGGAAGAACGCCGGCAGCACGTCCTCCTATTCCCGGTGAGCGGCGAGCCCACCCTCGACGTGGCCCGGGCCGGGGCCACCCTCGCCCGCGGCGACTGCCGGAGCGTGGTGGCGATCGGGGGCGGCGCCGTGCTCGACGCCGCCAAGGCCATCGCCGCCTTGATGACGAACGACGGCGATCCGCTCGACTACGTCGAGGTCATCGGCGGCGGCCGCCCCCTCGCCCATCCTGCCGCGCCGGTGGTCGCGATCCCCACCACCGCCGGCACCGGCTCCGAGGTCACGCGCAACGCCGTCTTGTCCTCGCCGGCGCATCGGGTAAAGGTCAGCCTGCGCAGCGCCGGCATGCTCCCGCGACTGGCCTGGATCGATCCCGCCCTGACGCTGTCGATGTCGCCGGAGCTGACGGCCAGCACGGGCATGGATGCGCTGTCTCAGACGATGGAAGCCTTCGTCTGCGTCGCGCCGAACCCGCTGACCGATCCGCTGTGCCGAGAGGCGCTCTCCCGCGCCGCCCACGCTCTGCCCCGCGCGTGCGCGGCCGGGGGCGATCTCGAGGCGCGCACGGACATGTCGTACGTCAGCCTCGTCGGCGGCCTCGCCCTGGCCAACGCGAGGCTCGGCGCCGTGCACGGCTTCGCAGCGCCCCTCGGCGGGATGTTCGAGGCCGCCCACGGCGCGCTCTGCGCCGCCCTGCTGGCCCCGGTCATGCGCGTGAACATCGACGCGCTGCGCCGGCGCGCCGCGAGTCATCCCTCCCTCGCGCGATACGAGGAGGTCGCGCGGCTCCTCACCGGCCGCTCCGACGCGCGGGCGGAAGACGGCGCGGCGTGGGTCGACGACCTTTGCGCGCGCATCCACGTGCCGCGGCTCCGTGCCTACGGCGTGGCCGAGAGCGATTTCGCGGCGGCCTCGGAGAAGGCGGCGGCCGCCAGCAGCATGAAGGGCAACCCCATCCCGCTCGACGGCGCCGAGCGCGAGGAGATCCTGCGGCGCGCGTTGTAGGAGTTATGCTGTATCCATGTGGTTCAAGGATCCCCACAAGCTCACGATGCCGTCGCCGCAGGACGCGCTGCCCGGCCGCACCGAGAAGATGCCGGTGCCGGCGCGCCACTTCGTGAACGACGCGCCGCTCGAGCCCGCACCGGCCGGTACACGGCTGGCGATGTTCGGCCTCGGCTGTTTCTGGGGGGCGGAGAAGAAGTTCTGGCCGATGCCCGGCGTGGTCAGCACGGCGGTCGGATACGCGGCCGGAGTCACCCCGAACCCGTCGTATCGCGAGGTCTGCACCGGCCTGACCGGGCACAACGAGGTCGTGCGCGTGGCCTACGATCCCACCCGCGTGCGCTACGAGGACCTGCTGCGCGTCTTCTGGGAAAGCCACGACCCGACGCAGGGCATGCGCCAGGGCAACGACGTGGGCACGCAGTACCGCTCGGGCATCTACACCTACGACGACGAGCAGCGCCGCGCCGCCGAGGCCTCGCGCGAGATGTACCAGAAGGCCCTGGCCGAAGCGGGCCACGACACCATCACCACCGAGATCAAGCCCGCGCCGGAGTTCTACTTCGCCGAGGAGTACCACCAGCAGTACCTCGCCAAGAACCCGGCCGGCTACTGCGGCCTCGGCGGAACGGGCGTCGCCTGTCCCGTGGGCGTCCTCGAGGCTTGACCCAAGGCCTCCTCCGCGGCGAGGACGGCGTCGTCCGCTGCGCCTGGTCCGGCACGGATCCGCTGTACCAGGCCTATCACGACCACGAGTGGGGCTTCCCCGTCCGTGACGATCGCCGGCTCTACGAGAAGATCTGCCTGGAAGGATTCCAGGCCGGCCTGAGCTGGATCACGATCCTGCGCAAGCGCGAAGCGTTCCGCCGGGCGTTCGACGGCTTCGAGCCGGCCCGTGTCGCGCGCTTCACGCCCGCGCGCGTCGAGAAGCTGCTGGCTGATGCCGGCATCGTCCGCCATCGCGGCAAGATCGAGTCCGCGATCAACAACGCGCGCCGCGCCCTCGAGATGCAGAAGGCGGAAGGCCGTCTCGCCGACTTCCTCTGGCGCTTCGCGCCCGCCCCGCCGGCGAAGCCGCGCCGACTCACCTGGGACGTCCTTCGGAAGATCACGACGATCGCGGAGTCGGTGGCCTTGAGCCGCGAGCTGAAGAAGCGCGGGTGGACGTTCGTGGGGCCGACGACGCTCTACGCCTTCATGCAGTCGGTCGGCTTCGTGAACGACCACCTCGACGGTTGTCCCGTTCGACAGAAGGCCGACGCCGTGCGTGTCACAGCCCGAGCCAGTACGTCGCCTTGACCATGAGCACGTGCGTGCGCGGGCCGGTGAAGGTGTCGCCGAGATCACGCCACGTGCGGAACGTGCCCGGAGGGGACGCCGTCTGCCCCGACACCTGCCACACCGCATAGACGGCGCTGCCCGGCCGGTATTCCCAGCGGAACACCACGTTGCTCTGCAGCGACTTGTTGTTGAAGTCCGGATCTTCCGGGATCGTCACCGGCGTGAACTCGAACGACGACGGGCGGGCCAGCCGCTTGATGTCGCTGTAGCGCCCCACCGACACGAAAGGCTGCAGGAAGATCTCGAGGGTCATGTCCCGCGAGAACGCGTAGGTGCCTCGCGCCTGGATGTCGACCACCGTCCGCCGGATCTCACCGAAGACATGGTCGATCGTGCCGTCGCCATCGGTGTCGCGGTTCGTGATCCACTGCGCGCGATCGCGCCGCGCGTCGAAGCCCACCGCGAGCTGCGCCTGCAGCCGCGCCGACGGTTGAAGGCGCAGGCTCGGGCTCGCGCTCACGCCCCAGCCGCCGACGACGTCCCGGGCCGCGTTCGTGAAGACCGATGCCGTCCAGCTCTTGCGCGAATCGGTGGACATGGAAAAGCTGACGCCGGTGTCCGCTGGGATCTCGATCGGCGGTCCGCCGCGGGTGTCGAGATCCGAGTACCGCCGGAGGTCGTGGGTCACGGAGAGGTCTGCGCTCCAGAAGCTGCGCAGCTCGGCGGATGCATTCCACGAGACGGCGCGGGCGATCACGAGACCGTCGCCCGTCCGTGCTTCGTCGGCGAAGAGGCCGGTGGACAGCCTTCGGAAGATCCGCCACGGATCCGGCTGGGCGAGAGTCACCGCCAGGTTGCCATCGGTCTTGTGGGGACGGGTGGTGAGAAAACCCATGTCGGCGTTGCGGAAGTGCCGCGAGAAGTGATCGAGGTGCGCGGCGATCTGCAAATGCCGGCTCTCGTAGCTGAAGTTCGTGGCGCTGCCGAACCCGTTGCGCAGCTCCCCCGCCACCGGCGCGTGGGTCCACACCGCGTGGCCGTTCCACACGTACCGGTTCTCATCCCAGCGAAACGTGCCGTCCACACCGCCGGTGAACGCGTCGAGGTCCTGCTCGCGCACGACGCCGGTGGCGATGAGGCCCACGTTCGACGTGCTCCCGAGGATGTCGCGCTGCACGCGGGCGACGTTGTACGAGGTCTGCGGCTCGATGAGCCGCTCCGTGCCCGGCAACGTCGATTCCACGGTCGCGTGCTCGCGGGCGGTCAGCGCGGTGAGCAGCCCGTACGTCCATCCCGACTTCTTCCCGGTCAGCTTGGCCGCGCCCAGGATGCGCGTGCGGTCGGGCTTGTCGAGGAGTCGATCCTCCGCCGGCAGCGGGATGCGGCCGGGCGCGCGTCCGATGCGGGGCGAGTAGAAGTCCGGGAACTGGCCGTAGGGCGGCACCAGGATCCGGCTGTCCTCGAGGAAGAACGGCCGGCGCTCGGCGAACTGCGTCTCGAACACCGACAGGTTCAAGACCGCCGGGTCCTGCTCCACCTGCCCGAAGTCCGGGTTGACGGTGGCGGAGAGCGTCGACGACGTCCCCAGACCGTAACGCAGGTCGAACCCGCCGTCCAAGGACTGCGACGAGGGCGCGCCCGGCGGGCGTGCGGTGCGCCCGAGGCCGAACGGCAGGATCTCGAGACGGCGCGGGGGCGAGAATCGCTCGCGGAAGACGAGATGACCGAACCGTGAGACGACGCCCCGGGTGCCCCGGGGCGCGGCCACCCACATGTCCGACTCTCCCTTGCGGTGGATGTCGCGCTGGACGTTGAACCCCCACACCATCGCCGCATCCGACGGCGCGCTGAATCGCATCTGGGACAGCGGGATCCGGAGCTCCGCCGTCCACCCCTCGGCCGTCATCGCCGTCTCCACGTCCCAGACGGCGTCGTAGTCGCCGCTCACGCTCGTGTCGTCGTAGAGCGTGTAGTCGCCCTGGACGCCGGACGGATTCACTTCGAAGGCGTAGCCCGTCTGGTGATCGTGACGGGGGTCGAATCGCAGCGTGATGCGGTCGCTGCGCGGCAGGTTGTCGCGCCGGCCGAGGCCCGCGGTGATCTGACTGGGATCGCTGGCCAGGCAGCGCACGGCCACGTAGAGGTTGCGATCGTCATACGCGACCTGAACGGTGGTGCGCTCGGTCGGCGCCTCCATGTTCGCGGGCTCGGACTGCACGAGGTCCTGGGCGATGGCGGCCTGGCGCCACGTGTCGTCGTCGACGCGGCCGTCGATCCGCGGCGGCTCGCCGGCCACACGGAAGGCCACGAGCTCCTTGGTGTCCTCGGCATTGGCGACGCTCGCGAGGAAGGCGAACAACAGGGCCGGCGACATCTACATCTGCGCCACGATCTCGCCCAGGCGCAACGCCGCCGCGCCGTTCTCGCGGAGCAGCTCCTGGGCGTAGCCCGCGTTCCGGAAGTGGAGGCCGTAGCCTCCCGGTCCCGCCTTCTCGGCCAGGGCGATCGTGCGGAGGCGCGCATCGTGCTCGTCGGTTCGCTCCGACTTCTTGTCGAAGTCGCTTTGCTCCGTCTTGACCTCGTCGATCTCGACCGGCCAGCCCGAATCGGCGCACGTCTTCTTGCGCCCCGGGATGAACCACGACAGGCAGGTGTAGACGGCCCCGCCCACGAGGGCCACCACGACGAAGAGGACGAGGAGGCCGAGCGTGCCGAACAGGATCTTCGGGATCCGTAGGCCGAAGGCCCACACGTAGCCGCCGATGACCAGCGCCCCCGTGCCGATCAACGAGATACCGAGGGCCGCCGAGTCGATCTTCGAATGGCGTTCGCAGCCGGGGCAGATCGGATACGAGAGCGGCGGGCCGGGAACGGCGATCGTCTGCCGCCGGGTGGCCGGCGAGAGACAGCACGCGCATCGCCGCGGCCAGCGCAATGCGCCGGGACGGAACCAAAGCGTCGTATACCAATCCTTGAAGTTGTAGCCGCCGACGACAAGCTCCTCCGGCTGCGCCATCCCCACCCCCCAGCCCGACGCTAGGGTACCGCAGTCGATTTCTCTTGACAATTACACAAGGCGCGCTACTCTGTCTGTCCGTTCTTTGGAGTTGATGAGTTGACACTTCTCATAGCCAACCCGAAAGCCGCCGCCACCTGGGCGCACTCCGTGTACCCATGCGGCCTGGCGGCCTCGCTCCAGCGGCTCGGAGGGATCTCGCCCTAGGAAGCCTCGCTCTCATCCAGCGATCAGGCCTTCCGGGCGATCCTCGGAAGGCCTTTTTTATTGTCGTTTTCGCGCCTCATTCCTTCCCGGGGCCGGCGGCGCGCGGCGCCCCACGGAAGTGGTCGGCGACGTGTGTTCCGCGCACGGGGTATGACGAAGGGAGGTCGTGAGGAACCACCGGTTGAAAACCGGATGTTTGGTTAGCTCAGTTGGTAGAGCACCGAGCCATGAACTCGGCCGTCGCGGGTTCAAATCCCGCACCAAAGCCACCTTACAAGGTGTCTCTGACGTACGTGTCGTAACCGTTCGGGGGCGGGAGTCGGGATTCCCGCCGGCCGCGTGGCGCGCTCGGTGAGGCAAGACGCGGCAGCACGCGAAGGCGTCCTGAGGAGTGTGGAGGCCGCCGTCGTTGATCGTCGACCCCGGGGCGCCCCGGGGTCCGCGCAACCCATCGCGCGCTACTCCGTGCGCACGGCGAGGACGAGATCGGCGGCGGCAAGACACTGCCCCACGCCCGAGGTGCGGCGGCCTTTCACCCGCCCCCGCGCGGCTTGTCTGTCGTTCGTGGTCGTTCGTGGTCGAGGGAGCCGTTTTCACAAGGAGGTCGATCGATGATCCTGATGCGTTGGTTCAAGGTTCGGACGCACGAGCGCGGCCTGATGTTCCGGGACGGCGTGTTCGCGCGGGTCCTGCGTCCGGGCTGGCACTTCGTCTGGGACCCGCTGCACAAGGTGCGCGTCGACCGCGCGTCGGTGCGCCAGGCGTGGCTGTTCCACGACCAGCTCGACGAGATCGTGAAGTCGGGTGCGGCCGGCGACGAGCTGCGGGTCGTGGACCTCAAGGACTACGAGCGGGCGCTCGTCTTTCTCGACGGCCGCCTGGCCAACGTCCTGCGTCCGGGCGTGTACGCGCTGTGGACGATGTTCCGCGACGTGAAGGTCGACGTCCTCGACGCGCGCGGCGTGCGCTTCGAGCACAAGGACCTGCCGGTGGTCCTGGGAGCCCCGGGCGCCCGCGAGGCGCTCGAGTCGACGGCGATCGAGCCGGGCCACGTCGGCCTCTTCGTGAAGGACGGAGCGCACGAAGAGACGCTGCGCCCGGGCACGCACGCGTACTGGAAGGGCGTGGCCCGCGCACGCATCGTCGACGTCGACATGCGCGAGCTCGTGCTGGACATCGCCGCCCAGGAGATCATGACGGCGGACAAGGTGACGCTGCGCCTGAACGCCGTGGTGACCTTCAAGGTGGCGGATCCGGTCAAGGCCACCACCCTCGTCGAGGACTACCGTCAGGCCCTGTACCGCGAGGCGCAGCTGGCCCTGCGTTCCGTGATCGGAACGAAGGAGCTGGACGTGCTCCTGGCCGACAAGGATGCGGTGGCCGGCGAGCTGGACGGCCTCGTGCGGGGCAGCGTCGCGTCGTTCGGTATCGAGGTCGTGTCGCTCGGCATCCGCGACGTGATCCTGCCGGGGGAGATGAAGGACCTGATGAACCGTGTGACCGAGGCCAAGAAGGCGGCCGAGGCGAACCTCATCACCCGTCGTGAGGAGGTCGCCGCCATCCGCTCGCAGGCCAACACGGCGAAGATCCTGGAGTCGAGCCCGACGCTCATGCGCCTCCGCGAGCTGGAGGTGCTGGAGAAGGTGGCGGGCAACGCCAAGCTCAGCGTGCTCGTCGGCGAGGGGGGTCTCGCCGACAAGGTCGTGAAGCTGCTCTAGACCCTCGCGTCCCTCGCTGGGGAGGGCGTGGCCGGCGCCGGCTGCGTCTTCCCCGCGAAGGTCGTCGTACAGATCGGGACTCTCCTACGAGCCGGACCGGCGCGCGCGCATGCGATCGAGCTCGGGCTTCTCACCGGCGCGGATCAAGGTGACCCACTCCTCGATGGCCTGATCGCGCCCTTTCCAGAACGTACGGATGCTCTGCAAGTATTCGATCACCGCCGCCCCCTCGCCTTTGGCCAGGAGCTCGCTCGCGAGCGTGAGGTGCGGACCGAACGAGTTGAGCTGTGGAGAGCCTGGCGTCTTACCGGCTTCGATCAGGTGCTTCTTCGCGGCCTCGATCTCCCCCGCTCTCAGGGCGACGTGCCCCAGCAGGCGATGTCCTTCGTGGATCGCGTTGCCGTAGTCCCATTGACCCGGCCGGGACTCCGCCAGCCCGAGAGCCGTGCGCGCGAAGCCTTCTGCCTTCTCGTCCGCTCCCATCTCCAGCGCCGCCTCCGCCGCATCCGCGAGCAGCCCGACCTGTTTCCCGTCGGGCAAGGCCAGCGCCGCCTCGAACTGCTCGAGCGCACGTTCGGCGTTTTGGGGATCAGGGGCCGTACCTCGGGCCGGGTGGCGCAGATCGCGCATGTAGAAACGCGCGAGCTGCTCCTTCGGCCGCCGACTCGTCGGGTCCAGGGCCACGGCGCGCCTCATCAAGTCGATCGAGGCCGCGCGTTCGTCCTGCTGGAGGAACTGGGCGGCATTGAAGAGGACCTTCGGGCTGTCGCCGTGCGCTTCCACGTGCCGCATCCACAACGCCCGCGCCTGATCGAAGCTTGCCGGCTCCATCGTCTTGATGAAGGACGTGTCGGGTGTGCCAGCCAGATCGCTCTCCGGCGCGTGCTCGATGACCCAGAGCGCGTGGCGCGCGCGAGCGGCGCGACCCTCCGGCGAACGGTCGAGGAAGTAGTGGCGCAGGATCTGCTGCCGCACATCGAGATTGTCGGGGGTCGACTCGAGCCCCCTCTCGAGGGTCGCCAACTGCTCGGGATCGAGCTCCGATGGACGTCGCCGGCCTTGAGCGGCGGCGGCGGCCGTCATCGAGGTACTCGTCGATCCGACGAGTGCCCTGGACATGGACAACTCGACGTTGGACTCGCCGGTGATCGCTTCCCAGCTCGCGCGCGGATAGCCCGCGACCGAGAGGCCGACGTGCTGTCGGCCCTTCCCGAGGCTACCCAGCCGGAAGCGGCCCTTCGCGTCGGTTTCGGTGCGCCCGATCGCGCCGTCCGCCTCGCCTTGGCGCCCCATGAACAGGAGCCCGTCCGCGGCGCTGCGTGCGCGAAGCTCCACGCCGGAGATGGGCTCTTTGGTCTCCCTGTCGAGCACGACACCTTCGATCGTTCCGCCGGGCTCGAGGATCACCGCGAGCGGCGCCCCGGCTTTCACCATGCGGACGACCTGCGGCGCCCAGTCGAGCCGCTCCACGCGAATGCGATAGAGCGCGGTGCCTTCGGGCACCGGCACGCGGAAGCGACCATTGCGATCCGAGCGCGCGGCCAGCGCGGGCGCGTACGGCCGTGCCGTCTCGTTGCGCACGAGGACCACGGCGTCGTTGACGGGCTTGCCGCGGGCATCAGTGACAGTGCCTTCGACGGCGGGCTCCAGCGCCGCCCGCGGTGCGGATGCGGGCACGGCCGCTTTCGGCTCCGGCGCCGTCCGGGCGGGCACCACGGCCACCGCCGTGGCTTCTGCATCCGCGGTCGCCGGTGCGGGTGCGGGCGGTGCTTGGGCGAGGAGGACCGGCGGGACGAGCTGCACGGTGGCGAGGAGCGCGGTGAGGGTCGCGGCCGCGATGGACGAGAACACTCGCGTGCGCGGGCTGAGCCCGCCGCGCCGCACGCCTGGATCGAGGAGCGCGACCAGCCGGTCTTCGAGGCTCGAACGCTCGACGATGGCGACCACCGCCAGTGGCTGTGGGGCACGTCCGAGCACGCGGGCCGCTTCGAGCAGCAGATGCGCGTACTCCGCGCCTCCCATTCCGGCGACCACCACGCGATCATCGCTGGCGCGCTCCGCCTCGGCACGCAGGCGTCGTTGCGCCCACCATGCCAGCGGATGGGGCCAGTACATGGCCTTCACGAGCCCCGCGATGGCTTGCACCAGACAGTCGCGGCGCTGCACGTGCGCCAGCTCGTGCAGCAGGAAGGCGCGTCGCCGGAGCGCAGGCCAGGTGCGGGCGCCGGCGGGAATCAGAACGCTCGGCCGCCACAACCCGGAGACCACCGGCACCGCGACGCCCTCGCTCTCGAGCAGACGCACCGCCGAGCTCAGCCCGAGCGTCCGGCGCGCGTCGGCCGCGGCACTGAGCCACGCGGGATCCTCGAGGGAACGGGCTCGTCGCACGAGGCGCCGGACGAGCAGACTCCCGATGGCCACCCGCGCCAGGCCGATGAGCGCGCCTATCGCCCACACCGCCAACCCTGCGTCGGGCCGAGCCTTCATCCACGCAAACGCGGTCGCCGGGGTCCGGCTGCGCTCCGCAGTCCCCTCGCCGCCCACCACTGACGCCCCCTCCGCCATCGCGACCGGTTCGCCTTCGGCCGGTTCGGCGGGCGCTCCGGGCGCCGCTTCGATCGCCATCGGCGACGTCACGGGAAGGACGGCCAGTTCCCATCGCGGGAGCAGGACCGAGGCCGCCGGCAACAACAGCAGGGTGCCGAACGCCAGCGTCCACACCGCGTGACGTGTCGCGGCGGAGGCGCGTCGCATCGACAGCACCAACACCGCAGCCGCGACCAGCAAAACCGTGGCGCGCAGCATCAGGACGACGAGAAGGTCGCTCATCGCTTGTCCTCTTTCTTCGCCTTCGCGATCAGACGCCCCAGCCGGTCGAGCTCGTCGCGGGAGAACTCGTGGCCGGACACGAGGGCGGCCACCGCCTCCTCCGCCGAGCCGCCGAAGAACGTGCGGACGAGGTGTCCCATGGCGGACTCCTTGGCCTCGTCGCGCGGCACGGCCGGCGAATAGACGTACTGCAGGCCGACCTCCTCATGACGGACGCGGCCCTTCTCCTCCAGCACGCGCATGAGGGCGCGCACGGCCGAGTACGTCGGCGGCTCGGGTATCTGCTCGCGGATGCGGGCGACTGTCGCGCGGCCCTCGCGGTAGAGGATGTCCATGACCTGCCGTTCGCGGCGGCTCATGTGGAGGTACGGGGTGTGCTGCTTTTTCAGCATTTATGCTGTAAAAATAGCATCCAGGGAATCGTTGTCAAGGGTTTTTGGATGGTTTGGGATGGCCACAAGCCACAGGACAGACCTGACCCCATGTTGGCTATATTGGCCAATTTAGCTAAAACGGCTATTCTAGCGTCGTGCGTGGACCACGCCGTACGATGCCCGAAGCCAGTGCCACCGAGGTGAAGAATTCCTTCGGCACCGTCCTCGAACGTGCCGCGCGCACGGGAGGCGTCGCCATCCTGCGCCACAACCGTCCGGCGGCCGTGCTGCTCTCCGTCGAGGAATACGAACGCCTCCTGGCCGGCCAGGAGGATCCGCTGAAGCCGCTGCGACAGGAGTTCGATGCGCTCGTGGCCCGCCTGCAGACCTCCCGCGCGAAGGCCGCCGGCCGTGCCCTGTTCGACGCCTCCCCCGAGGCCCTCGGCCGCCGGGTCACCGCCAAACGCCGGAAGGGCTGACCCACGGCCTGCCTCTGGGTCCTGGCCGGCACGAACGGCGCCGGCAAGAGCAGCATCGCCGGCCTGTTCCTGCGCCGCTCCGGCGGCGACTACTTCAACCCCGACGAGGTCTCTCGGCGCGTTCGAAAAGCCAACCCCAGGCTATCGGCAGAGGAGGCCAACAGTCAGGCCTGGCACGAAGGCGTGCGCCAGCTCCGCGAGGCGATCCGACTCCGCCGCGAGCACTTCTTCGAGACCACGCTCGGTGGGAGCACCATCCCCGGCCTGCTGGAGTCGGCGCTCGATCAAGGCCTGGAGGTGCGCGTCTGGTACGCCGGCCTCGACAGCCCCGAGCGGCACCTGGCCCGCGTGGCGGCCCGCGTCCGCGCCGGCGGCCACGCGATCCCCGAGGACGACGTCCGGCGCCGCTATGACGCCAGCCGCGTGAACCTGGTTCGCCTGCTCCCCCGTCTCACCGAGCTGCGGGTGTTCGACAACAGCGTCGACGCCGATCCCGCCCGGCGCGGCGTGCCGAAGCCGCGCCTGGTCCTGCACTGGTGCGAGGGGCGGGTCGAGGCCCCCGACGATCTGGCGGCCACGCCAGAATGGGCGAAGCCGATCGTCGCCGCCGCGCTGAAGGCGGCGGCGCTCCGGCGACATTCGCGGCGCCGGCCGCTATAAGCCATACGACAGACCTGACCCCCGGCTACGGCTGATAGACGAGGCCGAGGCTGTACGTCCCCGGCGGCAGCGTCAGCTCGGTGCTGCCCAGGGCGTCGAGGCGCAGGTCGTGGCCGACCCCGTCCTCACCCACCGCATGCAGGACGATGTCGCGCAGGAACGGGATCTCCGGGATGTGCACCTGCAGGAAGATCTTGCTCTCGCCCAGGATCTCCTCTTCGAGGATGCGGATCGGGCCGTAGTCGTGCAGGACGTCGATGTCCTCGGGAATGCGGATCTGCGGCGTCAGGTACCCGAGCTTCTCCTTCAAGTACACCTGCACGTTGACCTCCACCTCCATCAGGCGGAAGAGAGCGCGCGTCATCTTGTTGCTGCGGATGATGTGCAGGAGCTGGGTCGAGATCACCTCGTTCGACATGCTGTACTCGCCCACCGAGATGAAGGCGGCGAGCTGGTCGATGTTCTTGAAGACGAGCTCGCTCTCGGTGGGGGCGAGCCGCACGTTGGAGATCTCGATCAGGATCGTCTCGAGGTTGCGCAAGGCGGCGAGGCCTTCCGCCTGCTCGTCGTCGGTATCGCCGAAATCGTTGTAGGCGATGTGGATCAGCGTCGGCGCCAGATGGAAGAAGAAGCGCTTGATCTGGCGCGCCGCCTCCCCGTTGACGTTGGGCACGAGCGCCTGGAAGAAGACGATGAAGTTCTCGACGGCCTGCACCGCCCGGACCTGCGAGCCGCCGCGGCAGATCTCCACCAGCCGGTTGAGGCGCTCCACCACCAGCGGGCTCGGCAGGTCGACGAATATCTCCTCGTCGACGACGGGGCCACCGCTGTCGCCGGCCAGGAACAGGACCAGCTTGTCGGTGAGCGACACCGACAGAGACAACGGAGCGGGCACACCCTTCTCCGTCGTCGTCGCGAGGCCTTCGAGCTCGGCCAGGAAAGAGGGATCGAAAAACTCGTCTTCGACGATCTCCTCCTCGTCCTCTTCGTAGCTCACAGTCGTTCCAAGTCTAATGGCAACGCGGGCCCCACGCAGCGGAATGGCTCACTCGGCCCGCGTCCAGCCCCCCTCGGGTCCGAGGATCTCGCAGGGACGGTAAATGACCTTGTAGTTCATGCGCCGGCAGTCCCGGACGTAGTAGCCGAGATAGAGGTACGAGATGCCGCGGCGGCGGCACTCCTCGATCATCCAGAGTACGTTGAAGACTCCGAGGGACCGGCCGGGCTCGTCGGGATCGAAGTAGCAGTACACCGCGCTCATCGCGTCGGGCTCGAGGTCCGCGACCCCGACCGCGACCAGCCGGTCGCCCAGGCGATACGAGATCTCGACGGTCGAGACCGTGCTCGTATAGAGGAATCCGTAGAACTCGCCGGGCGAGCCGTCCATCTGGCCGTCGTGGCGCGAGGCGAGGTACCGCTGGTAGAGCAGGCGCTTCTCCTCCGTGGGGGCGGGCGATCCGATCTCGACGCTGAGCTCCTCGTTGTGCCCGCGGCAGCGCCGCTGCGCGCGCGAGGGCCGGAACTCCGAGACCGGCACGCGAACCTGCCGGCACTCTTCGCAGGCGAGGCAGTTCGGCCGGTAGAAGATGGCCCCCAGGCGGCGGAAATTGAGGTCCATCAGCGAGTGATAGACCCCGGGCGCGAGCGGCGACGGCACCACGATCACGTTGCGGGCCATGCGCTCGGGAAGGTACGGGCACGGAAAAGGCGGCCCCGGAGTGGGCCCGTGGCGATCAATGGCCTGCGCCAGGAGGTCCGTACGCTCAGTATGGGAAATACGCGGCCGCATCAACGACTACCGTCCGCCATTCTAGGGGTTTTTCGTGCCGCGCGCGCGCCGCGTATGATCCGCGGATGCTCCGTGCCCGTCTTGGCCTCACCGTGGTCGCGATCTCGCTCGTGGCCTGGACCGCTGGCACCGCCGTCGCCGCTACGGCCGTCAGCGAAGACACAGACGAGGACCCCGGCGCGGGCCATTCGCTCCTGCCCTTCGGCGCCGGCCTGGCCGTGGGCTTCGCGACCCACGAGGCGGGACACTTGACCCTGGACGTCGCGTTCGACGCCCATCCGGGCCTGGAAGGCGTGGACTTCCACGGCATCCCCTTCTTCGCGGTCAGCCACGACCCCGTCACCGCCCGGCAGGAAGCGCTCATCTCGTGGGCCGGCTTCGGCGTCCAACACGCCGCCACCGAGTGGATCCTGACCCGCGAGCCCGACCTGCGGAGCCGTCACGCCCCCTTTCGCAAGGGCATCCTCGGGTTCCACGTCCTCTGCTCGGCCGTCTACGGCGTCGGGGCTTTTGGCAAGACCGGCCCCGCCCAGCGAGATACCCGTGGCATTGCGCGCTCCGTCGACGTCGACGAGCGATGGATCGGTGCCCTCGTCGTGGTACCGGCGGCGCTCGATACCTACCGCTACTTCCACCCCCGCAGCCGCTGGGCCCCCTGGACATCGCGGGCCCTCAAGGTGGGCCTGGCCGTCCTCGTCCTGAAGTGAGCAGGGCACGGATCCTGCACCAGTCAGGAGCCCAGGAGGTGGCACCATGAACGACAACAAGACGTGGGTGCTTCTG
>Ga0114129_10006780_pt1 | contig 16261 bp, 17 predicted proteins | sample RhiMetdeltSRZDD1_FD_80071 | JGI IMG/M metagenome (GOLD analysis project Ga0114129, IMG submission 80071) | Populus rhizosphere microbial communities from Tennessee, USA - Rhizosphere MetaG P. deltoides SRZDD1 (version 2) (version 2) | ecosystem: Host-associated > Plants > Roots > Rhizosphere >... | reverse complement strand
GTGCGTGCGAACGCCCACGAGCCAGCTCAGGCTCGGCAGCACGAGGCCCTGCTCCAGTCCGCCGATCAGCATGACGGCTTCGGTCAGCGCCGCCACGCCGTTTCCGTTGTCGTAGAACTGTTTCTCGTACTGCCCGCCGAACTGCGTGATCATCGGGGCCCCTTGATGCCATTGGCCTTCAGCGTGTGAACCACGCCGTCGCTGAGAAAGGTGCCGCCAAAGCGCGGTCCGCTCAGGTCGGCGACGCGCGCCGGCGGCGGAAGCGTCTGACACAACGCCGGGCCGGAGCACGCCAGGAGAAGAGCCGCCGCCGTCATCAGTCTTCGAACAATCTGCATACATCACCTCCGCAGGGTGATGCGCAGAGCGTCGAAGAACCGGCTCAGACATGGGACCGATCGAGTCAGGGGCCGGGGGAGGTTGTACACTCCCGCGCATGCGCACCGTGCGTCACGCGTGGCGCCATTTGCGCCGCAGCCCGGCCTTTGCGTTGGCGGCTATCGCGTCGCTCGCGCTGGGCATCGGTGCGAACAGCGCGATCTTCACGCTGACCGATGCGCTGCTGTTTCGACCGTTGCCGGTGAAGGACCCTGGCGCGCTGCTGCACGTGGCCGGCGTGGACCCGACGGGACGCACCGTCGCGATGCCGTCAGCGTTTGTCGATATGCTCCGAAGCGAGCGCCTGTTCGCCGGGGTCTGCGGCTTCCTCACGCCGCTGTCCACGGCCGACATCGCCGGACGCGTCGCGCCGCTGTCGGCGCTGGCGCTGTCGGGCGATTGTTTCGACACGCTCGGTCTCCGGCCCGCGCTTGGCCGGTTCTACACGCTCGCCGAGGATCGCCCCGGGGCGTCGCCGGTCGTCGTTCTCTCGTACGACGAGTGGCAGCAGGACTTCGGTGGCCAGCCCGACGTCCTCGGCAAGACCATCCGCATCGACGGAACACCTTTCACCGTCGTTGGCGTCACAGAGCGCCGATTCTCGGGTCTTCTGGTCGGCTTTCCCGCGCGCCTGATCTTTCCTATCGCGCAACTCGTATTTCCCGGCGTGACACCCGCGTTCGTTCCCCAGGATGTCATCGCTCGAGCACCGTCGGGCGAGCCCATCGGGCAGGTGACGTCACGGATGAGCGCGCAGTGGGCGCAGCTGTTGAACGCATCGCTGCCGCCTAACCTGACGGGAACGGCGCGCGAACGATTCCTCGCACGTCGACCGCTCGTGTCGCCGGTGTCGACAGGCATCGACTACTCGTTGCGCGGACGCTTCGAACGTCCGCTGTTCGCCCTTCTGGCGATTTCGGGACTGGTGCTGCTGCTCTCGTGCGTCAACGTCGCGAGCCTCATGCTCGCGAGGGCTGTTCAGCGCCAGCGCGACACGGTCGTGCGCGCCGCGCTTGGGGCTGGCCGCTGGACGCTGCTGAAGGATGCGCTGGTCGAGAGCTCGCTGCTGCTCGCGGCTGGCGGAGTGCTGGGCGTGCTGATCGCCGCCGCGGCAGCCCGAATCCTCGTGTCGATCTACGGATCGGCGAACCCGACGTTCGACATCGACGTGGCGCCCGACGCGCGGACGATCGGGTTTTCCTGCATTGTGTCGGCGGCGGCGTTTCTCGTGTTCGCCGTCGGCCCCGCGTGGAACGCGAGTCGCGTCGACATGGCCGCGTTTCAGGCGGCGGCGTCTCGCGTGGCTGGCGGTCGCGGTCAGACGCGGCGGATCGTCGTCATCGCGCAGGTCGCGCTGACGCTCGTCCTCGTCGCCGTCGGGAGCCTGTTCATCGACGCCCTGTCGTCGCTGCGGAAGGCTCCGCTGGGTTTCACGGCGGAACGGATCCTCGACACGCGTCTGACGCCCCTGCCCGGAGCCTACGATCGATCGTTCCGTCCGGGGCCTTACTATCGGGCGCTGCTCGAGGCAGTGGCAAGTCTGCCAGCGGTCGAGAGCGTCGCGATCGCGCACACCGCGCCGCTGCTGACGCTGGTGCAGCCCGAGCCGGTCGGCGTCGCCGGGTCCGAATCCAGCGTGCCCGCCGAGCCGCTGGTTGTGACGGACGCTTTCTTCAAGACGATGGAGATTCCGCTCGTGGGCGGGGAAGAGTTCCGCCGTTCTGACGAAGGAGCGGATCGGCGCACGGCGATCGTCAGCCAGTCGCTGGCACGCGTGCTGTTCGGCGCTGAAAACGCGATCGGAAAGCGCATCCGCGTGGGGTCGAATCCGGATAATCAGGCGCTCGAAGTCGTCGGCGTCGCACGCGACGCGGTGCTCACTCGACCGCAGCAGCGGAACGCGCTCGTCGCCTACCTGAACTACTGGCAGGCCGGACAGAACCTGCAGGTCTATTCGGATCTGCTCGTTCGAGTGCGAGATGATCCCGCTTCGCTGGCGCCCGCGCTGCGGCGGGAGCTCCGACGCCTGGGACGCGAATATCCAGGCCGCGTGCGGTCGCTGTCGGAACAGCGCGAGGCCGCGCTCGCCCAGGAACGGCTGCTCGCGTCGCTTTCGACGGCGTTCGGCGCGCTTGGCCTGCTGCTGGCCGCCGTCGGGCTCTACGGGCTCCTCAGTTTTTCAGTGGCCAGCCGAACGGCGGAAATTGGTGTCCGGATGGCGCTCGGTGCCGGGCGGCGCCAGGTGATCGACCTCGTGCTGCGGGAGGCGGCGACGCTTCTCGTTGTCGGCGCGGTGCTGGGCGTCCCGCTCGCGTGGATCGCGGGTCAGACCGCGGCGCGGCTGCTCTTCGGACTCGACTCGCCTGGGCTGCTGCCGATCGGTGCGGCTGTCCTCCTTCTCGCGCTGGTCGGAGCGACTGCTGCCTCGATTCCCGCGCACCGCGCGGCTTCGATCGATCCACTGACGGCCTTGAAGCGCGAGTGACAGTCCTCAGCCCCCAAGTCCCCTCCTCGCTATGGCACCCACGCGAGCCCGTCGGGTCCGGTGCCCGCAGAGATACGGCTCGTCACCGTCCATGTCTTGAGATCGATCACCGCCACGTTGTTGTCGCCGTTCACCGCGACGAATGCGCGCGAGCCATCGGGAGGGATCAGAATGCCTTCGGGCTGGCGTCCCAACGCGATGCGCTTGACTTCCTTGCGTGCGGCAGCGTCGAGCACGACGAGATCGCCGGCTTCGAGGTCGGAGATCAGCGCAAACTTGCCGTCGCGCGTCAGCTTGATCCGGTTCGACCGCTTCGTGCCGACATTCAGTGTTTGGAGCACTTTCTTCGTCGCGACGTCGATGATCGAGACGCCGCCGTCACGTGAGTGCGCGCTCCAAACCTGCTTGCCGTCGGGCGACAGGTCGATGCCCTCCGGTCCCTTGCCGACAGCGATCACCGTTTGCGTCCACGCACCGCCCGCATCCTGTGCAATGGCCGAAACGCTGTCGGATCCGATGTTCGACGTGAAAATGGTCTTCGCGTCTTTCGTCGGGAGCACCATATGTGTGCCGGCCTGGCCCGTCTCGAACTGCCAGTCGATCTTGTCGGCCGCCGGGTCGTAGCGCGCAATTCTCTTGTCGGCTTCGATCGTGAAATAGAGCCTGCCGTTCGCGAACGCGAGGCCGTGCGGCCGGCTGAGCGGCGCGACGTCGATGCGGCGCAGTTCCTTCATGCCGGCGATGTCGATCATCGAGATGGTGTGACCAGGGGCCGGCCCGGTGCCGTAATTGCTGGCGAACGCCGTTTTGCCGTCGGTCGACGTCACGAGCTCGTGCGGTCCTTGTCCAACCGCCACCTTTCCCAGCACGCGGCCGGATGACGGATCGACGATTGCGAGCGTCGCGTCTTCCTTGTTCAGCACGAGCAGCCGCGCCGAAGCCGATTGCGCGGAGATGACGACGGCGACACATGCGAGCAGACAGACGCCGACTGCGATCTTTTTCATGAGCGCATTATATGATTCGAGCGTTTCATGACGTCCGCCGACCTCCATCGCGACCTGCGCCGAGGGGTGCGCGACCTCTGCAAGGGCTTTCCCGACACGTACTGGCGAGAGCTCGATGCCGCGCGAGCGTATCCGGACGCGTTCGTGCGAGCGCTCACGGAGGCCGGATATCTGGCCGCGTTGATTCCCGAGGCGTACGGCGGTTCCGGCCTCGGCGTGACTGAAGCGTCGATCATCCTCGAGGAGATCAATCGCAGCGGCGGGAATGCTGGAGCGTGCCACGCGCAGATGTACACGATGGGCACGCTGCTGCGGCACGGCTCCGACGTGCAGAAGCGCACCTTCCTGCCGCAGCTCGCCGGCGGCGCCCTGCGGCTGCAGGCGTTCGGCGTCACGGAACCGACCACGGGATCGGACACGACGCAGTTGAAGACGACGGCCACGCGCAAAGGCGATCGGTACGTCATCCGCGGTCAAAAGGTGTGGATTTCACGCGCCGAACACTCGGATCTCCTGCTGCTCGTCGTCCGCACGACGCCGATCGAACAGGTCAAGAAGCGGACCGACGGGCTGTCGGTGCTGCTGGTCGATCTTCGAACGGCTGTCGGTCACGGGCTGACGATACGGCCGATTCGCACGATGATGAACCACGCGACGACCGAACTGTTTTTCGACGATCTCGAGGTGCCGACGGACACGCTCGTGGGCGAGGAAGGCGAGGGGTTCCGTTATCTCATCGACGGGCTGAACGCGGAGCGGATTCTGATCGCCGCGGAATGCATCGGCGACGGACGCTGGTTCGTCGACCGGGCGACGCGGTACGCCAGCGGCCGCGTGGTGTTCAACCGGCCGATCGGTCAGAACCAGGGCGTGCAGTTTCCGATCGCGCGCGCGCACGTCAACGTCGAGGCCGCCGACCTGATGCGATTTCGGGCGGCGGAGTTGTTCGATCGCGGCGCACCGTGCGGCGCGGAGGCGAACATGGCGAAGCTGCTCGCCGCGGATGCGTCGTGGGAGGCCGCCAACGTCGCGGTGCAGACTCACGGCGGCTTCGGGTTCGCGGAGGAGTACGACATCGAGCGCAAGTTCCGCGAGACGCGCCTGTATCAGGTGGCGCCGATTTCGACCAACCTGATCCTCGCGTACGTCGCCGAGCACGTCCTGGGATTGCCGAGGTCGTATTGACCGTTCACCTGCCACTCCAGGGGATCACGGTCGTGTCGATCGAACAGGCCGTGGCGGCGCCGTTCGCGACGCGCCAGCTGGCCGACCTTGGCGCGCGCGTGATCAAGATCGAACGTCCGGACGGCGGGGACTTTGCGCGCGGCTACGACGCCACCGTCAACGGTCTCTCGAGCTACTTCGTGTGGCTGAACCGCTCGAAGGAATCGCTGACGCTCGACTTGAAGCGCTCGGACATCCGCGACCTCCTCGCGCGCCTGATCGAGCGCGCCGACGTCTTCGTACAGAACCTCGCGCCGGGTGCCGCGGAACGGTTGGGCGTGTCGGCCGCCGTGCTTCGGGCGCGTCATCCACGGCTCATCGTGTGCAATGTCTCGGGCTACGGAACATCCGGTCCCTTCGCCGCGAAGAAGGCGTACGACCTCCTTGTGCAGAGTGAGGTGGGTCTGCTCTCGATCACCGGGACCGCGGAGTCGCCGGCACGCGTCGGGATCTCGGTGGCCGACATCGCCGCCGGGATGTACGCCTACTCCGGCATCCTGACCGCCCTCATCGCGCGCGCCGCGACCGGCCGTGGCACCACGGTCGACGTCTCGCTGTTCGACGCACTCGGCGAGTGGATGGGATACGCAGCCTACTTCACGGGCTACTCGGGGTCGCCGCCTCCGCGAAGCGGCCCTCACCACGCGTCAATCGCACCGTACGGCCCGGTCCGCGCCGGCGACGGCGGGCGCGTGTACGTCGGGATCCAGAACACGCGCGAGTGGTCGCGGTTCTGCAACCAAGTGCTCGAACAGCCGGACCTCGAACAGGACCCACGCTTCAGCACCAATTCGCTGCGAGTTCGGCACCGGCAAGCCCTGCACGACGTCATCGAATCTGCATTCTCGACGCTGACGACGAGCGCTGTCGTGGCCCGGCTCGATGCCGCGCAGGTCGCATGGGCGCGCTTGAATTCGGTCGAGGAGTACTTGAATCACCCGCAGTTGTCGGCGCGCGACTGCTGGCGCGACATTGGATCGCCGGTCGGCGCGCTTCGAGCCACGGTGCCGCCGGTCCGCATGGAGGGCGTCGAACCGAGAATGGGCGATGTTCCCGCCCTCGGCGAGCACACGGCGGCGATCCTCGAGGAGCTCGGCGTCGACCGCCGAGTAGCGGCAGCCTGGCAGCGCGAAGGAGCGGTGTAAATGTCGTTACCTGGATGGACGGGTCGCGTGTTCGAGGACTTCGCGGTCGGAGACGTCTACGACCACCCCCTGGGCCGTACGATTCTCCCGGCCGACAACGTCTGGTTTTCCTGCATGACGCTGAACAGCAACCCGATTCATTTCGACGCGGAGTACGCGAGCCGCACGGAGTTCAGAAAGCCGCTGGTCAACTCGTGTCTCACGCTGGCGCTCGTCACAGGCCAGTCGACGATCGACCTCACGATGAACGCGGTCGCCAACCTGTCCTGGGACGAGGTGCGGATGCCGAACCCGCTCTTCGAGGGCGACACGGTCTACTCGAAGAGCGAGGTACTCGACACGCGCGAGTCGAAGTCCCGTCCCGCCGCCGGGATCGTGCAAGTCAAGACGACCGGCATCAACCAGCACGGCGCGACGGTCATCGAGTTCAAGCGGACGTTCATGGTCTGGAAGCGCGGCCACGTGCCGCACAAACGACCAAGCAGTACGTAGCGCGAGCCTGACGGCTCGCGCTACACCGCCAGGTGAGCAGTCATGGTGCGCACGTCCTCCGTTGAACCGAGCTCACGGAGCATCTTCAGCGCAAGGCGCGCCTTGGAATCGGGCAACACCCGCGAAGCGCACGCGAGGAATTTCGTGGCCAGCTCCTCGTCGCTCGCCGGATGGTCCGGATAACCGCGCGCTCCATGAGCCGACGCGGTCAGACGGCGGCCGTCCTTCATCCGGACAGTGACGCGGGCCTGGGTCAGCGCGGCAGCCGATGCGTCGAGCGTCGGATCCACATGCATGGTCACGCGCGATTGCATCGCAACGATTGCAGGGTCGACGAGCCGCGCCGCATCGAAGGTGTCGATGCCGACTCGGCCGTCGACAACCGCGGCCGCCGCGCAGAACGGCATGCTGAACTTGCCTTCCAGTCCGGTGGATGGCCGGTCGTAAATCAGGATCGTCGGGACAATCGCATCCACGCCGAGGTCAATCGCTTCGACATCGGCCGCCGTGAATCCCTCGCGGCGCTTCAGATCGAGCAGCGCATCAAGCGTCGGGTGCGTGCCCGCGCACGACGGATAGAGCTTCACGGTAATGCCGGTCTCGAGGATCTCCCAGCGACTGCCGAGATCGGCGGCGCGCTCCATGAGCGACGCAGACTCGCTGTCCATGGCTGCCAGGAATCCTTGTGGACCTTCGATCGCCGCTTCGCTTGCAGTCATGCCGCATCGAGCCAGCTGCGCCGCGAGGATGCCGTTGCGGGCCGCAAGGCCCGCGTGCAGCGGCTTGACCATCGTGCCGAAGTTCTCCTTCAGACCCGAAGCTTCGGAGGCGGCGATGGCCAGCGCATGACCGCAGGCGACATCGTCGAGGCCGGCCAGCCGCGCGACCGCGGCGGCGGCGCCGATCGTGCCGAGCGTCGATGTGCAATGCCAGCCGCGCTGATAGTGGCGCGGGTTCATGGCGCGCCCCAGGCGCGCCTCGATCTCGAAGCCGACGATGTAGGCGTCGAGGAGCGCCCGGCCGGATGCTCGAGCAACCTCGGCCGCGGCCAACGTCGCCGCGACGAGCGGGGCGCTGGGATGCGCGAGCGAGACGAAGCACATGTCGTCGTAGTCGAGCGCGTGAGCCGCGGTGCCGTTGGCCAACGCGGCGTCGCTGGCGCTCGCGCGGGACGCAAGGCCCAGCAGCGTGCACGGCCCCTGGCTTTCACTCACGACGCGCTGGACCGCACGCGCGGCAGGTTCCTCTGCGCCAGCCAGCGCGACGCCGACCGTGTCGAGTACAGCGCGCCCTGCCGCCTCTCGCGCGGACGGCGGAGGGCTGGCGCCGATCGCGAACGATCCAAGCCGGACCGACTGCGTCTGCGTGTTCATCCTGTGTCTCCACGGCCGCGAACGACGCGGATTCTCCCCCAGAGCAGCGCACGATCGCGGCGCGCCCACATGTCCTCTTCCGACGTTTCTGGCTCGGCGAAGCTCCGCTGGATGACAACCGCGCCTGGTTGCCCCGCGCGTCTGATTGCGGCTTCGAGTCGCGTCATGTAGGGTGCGCTCGCCGCATCGCAGATATTGGAGAGCGTGAACGCGTCGAACGTGCCTGTCGGGCATGCGTCGAGGTAGTCCGCCGCATCCGCTTGAAGGACGGTCACCGATCCGGTTGACGCCAGTGCCGCGCCGGGCGGGCGTTCGCCAAGCAGCAGCCACCGCGCATACGGGTTCGAGCGGTTCGAGTGCGTCGAAAAACCACGGTCGAGTCGTCCTCGAAGAATCTGCGCGAAACCACGGGGAACGGCGGCGGCAAGCGGGGCGGGATAGAGCAGGCGCAGGGTCATGGGACTCAGGAGCGTCGAGAGCACCACCCGCAATCGCCGCGTATCCAATCGTGCGCGCCAGAACACCTGCTGCTCCTTCGGATCTGTCAGGGACAGGAACGTCCTCAGCGCTGACGCCGTCCAGCCCACGAGCCGGCCACATCGACGCGCGCGCGCAAGCGCCCGGTCGACCGAACCGACCGGCGCATCCGCGCCCGTCAGGCGCGCGCGAACGAACGCAACCTGTGCCGGGTTGATATCCACGGCAGTGACGTCGTGCCCGAGGGACGCCAGGCCCAGCGCCGTGCAGCCGGCAGACGCGATGCAGAACACCTTCGATCGGTGGGGGAAGACGTTGGCTTCGATGTCCCAATCCTCGAACATCCGGCCGAACATGAGGCCACGCTGCGTCCAGGGCGACTCACGTTCCGGCATCGGCGATGGTCCATGCAAGCGCCAGGAGCACTACGTTGTGGATCACCATGGACGTCGGGTCCGCAATGGCATGACGACCCCAGATCAGACCACCGCCATTCATGATCACGAGCAGGATCGCCTGGGCCCAAAACGCGGCCCGCGGCGTCCTGCCGCTCAGAATCCACAAACCAAGCGCCACTTCTCCCGTTCCCAGGGCGAAAAGCACGCGATCGGCAACGCTGGCGATCAATGCAGGCAACGATCTGATGATGGCGGCGTGCGAACTGCATCCCGACAGCAACTTGCACCAGAGGCCTTCGTAGATCCACACGCACGCGACGATTCCCCGCGCCGCGATGACAGTTGCCACTCGAATATACTTGCCCCTGTTTTGTTCCGTCACGCGCTTCCGATCGTCGCACACTTCGATTGGGCGCTTGCCGTGACGTTTGCCGCCCCCGAAGCGTCACTGATTCGGCTGGTGGCGCCAGGACTGACGCTCGATACCTTCAAGCAGTTCGGATTCCTCGCCATCGCGTGTGTCGAGACGCGGAGCCTGCGGCCACGCGGATTTCCCAACCGACTGGGCATGGACTTCTTTCTTGTCGGATACCGGCTCTTCGTCCGGTTCGACAGCTCATCGGGCCGGCGCTATCGTGGCTTGCAGATTCTGGGAAGCGAGACCGATCGCTGGAACATGGCGATCGGCGGCCGCGCTCTGACCGAATACTCGTATCGAAAAGTCCGCGCGACCGTCTCACGCGATCGCGGTGGCGTGGAGGTCGCGACTTCGAGCGGTCTGCACATTGTCATCGGGGACAAGCCGGTGCTGCCAGCAGAATCTGTCTTCGACGATGCCGCCGCGGCGCGACGATATGCGGGGCCGATGCCCTTTACGTTTGCTTCGATCCGCGGCGGCCGCGCGATTGTGCGCGTTGAAGGAAGCCGCGCTCACTGGGAGCCCCGACTGGTCGAGCCACGAGCAATCGCCGCGCCGTTTCTTCACGGTCTTGCGCCCGATGCCACTCCTGCCGCCGCATTTGTCGTCGAACATGTCGACTACGAATGGAAGCGCGGCATCGTCGAGACGTTGACGTCGTGACCGTGCTGCGAGCGCCTGTCGGCGCAATCACTCGGACGCGGCGTCCGCTTCGTCCCGGTCACGTGCTCGTCACGCTGGAGGATCTTGCGATTGTGACATGGCCAATCGCTGAACCGATGCTGCGGACCTACCTGCCCGCAGGCATTCAACCGGTCATCCGGCAGGGACAGGCGTTCGTGAGCGCCGTGCTGTTCCGCAACCGGGCGCTCCGACCAGCCATCCTCGGCGTACCGCGAATGGCCTCGTTCCAGATGAACCTCAGAAGTTATATCTTCGATCCCATCTCTGGCAGGCCCGAGAGCCTGTTCTTCCACGGGCTGTACCTGTCGCGCCGGTGGCTCGCTGGCACCTCGTCGTGGCTGTTCGGCGTGCCGTTTCAGCACCTTCCGCTGACGATACGAGCCCAGCTCGAAGGCGGTCGCGTCTCGGAGTATGAGGCGATAACAACCGATGCTCGCGTCGACATCCGTGCCCGGGAAGCTGACCAGGTGGTCGACGAAGAGATGCTTGGATTTCTGACCAACCCACACACGGGATACGTACTGGATCGTGATCGAGGCTTGCGGTGCTGGAGTATCTGGCACCAACCGCAGAGCGTCCACACGATGGCTGTGAGTCGGGCAACACTCGTATCCACGGCGCTGCCAGCGCTGGGTGTACCCACGTGGGCATTCTACGTACCGTCGATCGACTACGAGGTCTACCTTCCGCCGACTGCCGTCATGAACCGTTCCTTGATCCCGACGTAATCGAGCGGCGGCTTCACGGTCGGCGCCGATTCGGTGACTTTTGCTACGACGACCGAGGATCCTTGTCGCGCGCGGCGTGCGACAGCACCCGTGAGCTCGGGCACGGTGCGCACCGTTACCGCGTCGACGCGCATCGCGCGCGCGGCCGCTTCGAGGTCCGCGCCGTAGGCAGTCGGCGTTGGTTGTCCCCCTGTCGTGGCGTATTCCTCGTTGTCCATCACGATGACGACAAGGTTGGACGGGCGCAGGAGGCCAATCGTCGCCAGCGAGCCCAGGTTCATCAGAAGCGAGCCGTCGCCGTCAAGGACGAAGACGCGAACGTCGGGACGCGCCAGCGCGAGCCCGAGGCCGACGGACGAGGCGAGACCCATGCTGCCCCAGGTATAGAAGTTGCGCGGGCGGTCCTCAGCGGCAAAAAGATCGTACGTAGGATGTCCCAAACTAGCAATAATCGCCGCATCGCCAGCAACATTGCAGACCGCGCGCGTCGCTTCGAATCGCGTCATCGTCATCCCCTCCCCGTCGTCAACCGGCGCGGGAGGAGGCACGCACCGGGCCGCTGCGCGCCAAACGCCTCAGTGCCCGCGATCCGCACGGCCTCCGCCGTCGTCTCCGGCGACTCGGCGGTGACGTGCGGGATCTCGATGGCTTCCAGAATCGACCGCACCGCGCGACCCATCGGCGCCTGCGCCGCGTTCCACTCCCCCAGATCGCCGCGCATGCTGACGATCATGAGCACCGGAATCTGATACGGAATCAGCAGCGACGTGAGCGCGTTCAGCGAGTTACCGAGACCGCTCGACTGAAGCATCACAGTGGGCCGCTTCCCGCCGAGGTACAAGCCCGCGGCAATCCCGAACGCCTCTTCCTCGCGTGTGGCGAGCAGAAGCGCAACGTCATCGAACCGATCGCTGAATGCTCGAAGGACGTGCGACAGCGGATTGTCCGGCACGTAGACGACGTGCCGGCTGCCGGCGGCGTGAACGCCCTCGCAGACGCCGGCCGCCCATCGTGGGTTTTCGCGGTTGGTCATTCTTCGCCGAGGATGCGGGCGGAACGCAGCCAGAGCCCGCCGTCGACGACGAGGGTGACGCCATTGACGAACGACGCGGCCTCCGAGCAGAGGTACAGCGCCGCGTTGGCGATGTCGTCCGTGGTCCCCATTCGCCCGAGCGGATTCTGTTGGACGGCCGACTGGCGCGACTTCTCATTCGTCAAGCGCCGTACGCCTTCCGTGCCTTCGATCGGTCCCGGCGCGATCCCGTTGACCCGAATGCCGTACGGTCCCCATTCGCACGCGAGCACGCGCGTCAGCGAATCGATCCCCGCCTTGGCGGCGGCCGCATGCGACTGCCCGACCGTGCCGAGATATGGCAGCGTCGCGCTGATGTTGAGCACCGATCCGCCCCGTGCTTTCAAGTGCGGCAGCGCGGCCTTGGAGACGTGAAATGTGCCCTTGAGATCGATGTCGACCACCGTGCCGAAGCCGTTCGGCGAAAGGTTCTCGGCAAGACAGATGAAGTTGCCGGCCGCACCGTTCACCAGGATGTCGAGCCGTCCGAGCTCGCCGACGACAGTCGACATCATGGCGTCGATCGCGGCTGGGTCGCGCACGTCGGCCGCCTTCGCGACGGCGCGGACGCCAAGCCCTCGAAGCTCCGCCGCCGTCGGCTCGAGGTGTTCGATCTTTCGGCTGGTAATGGCCACGTCGCAGCCGTGCGCGGCGAATGCCAGCGCAATCCCGCGGCAGATACCTGTGCCGCCGCCGGTGATCAGCGCCGCTTTGTTCGTGAGCAGATCGCGTTGGAACACAGCTAGCCCCCGGCCCTTAGCCCCTTCAGCACTTCCTCCGTGTGCTCGCCGAGCGCCGGCGGAGGCAGCCGCACGTCCGCCGGAGTGCGCGAGAGCCGCACGACCGGCGCGAGCGTCTCGATCGTCCCGATATCCGCCCGATGCTGCTCGAGAAGGATGTCGCGCGCCGCGACCTGCGGATGTGCGAGCGCTTCACGCATGGATCGGACACGGCCGCACGGGACGTTGTGCGATCTCAGCCGCCGCCCCAGCTCCTCGACCGTGAAGCGCTGAAACGTGTCCTCGAGCGTCTGCTTGAGGATCCGACGGTTTGCGACGCGATCCGTGTTCGTCTTGAATCGTGGATCGTCGCGAAGATCGGGACGATCGATGGCAGCACAGAATCGTTCCCAGAGCCGCGGATTGGCGACAGCGACGATGATCGACCCGTCGCTCGCGCGTAAAGGCTCGTAGGGCGCGATGTTCAGATGGTCGTTCCCCACGCGCGTCGGATCGACGCCCGTCGCCTGCAGCATCGACAGCGGCAGCCGCATCACGGACAGCATCGCTTCAAAGAGGGAGATGTCGACGTGCTGGCCGCGACCGCTCGTGTCCCGATCGCGCAACGCCAGCAGGATGCCTTGAGTGGCGTAGAGGCCCGCGAGATAGTCGGTGATCGCGACTCCGACGCGCGTCGGTGCACCGTCCGCAAAGCCGGTCATCTCCATGATGCCGGCCTCGCCCTGGATCACCGCGTCATATCCCGGCAGCGGTGCGTGAGGACCGGTCTGACCGTACCCCGATATCGAGCAGTAGATCAGACGTGGATTCAGCGCCGACGCAGATGGATAGTCGAAGCCCAGCTCCGCCAGACTGCCCGGACGAAAGTTTTCGATGAGCACATCCGCGCTCTCGATGAGGCGCGTGAGCGCGTGCGCTCCGGGGCGTGTCTTCAGGTCGAGCGCCACGCTCTTCTTGCTGCGGTTGAGCGCCAGGAAGAATCCACCGGTGCCGTTGATGAACGGGGCCCAGGCTCGCGAATCATCGCCGTGGGTCGGTTCTTCGATCTTGATCACCTCGGCGCCCATGTCCCCGAGCATCATCGTGCAGAACGGGCCGGCGACGACCCGCGTGAGATCGATCACTCGCAGCCCTTGCAGTGGCGCCATGGTCGCAGATTATAGTCAGGACATGCGATTCCGCTTCGCGGCTGCCCTCGCCCTCTGTGTTGTCGCCGTGCCTCAGGCGCAGGGTCGAGACCCGCAAGCCCTCGGGCCGAAGGTCGGCGATCGCGCGCCAGACTTCAGCCTTCGCGATCAGCGGGGCGTGACGCGCACGCTGCGCTCCACCTTTGGACCGAAGGGCGCGGTGTTGGTGTTCTTCAGATCGGCGGACTGGTGACCGTACTGCAAGACGCAGCTCGTCGAGCTGCAGGGTCGTCTCGATCAGCTGGCGCGCGAAGGGCTCGGATTGGCGGCAATCAGCTACGACCCGGTACCGGTCCTCGCAGAGTTTGCGGAACGGCGAAAGATCACGTTCCCCCTGCTGTCCGACGAAGGATCGAGGGTGATTAGGACCTACGGCATCCTGAACACGGATATCCCAACCACGAACGCAACGTACGGCATTCCGTACCCAGGCACCTTCATCCTGAACGCGAAGGGCGAGGTGACGTCACGCTTCTTCGAAAGCGCCTATCAAGAACGGAACACGATGACGAGCGTGCTGGCCAAGCTCGGCACGAAGATCGACGTGCCGGCGACCCGCGTCAGCGGACCCCACGTGACGGTGACGTCGTACCTCACGGATCGCGTGGCTGCGCCGGGTACGCGGTTCTCGGCCGTCCTGGATGTCGTGCCTGGATCGCGCGTCCACGTGTACGCCCCTGGCGTGAAAGGCTACATCCCCATCGCGCTCACGGTGGAAGCGCAACCCGGTCTGCTGCCGCGCGCCGCGCAGTTTCCGAAGGCGGAAGACTATTTTTTCAAGCCGCTCAACGAGCACGTCGCCGTCTACCAGCGTCCGTTCCGCATCGTGCAGGATCTGGAAATCGATCCGTCGCCGCAGGCGGTCGCCGGGCTCAAGGATCGCACGGAGATGTCGATCGCGGGCACGCTCAGCTACCAGGCCTGCGACGACAAAGTGTGCTTCACGCCGCAGTCAGTGCCGCTGACGTGGACGATCGGACTGCGCCCGCTTGATCGCGATCGCGCGAATCCCGGCAAGTGAAAAGTCGGCGATGTGGCGCGCGGCTGTCTCGATGTTCTCCGGCGTCGGCTTGAAGACGATGCCGAGACGCTCGGCAATCGGGTTCTTCCTGATGTAGACGATCGTCTGGGCAAGGACGCTGCCCACCGAGCGCAGGACGGCTGGCTCGCTCGGCTCACAGTCCATCAGCTCCGCGACGATCGCCGAGACGTATTCCAGGCGCGGACGCGCCGCCTGCTCTACAAGCGCGTCCATCGCCGGCGTCGGATGGTCGAGCTCGCGCTGGATCAGCCGGTGGACGGTCTCGAATTCCGGCGTCAGTGCGCGGTGCAGGAATACGGCGAGATAGCGACGCAGTTTCTCGTCCGGCGGACATCCTTCGCCGGCGCGCCGGCCGGCGTCGTTCGTCTCGCGAATGGCATCGATGGCGACCTGCAGCACCTCGCGGTAGAGTCCCAGCTTGTCGCCGAAGTGGTAATTCACCGCCGCCACGTTCGCGCGCGCCGCGCGGCAGATCTCCCGCACGGTGACGCCGGTGAGCCCGCGGGCGGCGAACAGCTGCGTCGACGTCTGGAGCAGGCGATCGCGCGTTTCGCGATCGCTTCGGCCGGACGCGAGGCCTCCCTTCTTCTTCACAGCGTCCGCTTGAACAACGCCGTGGCTGCGGTCATCGCCACGACTGAAAAAAGCAGGAGAAACCCGAGATCGTACGTGATCGCCTCGAATCCGGTGTTCTTCAACAAGAGGTTCTTGAACGCGTGGACCGCGTACGTGAACGGGTCGATGACGGCAATGACCTGCATCCACCCCGGAAATCCCTGCTGCGGATAGACGGCGCCGCTCGGGAAATACAGCAGCGTGTTCAGCACGCCGAACACGGCACGGGGCAGCAGCGGATCGGTCACTCGAACCATCAGCAGGAACATGAGGCTGATCAGGGCGAACGCCGTCACGACGATGACGACGAGCAGCCGGAACAGTCGCATGGCGTTGAACGGATCCGGAATCCCTGCGATCAACGATCCGAGCGTCATCAGAAACGCGCCCGCCAGTACCGCTTTCACGGTACCCGAGATGTTGAAGCCGGCGATCAGCTCGAACTTCGTGATGGGCGTGACCAGATAGCCTTCGTGCAGGCCGCGGTTCTTGTCGTCGATGAAAATGATGCCGCCGCCGATCATCACCATCATGAAAATCGACATCACGACGGATCCCGGGAGCAGATACTGAATGTACGGCACGTACGGGTACACCTCGACGAGGTCGAGCGTGGCCTGACCGGGAATGCGCTGCACTCGCACCGGCTGGTTGTACGACGCGAGCATGCCGCTGAGGGTTGCCGCCAAAGCGGCAGAAACGAAGTTGTCGGTGTTGTCCTCGATCAGCGCCACCTTCGGCTCCGCGCGCTCGAGAACACGGCGCGAGAATTCGGGAGGAATCGTCAGAACCCCGT
>Ga0114129_10006779_pt1 | contig 16264 bp, 10 predicted proteins | sample RhiMetdeltSRZDD1_FD_80071 | JGI IMG/M metagenome (GOLD analysis project Ga0114129, IMG submission 80071) | Populus rhizosphere microbial communities from Tennessee, USA - Rhizosphere MetaG P. deltoides SRZDD1 (version 2) (version 2) | ecosystem: Host-associated > Plants > Roots > Rhizosphere >... | reverse complement strand
ATGGCACGTACGATTCCGAGCGCGGCGTCTTCACCTCGGCGCGCGGGGAGCCGAAGTGCTTCGTCGCGAGCGATCACGTCGAGTCGCCCCGCTATCGCGTCTTCACGCACGACGACCTGTTCGATCTCGTCGCGCGCCACGGTCTGCACTTCGATCAGGCGCGGCAGACAGGCGTCGTGTTTCACATGATGAACGCCCTCGGCGAGCGCGGATCGGTGGGGCTCACGGCCGTCGGCAATTCACCTGAAGACGCCGAGGCGCTCTACCAGCACACCGTCCGCGTGCTCGACGCCGAAGCCGCGCTCGCGCTCGACGGGCGCGGCTGAACGGTGTGGTTTATAATCACGGGAATCACGGCGGCGTAGCGCCGCCGTTCCAGCAGCCCGGCACGGCGTCCGGGGGAGATCGGTCATGTTCCGAGTTGTTACCGCCAGTTCGGCTGCCGCCCGCCTTCGCGCGGCCCAACGCTTCGTCCTCGAAGCTCCGCCTGACACTGAAACGCTGATCGTCTCGGCCACCCGCGGCGCCGCGGACGATTTCGCGCGCGACCTCGCGCGCGCGCGCGACGGCGCGACCTTCGGCCTCTATCGATTCAGCCTCACGCAATTGGCTGCGCGTCTGGCAGCGCCATTGCTCGCGCGCGACCACCTCACGCCGACGACGGCGCTCGGGGTGCAGGCGGTGGCGGCGCGGGCGCTGTTCGACGCGACGAAGGATGGCAGCCTCGCGTACTTCGCGCCGGTCGCGTCGATGCCCGGGTTTCCACGCGCGCTCGCGCGCACGCTCGAGGAGCTCGCGTTGGCGGCGGTCTCACCGTCGGATGTTGGGGCGCTCGCCGATGTCGGCGGCGATCTCGCCGGGCTGTTCGAGCGGTTCGAGGAGCAGTTCGAGTCGGCGTCAAGTGTCGATCGCTCGGCATTTCTGCGGACGGCGGCGCGGGCGGCCGCCGACGTCAAGGGATCGTATGCCGGATGCCGGCTGGTGCTGCTCGACGTGGCGGTCGCGAACCGCACGGAACAGGTGCTCATCGAGGCGCTCGTGGCTCGTGCGCCTGATGCGCTCGCGACGGTGCCGGACGGGGATGCACGGACTGCTCAAGCCCTCGATCGCACGGCCGCGGCCCTGAAAGGGCCGCGCTACACCGACCAGAGCGCACGCGCACCTGCCGCGCTCAGCATTCATCACGATCGTAGCGCGGCCCTTTTAGGGCTGCGACCCACGGGGTCCGGTCTCGATCGCGTGCGGCGGTATCTCTTCGCTGCAACAGCTCCACCTCCCGGCGATCCGCAAGACGAGGTCGAGTTGTTCTCGGCGCCCGGCGAAGGACGCGAAGCCGTCGAGATCGCCAGACGGATCCTGAAGGAAGCCCGCCGCGGCGTGCCGTTCGATCGCATGGCGATCGCGCTGCGATCGCCGCAGCATTACGTGGGCCTCCTCGAGCACGCGCTCGAGCGCGCCGGCGTGCCTGCCTATTTCGAGCGCGGGACACGGCGGCCCCATCCCGCGGGTCGCGCGTTCCTGGCAATCGTGGCCTGCGCGCTCGACAACCTGTCGGCGCGGCGATTTGCGGAATATCTCTCCCTCGGCCAGGTGCCCGATGCGGGCGCGTCGTCGCCGGCCGAGGCGCGTCCAACCTCCGAGGACGAAGTATTCGGGGCCATCGCGGATCGCTCCGTCGATCGTACCGAGCCGAACGACGAACGTCTCGATTGGGATCCGAACGATCGGCAGCACGATCCGAACGACGAACGTCGCGTGTTTCGTTCGCCCTGGCGCTGGGAGCGCCTCCTCGCCGAATCGCGCGTCGTCGCGAACGCGGATCGGTGGAGTAGGCGCCTCGAAGGGCTGGTGCACGAATGCCTCTTGCAGCGAGCGGAGATCGAGCGGACCGAGTCCGAGTCGCCGCGAATCGATCAGCTCGACCGCAAGGTTGCCGACGTGCGCGGCCTCGCGGCGTTCGCGCTGCCAATCATTCGCGCGCTGGCCGAATGGCCGGTCCAGGCGACGTGGGCCGAATGGCTCGATCGATTCGATGCGCTGGCGCCGCGCGTGCTGCGCCGGCCCGAACGCGTGCTGCGCGTGCTCGCCGACCTGCGGCCGATGGGCGCCATCGGCCCGGTCGCTCTCGACGAAGCGATGCTCGTGCTGGCCGATCGCTTGAGCAGCCTCGAGCTCGACCCGCCGGCGCGGCGATACGGCCGCGTCCTCGTGGCTAGCCCCGCCCAGTTACGCGGCCGATCGTTCGACGTGGTCTTCGTGCCGGCATTGGCGGAGCGGCAATTCCCGCAGAAACCGCGGGAGGACCCGCTGCTGCTCGACGAGTCGCGCGACAGTCTGCGCGCCGACCTCATCGTGCAATCCGAGCGCGCGGAAGTCGAACGGTTGCAGCTGCGCCTGGCCGTCGGCGCCGCGGAGTCGCGGCTGTATGTGTCGTTCCCCACGCTGGAGATCGGCGAGGGACGCCCGCGTGTGCCGTCGCTCTACGCGGTGGAGATCTGGCGCGCGATGACCGGCCGCGTGCCCACGGCCGACGAACTGCAGCAGGCCCCGGCTCACGCGTCGCGGGCCACGCTCTCGTGGCCGGCGCCCGCCGACCGCCACGACGCCATCGATGCCCTCGAGCACGATCTCGCGACGCTGCGCGCGCTGGCCGACGAGCCCGAGGTGCGCGCGCGCGGCCGCGCGCAGTACATCCTGCGGCTGAACGCGTGCCTTCAGCGATCCGTCCGCGAACGCTACATGCGCGGCAAGAAAACGTGGTCGCGCTGGGACGGCATCGTCGCGGCCACCGACCGCATCGCGCCGATTCTCGCTGCCCATCGGCTGGGCGCGCGGCGCTATTCGTTGTCGGCGCTCCAGAAGTACGCGAATTGTCCGTACCAGTTCTTCCTGAGCGCGATCTATCGCCTGCGCCCGGCCGACGATCTGGAGCCCCTCCAGCGGATGGATCCGCTCACGCGCGGCAGCCTGTTTCACGCGATGCAGACGGCGTTCTATCGCCAGCTGCAGCGCGAGGGCGCGCTCCCAGTCACGCCCGAACGCCGCGACCAGGCGCTGGCCGTGCTCGACGGCGTGGTCCAGGACATCGCCGATCGCGAGTACGAGGAGCTCGCGCCCGCGGTCGATCGCGTCTGGCACGACGAGATCGCCGCGATTCGTCGCGACCTGCGCCTGTGGGTCGACGAAATCGCAAGGAATGGCGGGGCATGGATCCCCACGAAGTTCGAGTGGGCCTTCGGGTACTCCGACGGCGGCGCGCTGGCCGTGGGGCGCGATCCCACGAGCCGGCCCGAGCCCGTTGTGCTCGACGGCCGATTCCAGCTGCATGGCTCGATCGATCTCGTCGAAGAGCACGCCGGCACCGGCGAGCTCCGCGTGACCGATCACAAGACGGGGAAGTATCGCGGCAAGGATCACATGATCGTCGACGGCGGGAAAGCGCTGCAGCCGGTGTTGTATTCGCTGGCGCTCGAGGAGGCGCTCGGCCGTCCAGTGGTCGAAGGCAGGTTGTATTACGCAACCACGGCCGGAGGCTATCGCGATGTCCGCATCCCGCTGTCGCCGCCGGCCCGCCGGATCGGCCTGGAGGTGCTCGAGATCATCGATCGCGGGATCGAGCACGGGTTTCTGGCGCCGGCGCCGTCGGAGAAGGCGTGCACCTGGTGCGACTTTCTTCCGGTCTGCGGAACGGCGGCCGACCGCCGATTCAACCGCAAGTCGCGCGATCCGCTGGCCGATCTCCTCGAGTTGAGGAAGAAGCCGTGACGGCCCCGTTTGCGCTGCCAGACGAAGCCGATCGCCGCGTGATCCGCGACGCGCTCGACGAGACGGTCATCGTCGAAGCGGCGGCGGGAACGGGAAAAACCACCGAGCTCGTGTGGCGGATCCTGAACGTGCTGGCGAGCGGCCGCGCGCGCATCGAGCAGATCGTCGCCGTGACGTTCACCGAAAAGGCGGCGGGCGAGCTGAAGCTGCGCATCAGGAAAGAGCTCGAGAGCCTGCGCCAGCGCGCCGTGGACGCCGGCACGCGCGGGAACCTGACCGACGCGATCCAGCGGCTCGAGGAAGCGCACGTCAGCACGATTCATGGATTCTGCGCGGACCTGCTGCGCGAACGTCCTGTAGAAGCCGGCGTCGATCCGCTGTTCCAGGTTCTGACCGAGGCCGGCAGCGAGCGCGTGTTCAACGAAGCGTTCCGCGGCTGGCTGCACGATCAGCTCGAACATCCGCCCGAAGGCGTGCGCCGCGCGCTGCGCCGCAGCGTCTGGTCGCGCGATGGAGGCGACGACGACGATGGACCGATCGATCGGATCCGCCGCGCCGGCCGCGAGCTGGCCGCATGGCGCGACTTTTCAGGCGCATGGAGCCGTGCGCCCTTCGACCGTGACGGCGAGCTCCATCGGGTGCTGGCGCGCGTTCATGAAGTGGCGGCCCTGACCGCCAAAGCCGCGTCGACCCGCGATCTGCTGTTCCTCGACACCGTGGCGATTCGCGAGCTCAGCCACGACGTGGAGTCTGCCGCACGATTCGAGGCGCCGGACCCCGACGGTTGGGAGGCGCGGCTCGTCGATCTGGCGCAGGACAAGAACGTGCGGCGGGCGCGGCGCGGGCGCGATCGCGCGTACGGGCGCGACCTGTCCCGCGACGAAGTGTGGGCCGCCTACGAGTCGTTGATGCACGAGCTCGACGCGTTTCAGGCGGCCGCGGATGCGGACCTGGCCGCGCTCCTGCGCGAAGAGCTGCGCGACGCGATCGCCGGCTACGAGAGCCTGAAGCAGCGTGCCGGCGCGCTCGACTTCGTCGACCTGCTGCTGCGAGCGCGCGACCTGCTCGCACGCGACGCCGGCGTCCGCCGCGCGTTTCAGTCGCGCTTCACGCACATCTTCGTCGACGAGTTCCAGGATACCGATCCGCTGCAGGCGGAGATCCTGCTGCTCCTGGCCGCCGGCGATCCGCTGGAGAGCCATTGGCGCGACGTGACGCCCAAACCCGGCAAGCTGTTCATGGTCGGCGATCCGAAGCAGGCCATTTATCGTTTCCGCCGCGCCGACGTGGAAACGTACCGTGACGTGTACGAGTCGCTCGCGAGACGCGGCGCCCGGCGCGCATTTCTTCACACGAGCTTCCGCGCGATACCGGCAATCCAGCGCGCGGTGAACGCCGCATTCGCCCCGTTGATGACCGGCGATCGCGACACGCTGCAGGCGGATTACGTCGCGCTCAGCCCGTCGCCGTTCCGCGCCGATCGGCGAGAACAACCGGCGATCGTCGCGCTGCCGGTGCCCGAGCCGTACGGACAGCGCCGCGTCGCAGGCTACGCGATAGAGAGATCGCTGCCGGACGGGATCGGCGCGTTCGTCCATTGGCTGATCGACGAGAGCGGATGGACCATCACCGAACGGACGATGCGCGACGAGCTGCCGATGCCGGTGCCCGTCCAGGCCAGACATATCTCCATCCTGTTTCGTCGCTTTCTGCAGTTTGGTCAGGACGTAACGCGGCCGTACGTCGAAGCCCTCGAGGCGCGCGGCGTGCCCCACCTGCTGGTCGGCGGCAAATCCTTTCACGAGCGCGAAGAGGTGGAAACGATTCGCGGCGCACTCGCCGCGATCGAATGGCCCGACGATGAGCTGTCGGTGTTCGCGACGCTGCGCGGCGCGCTGTTCGCGATCGACGATGAAACGCTGCTCGAGTACCGCGAGCGCCATCGTTCGCTGCACCCGTTCAGAGTGCCCGGCGAGGTCGCGAGCGAGCTGCAGCCGGTGGCGGAGGCGCTGCGCCTGCTCCGGCGGCTCCACAGCGGCCGCAACTATCGACCGGTGGGCGACACGATCACCCAACTCTTGAACGCCACGCGCGCGCACGTCGGCTTCGTGCTGCGCCCCGCCGGGCAGCAGGCGTTGGCGAACGTGCTCCACGTCGCGGAGCTTGCGCGGCAGTACGAGTCCGGCGGCGGGCTGTCGTTTCGCGGCTTCGTCGACGAGCTGCGCGACCAGGCGGATGGCGGTCAGGCGGCCGAGGCGCCGATTCTCGAGGAGGGCAGCGACGGCGTGCGTTTGATGACGGTGCACAAGGCCAAGGGTCTCGAGTTTCCGGTGGTGATCCTGGCCGACATCACCGCGAAGCTGCGCAGCGATCGCGCCGATCGTCTGATCGACCGCGCCAACGACGCCTGCTATCTCCGCTTGGGCCGCTGGACGCCGATCGAGCTCGCGCGGGCCGAGGCGCGCGAGGTCAGCCGCGACGAGGCCGAAGGCGTCCGCGTCGCGTACGTCGCGGCGACGCGCGCGCGCGATCTGCTGGTGCTGCCGGCGGTCGGCGATGTTGCGTGGGAAGGCGGCTGGACGGGACCGATCAACGAGGCGATTTACCCGACTCCGGGCAAGCGGCGCGGCCCCGGCGCCGCGCCGGGCTGCCCGCCGTTCAAGAAGGACTCCGTGTGGCGCAGGCCGGACGACGAACCGGCAACGCCGCTCACGGTGTGCCCCGGCGAACACGTCTTCGCGAGTCCCGATGGACCGTATTCGGTCGTCTGGTGGGATCCGCACGCGCTCGACCTGGGCGTCGAGCCGGCGCCGGGCCTCCAGCGTGAGGCGTTGATCGTCAAAGACGTGCCGGAGCCGGTTGTCGCCGATGGGCTTCGTGAATACGGCCAGTGGCGCGATGCGCGCGAGGCCGCCATCGCGAGCGGATCCAGACCGTCGCTGGCGGTGCGCACGGCGACAGAGTGGGCTCAGGAAAGTACGAAGTCTGAAGTCAGAGGTACGAAGATTCGGCAAGCCGAAACGGCTGACTTCGTATTTCGCACTTCAGACTTACGCGATCCCATCCAACCGGGGCTGTTCGACGAACCGGCGCGGCAAGAGGAGCGCAGCCGACAGGCCCCGCAGTTCGAGATTGACGTGGTCGATCTGCGCGCGAGCGGGCTCGATCCGGCCCCAGGCGGACCGCGGTTCGGCGATTTGGTGCACGCGCTGCTGGCGGCGGTGCCGTTCGACGCCGACCGGACGGCGATCGACGACATGTCGGACGTTCAGGGCCGCATCGTGTCGGCGGCACAGGAAGAAGTCGCGGCCGCGTCGGCAACCGTCGAGCGCGTGCTGGCCCACCAACTGCTTGTCCGCGCGCGAGCGGCCGCGGCGCGCGAGGCGTGCCGGCGAGAGACGCCTGTCACCTGCATCGTCGGGAACGGCGAGTTGGTCGAAGGCATCGTCGATCTCGCGTTCGAGGAAAACGGCGAGTGGTTCGTCGTGGACTACAAGACCGATCGTGAGCTGGCGGCGGCCGGTGAGGAGCGGTATCGGCGACAGGTGGCCCTGTACGCCCACGCGATCGCGCAAGCGACCGGAAAACCCGTAAGAGGAGCGTTGGTACGGCTGTGAGACCGGTCGATCGAAGCCCTCCGGCCTATCCTGCCCGTCCTGCCTATCCTGCCCGTCCTGCCTATCCCGCCCATCCCGCCCCCCTGATTTCCGGCACCTCGACGATTCTCGTCCGCGCCGGCGGGTTCTCGATGGCATACACGATCGCCCCGCCCATCTGCTGCAGCGTCACGAGACCGAGCCGCGTCGCGGACTCGCGCGTGCCGGGCAGCCGTTCGAGCAACCAGTAGATCGGGAGCAGCGCGTAGGGCCAGCGGTGACCAGGCCCCAGCACGTACCAGGGCCGGAGAATCGTGTGCCGCAAGCCGGACGTCTCCAGCGCCTGCTCGGCCTGCCGACGCGCGGCCTGGTACGCCTTCATCACCGGCGCGGGCTGGGCCACGCTGACGTACACGAAATGCGAGATGCCCGTCGAGCGCGCCGCCGCGATCGACTCGCGCGCGGATCGCAGGTCGATCTCGACAAACTGTCGCGCCTTCGCCGGCGACGGCCTCGGCACGCCGACGAGCTGCAGGAACGTGTCGGCGGGCGCGATGGCACCCGCGAAGGTCGAGCGATCGAACGGATCACCCACGACGACCTCAGCGCCTTGCGGCGCCTTGGATTCCGAGCCGCGCCGCACGAGCGCGCGGACGCGATGGCCGCCGTGTAACAGCCGAGGAATGACGTCCCGGCCGAGATACCCGGTTGCCCCGGCAACGAAGACCGAGTGTCGCATGATCGTCAACCCGCTGCCACGAAGCACGAAAACCCGAACACACCATGGACACGTCCTTTCGTGAGCTCGTGTTTTCGCGATAGATTTGGATCGATCTACGCGCGGATGGCCGAGGTTGGATTGGAACACCCTTTGCTCGCCGTGGGACGGAGCAAATCCTGCGCATCGCCCTTGTCGCGCCGCCGTTCATCCCTGTTCCGCCCGTGACTTACGGAGGAACCGAGCTGTTCGTCGCCCACCTGGCCGAAGGGCTGAAGGCGCGCGGGCATGACGTGGTCGTGTACGCCAACGGTGAATCCCGCGTCGACTGCCGCCTCAAGTGGCGCTACCGCCGGATGCAGTGGCCCGTGCGCGAACCCGCCGTCGCGCAACTCAAGAACGCCGATCACAACGCCTGGGCGCTCCACGACGCGGCGCGCAGCGTGGACCTGCTGCATATCAACGATGCGGTCGCCGTTCCGTTCACGACATTCATCCGGCAGCCCGTCGTCGCCACGATCCACCATCCGCACGAGCCGATCCTGTCCGATCTGTACGCGAAGTATCCGGCCATTCACTACGTCGCCATCAGCGCGGCGCAGGCGCGGCGCGAGCCGATGCGCCAGGTGCACATCGCGTATCACGGCATCAAGCTGTCGAATTACCGCGCCAGCAGTCAGAAGGACGATTACGTGCTCTTTCTGGGACGGCTGGCGCCGTGCAAGGGCGCGCACAGCGCGATCGAGGCCGCGCAGCGCGCGGGGGTGCACCTGAAGCTCGCCGGCGAAATTCAGCCGCTGTTTCAGGCGTACTGGGACGAGCGCGTGCAGCCGCACCTCGGACACGGCGTGGAATACGTCGGCGAAGCGAATCTCGCGCAGAAGAACGAGCTGCTGTCGCGGGCGCGCGCCCTGCTGTTCCCCATCGAGTGGCAGGAGCCCTTCGGGCTTGCGATGATCGAGGCGATGGCGTGCGGGACGCCGGTGCTCGCGTTCGCGGGCGGATCGGTCGAGGAGATCGTGCGCGACGGCGTCAACGGGTGGATCTGCCGGGACGCCGCCGACATGGCGGAGCGCATCGTGTCGCCGGGGATCGCGGCCGACTCGTGCCGGGCGTGGGCTGCGCAGCATTTCTCGTCCGACCGGATGGTCGATCGCTACCTGGAGATTTACGAGCACGCCCTGGGGCGCGCGCACGCGAACGGGCCCTCGCACCGCGCCGCCGTCCGCGCGGCCGCGCCCGAAGCCGCAGCCTCGCGCGAGTGATGGACGACGTCATCCAGGTACAGGACCAGTTCTACATCCTGGCCACGGCGTCGCGCGCCGGGGAGCGCACCGCCGTGCTGCAGCACGGCGATACGTTCGCCGTGTTCGATCTGCACGGCGACATCGGCGTGTTCGGCGCCGGGGAGGAGGGGCTGTATCACGAGGGCACCCGATACCTCTCGCGCCTCCGGCTGCGGCTGAACGGGCTTCGCCCGCTCCTGCTCAGCGCCCGCGTCAAGGAAGACAACGATCTCTTCGGCGCGGATCTCACCAACCCCGACATGCCCCTCGGCGCGCCCGACGTCGTGCTGTCGCGCGACATCGTGCATCTCTTCCGGGCGCGTTTTCTCTGGAACGGCACGTGCCACGAGCGCATTCGCCTGTGGAACTACGGGCGCGCGAACGTGCACATCACGCTCACCTTCGATCTCGACGCCGATTTCGCCGACATCTTCGAAGTGCGCGGCACCCGCCGCGAGCGGCGGGGCGTGCGGCGCGATCCGGTCGCGGCCGATCGTGAGCTGCGCTTTCAGTATCGCGGGCTCGACGGCGAAGAGCGCTGGACGGCGATCGAGTGGAGCGAGCCGCCGGCGGCAACATCGGGCGGCATCGCCCGGTTCGAATACGATCTCGCGCCGCAGACGCCGGCGGCGATTTCGCTCGCGATCCGCTGCGAGCGCGAACGGCGCACCGTAGCGCCGCGTGTGTTTTCCGTGGCGATGAGCGAAGCCGCCGCCGCGCTCGAGGAGCGGCGCGCCGACTACGCGATCGTGGAGTCGTCGAGCGAGCGCTTCAATCAGTGGGTCCGCCGGTCGGCCGCCGATCTGCGCATGCTGACGAGCGCCACGCCGTACGGCGTCTATCCGTATGCCGGCGTCCCCTGGTTCAGCACGCCGTTCGGCCGCGACGGCCTGATCACGGCGCTGCAGACCCTCTGGATCAACCCGACGCTCGCGCGCGGCGTGCTCGAGTATCTCGCGGCGACGCAGGCCGACGCGCTGAACGCCGCCCAGGATGCCGAGCCCGGGAAGATTCTCCACGAGACGCGCAGCAGCGAGATGGCGCGGCTCGGCGAGGTGCCGTTCGGCCGCTACTACGGCAGCGTCGACGCCACGCCGCTCTTCATCGTCGCCGCGGGGGCGTACTTCGAGCGGACCGGCGATCGCGCGTTTCTCGCGAAGATCTGGCCGCACGTCGAGCGCGCGCTCGAATGGATCGATCGCTACGGCGATCGCGACGGCGACGGCTTCGTCGAGTACGAGCGCCGATCGTCGACCGGTCTCGTGCAGCAGGGCTGGAAGGATTCGCAGGACTCGGTGTTCCATCCCGACGGGTCGCTCGCCGAGGGCCCCATTGCGCTGTGCGAAGTGCAGGGCTACGTCTACGACGCACGGCTGCGCGCGGCGGCGCTGGCCGACGCGTTGGCCGATCCGGCCCGCGCGGATCGGCTGCGGCACCGGGCCGAACAGCTGCGCGTCGCCTTCGAGGAGCGGTTCTGGTGCGAGGAGCACGGGACGTATGCCATGGCGCTCGACGGCCACAAGCGCATCTGCGGTGTGCGGACGTCGAACGCCGGCCACTGCCTGTTCAGCGGCATCGCCTCGGAGCAGCGGGCGCGCCGGGTGGCCGAGGGCCTCGTCGGCACCGAGATGTTCTCGGGCTGGGGCGTTCGCACTCTGGCACCGACCGAGCTGCGCTACAACCCGATGTCGTACCACAACGGGTCGGTCTGGCCTCACGACAACGGCATCATCGTCGCGGGCTTCTCGCGGTACCGGTTCGACGACATCATCGGCGCGCCGTTTGGCGGGCTGTTCGAGGCGAGCGTGACCATGGACGCGCACCGTCTGCCCGAGCTGTTCTGCGGCTTTCACCGGCGTCCGGGCGAGGGTCCGACGCTGTATCCGGTTGCCTGCTCGCCGCAGGCCTGGGCGTCCGGCGTCGTGTTCCACATGATTCAGTCGTGTCTGCGACTCTCAGTGGATCCCGATCGCCGCCGCCTGAGGATCGACCGCGCGATCCTTCCGCCGTTTCTCACCTATCTTCGTCTCCTCGATCTCGCGCTGCCGTTCGGCCGCATCGATTTGCTCTTCGAGCAGCAGCCGCTGGACGTCAGCGTCACAGTGCTGCGCAAACAAGGCGACTTCGACATCCACGTGAACAAGTAATGGAGCACCTAGCACCCTTCCTGTTCTGATATTTTTGAGGGCCGTGCAGCCTCGCCCTCGCGTGCACCTGTACCTGTTCGCAGCGAGCGCCGTGGTTGTGGCTATCGCTGTGCGGCTGATGCTGCGGCTGTGGCTGCCGGACGTCTTTCCGTTTCTGACGTTCTTTCTCGCCGTCATTGCGGCCTCCGCCTACGGCGGATTCGGGCCGGGCTTCCTGGCGACGCTGCTCTCGGTGCTGGCCGCCTACGGGGTCCTCTCGCCCGACCAGCTCAGGATCGGCGGCGCGTCGGCGACGGGAACGCTCGTCCGATTCCTGGTGGTCGGAACCGTCGTCGCGTGGCTGAACGATCGGCTCCGGAGCGCCCGCTTCGGCCAACAGGCGTCGGCCGCGCAACTCGCGGCGCAGAACGAATCGCTCCGCGACGCCAATCGCGCGCGCGAATCGCTGCTCGAGCGCGAGCGCGTGGCGCTCGCGGAAGCCGTCGCCGCCCGCGACCGGTTGGCGTTTCTTGCCGAAATCGGCGCCATTCTCAGCTCGTCGCTCGACTACCAGGAGACGTTGGATCGCGCCGTGCACCTCGCGCTGCCGCGGCTGGGGGATTACTGCAACGTCCTCGTCGAGGACGAGCATGGCCAGCTTCGCCATGCGGCGTGGGGTCACGTCGTGCGCGAGAAGGAGCCGGCGGTTCGAGAGCTCGTGCGCCAGGTTCTCGAAGTCGGCGGCCGCACGGACCTCACGTTTGCCGACGTCGTCATGCGAACTGCGAAGCCGGTTGTCGTCGGCCACGACGCGATTGCCAACGCGATTGCCAGCGTGGCGGAGAAGGGTATGAGTCGCGATCTGATGACGTTGGGGGAGCAGCTCGAGCCGTACGCGTACGTGGGCGTTCCATTGCTGCTGCGCGGCCGTGCCATCGGCGTGATGTCCTTCGGCACGAGCGAGCAGGAGTCGCGTCGTGAATACAGCGAGTCGGATGTGGCGCTCGTCGAGGAGTTCGCGCGTCGGGTCTCGACCGCGATCGAGAACGCGCGGCTCTTCCGGCGGGCCGACGAGTTGAACCGGCTGAAGGACGAATTCCTCGCCACGCTGTCGCACGAGCTGCGGACGCCGCTGTCGGCCATTCTCGGCTGGTCGCGCATGCTCGCCGCCAGGCAGCTGAACGACGAGGGTGCCGCGCGCGCGATCGAGGCCATCGAGCGCAACGCGCAGGCGCAATCGCAAATCGTGGAGGACATCCTCGATGTGGCGCGCGGCATGGCCGGCAATCTCCGGCTCGACGTCACGCCGGTCGATCTCGTGGGCGTCGCGCATCGCGGCATCGAGGTGATCGCGCCGGCGGCGTCCGCCAAGCGGCTCGAGGTCGTTGTCGATGCGCCAGCTCCCGTGACCGTGGCCGGCGACTCGGCCCGGCTGCAGCAAGTCGTCTGGAACCTCTTGTCCAATGCGGTGAAGTTCACGCATGCGGGCGGGCGCGTGACGACGTCCGGGTCAGTGGTGAAGGGGCACGCGGAGTTGTCAGTCACCGACACCGGCATCGGGATCGCGCCAGCCTTCCTGCCGTTCGTGTTCGACAAGTTCCGGCAGGCCGACGGCTCGTACACCCGCCGGCACGGCGGGCTCGGCCTCGGGCTGGCGATCGCCAGGCACCTCGTCGAGCTCCACGGCGGTTCGATCGAGGCGCGCAGCGACGGGGAGGGTCGCGGCGCGACGTTCACAGTGCGGCTGCCGCTGCCGCCGCGGCGGGACGTGAGCAACGTCAATTAGAGCCGAGCAACGCCAGCAACGACAGCGGATCCACACGCGCGCCGCCGGCCGTCACTCCCCAGTGCAGATGCGGACCTGTCACGCGGCCCGTGGCGCCGACGCGACCGACAATCTGACCGGCCGTCACTCGATCGCCCTCGTGAACTTCGAACGCGGAGAGATGCGCGAGCGTTGAAAAGAGGCCGAGGCCGTGATCGATCAGCACGGTATTCCCGGAAAAATACAGGTCGCGGGCGATCACGACACGGCCGGCATTCGGCGCATGAACCGGCGCGCCCGGCGGACTCATGAAGTCCGCGCCGCCATGCGGGTTCCGAGGCGCGCCGTTGAAGATGCTGCGGGTGCCGAACGCGCTGTTGGCGGCCTCCGGCACCGGCCGGACGAATGGCTGCGTCCAGAGACGCTCGGGGCTCGAGCGACCGCGGACCTCGTCGAGAAGCGCGGCCTCGCGATCGATGCGAGCTCGAGCGGAGGCCGGCGGGTTGACGAACTCGGCGTCGACGCTCAACCGGCGCGTCGGAAACCGTCGCGGTCGGACAACGAGGTCGTACACGGTGCGCTCGCTGTGGCCGTCGGCTTCGATGCGAACCGGATACGTGCCAGGACGGGTATCGAGATCGATGCCGACCAACGCCCGCCAACGGTGGTCATCGAGCCGAAACGGAATGGCGTCGCGATTGAACGCGCGGACACGTACGTTCGTCGTTCCCGGTGCTGCGGCGATGGTCAGAACGACGAGCTCGCCGGGCCGAAGCGATCGTGATTGCACGGCGACCTGCAGCGCAGCCGCAAGCAGGATGTGGACGATCAGGATCGACCTCGCCAGGTCACTGTTTGGTCGCGATGAACCCGTTGCGCGCCCGGACGCGATAGTCGCTGCCGGCCACCTTGAGCCGGATGCTGTGATACGCGCCGTCCGCGCCCTTCGGCGACGTGTAGCCGATCAGGTACTGGCTGTTCAGCTCGTCGGCGATGCGCGCCGTGGCATCGGCGAGATCCGCGGACGTCCGGACGATTTCGGTGCGGCCGCCGCTCTGGCTCGTGATGTCGCGCAGCGCTTCGGCGTTGACGCGCGCGTTGATGGCCTTCGGATCCGGCGAATCGATCGCAATCGCGTAGACGAAGGTATCGCTCCGCAGCAGCGCCGACCGGACCTCTCGCAGCGTCGCGGTGCTCGCGGTATCCGCCCCGTCGGAGATGACGAGCAGCGCGGCTCGCTCTCGCGTTCGCCGCTCGAGAATGGGCAGCGCCTCGAAGATGGCGTCGTAGATGGCGGTGCCGCCGGTCGGCTTGAGCGCCTCCAGCGCGCGGAGGATTTCGTCCCGCGACCGCGTCCACCCGGTCTGCGGTCGAGGCTTGTGGTTGAACGCCATCAGAAAGAACTCGTCGGCGGGGTCGAGCAGATCGAACAGAAACCGGTCCACGGCCGCGCGCGCGTCCCGGATCCGCGCGCCGAACATGCTGTCGCTGATGTCGAGCAGCACGCCGAGCCCGACTGGCACGCGCTCGTGCGCGAACTGCGTGATCGTCTGCCGCTCGCCGTCCTCGTACACTTCGAACGCGTCCTCGGTCACGTCGGTGACGAGACGCCCCTCGCGATCGGTCACCGTGGCGGTGACGCGCGTGAGCTCGATGCCGGAGCGGAAGAGGCGCGAATCCCGAAGGGGCGGCTGCTGCTCGGCGACGAGACCGGCTGACGCCAGCGCGAGGACGGCGGCAAGCAGCGTCCGTGCACGCACGAGATCATGGTACTGTAAAAAGCACGGGTGTCGCTCGTCCTGAGCCTGTCGATGGACGAGCGGTCGGCTCGTGGTTTCGACGAGCTCACCACGAGCGTGTCGGCGAGGTTATCGCGGCACGGCATGGTCCCCGACGACCACGGCCCATTCGTGCACGCGCCACCGGGTCACCAGGCCGTTGGTGACGTACGGGTCGCTGCGCACGAACCGCTCGACATCGCCGGCGTCGTCGACCCGAAAGACGAGCAGGGCGCCGGTCGGCTTCAACGCGCCCGCCAGGACGAGGCGTCCTTCCTTGTAGGCCGCATCGATCAGCGCCAGGTGCGCCGAACGATGCGGCTGGCGACGCTCCACGAAATTGTCGACGGTGTCGTAGAACAGCGCGAAGAATGGCATGTCTAGATCTGCCACGAAAACACGAAAAAGAATAGTGGCGGTCTGTGTTATTCGGGGTGGTTCACATGATCGCTCGAATATGGACTGGAGTGGCCGGATCGGACAGCGTCGATGCGTACGTGGCGCACCTCCGCGAGAAGACGTTCCCGGCGCTCCGGGCGCTCGCAGGCCATGGCGGCGCGTACGTCCTGCGAAAACGCGCTGATCCCCGACTGGTCGCCAGCGACGTGCAGGTCGCGGTGATCACGTTGTGGGAGTCGATCGACGCGATCGCCCGGTTTGCCGGAGACGATGTCGAGGCCGCGGTCGTGCCGCCGGAAGCTCAGGCGCTGCTCCGGTCATGGGACACGCGGGCCGTTCATTGGGAGGTCGACTACCAAGAGTTGACAAGCCGGCGCGTACGAGACGATAACAGCGTTGAGGAGCCGTGATGAGAACGAAGCTGTCCGTTGCCGTCGCCGCCTTCCTTCTTGCCGGGCTGATCGCGATGCCGACTCCCGCCGCTGCGCAGTCCCTTGCCGGACTCTGGGACGCGACCGTTGTCGTCAACACGCTCAACATTCCGTTCCGCTTCGAGATTGCCGGCGAGGGCGCGGCAATCAAAGGATCGTTTTTCAACGGCGACGAGAAGATCACGTCGACGACGGGCGCCTTCGAGAACGGCGTGCTGACGCTGAGCTTCGACGAGTACGGATCGAAGCTGACGGCGACGCTGAAGGATGGGACGCTCCAGGGCGAATACAACCGCGGCACGCGCGGCGCGCCATATCCGTTTCAGGCGAAACGCTTCGCGCCGGTGCCGGTGGGCGACGCGCCAATCCCCTCGATCGCGGGACTCTGGAACATCCAGGT
>Ga0114129_10006777_pt1 | contig 16265 bp, 17 predicted proteins | sample RhiMetdeltSRZDD1_FD_80071 | JGI IMG/M metagenome (GOLD analysis project Ga0114129, IMG submission 80071) | Populus rhizosphere microbial communities from Tennessee, USA - Rhizosphere MetaG P. deltoides SRZDD1 (version 2) (version 2) | ecosystem: Host-associated > Plants > Roots > Rhizosphere >... | reverse complement strand
CCGACGCGCGATTCAGCGGTGGCTACGCGGGGGCCTTCGACATCACGCCGGACTGGATGCCGATCCTCGACGAGTCGCCGGTGCGCGGCCTCTGGATCGCGGCGGGCATGTCGGGGCACGGATTCAAGCTGTCGCCGGCGGTGGGCGAGATGATGGCGGCCCTCGTCACCGGGGCGCGCCCGCCGGTGAGCCCCACGCCGTTCAGGCTCGACCGCTTCGACGCGTCGACCCCGGAGGGCGCCACCTTCGTGTCCTCCTATCTCGGTCCGTCCGGACCAGGCGGGGAGCCGCGCCGATGACGGGGACGGCCGTCACGCCGTCGCCCCTCAACCGGTGGGTGAGCCTGCTCGCGGGATGCTTCCTTGTCCTGGTGTTCTTCGGGCTCTCGAAGACGGCGCCGGGCCTCCGGATCACCTTCCGTGGGCCGCTGAGCGCGAGCTCGCCGGGCGAGATCTACTTCTGGCTGGGCCACGCCCTGCTACTGTTTCCGGCCTCGTGCCTGCTCGGCACGGGGCTCGCCGACATCATCGGCCCCCGGCTCCTGCGTCTGCGGGATGAGATCGCCCGGCTGGGTCCGCGCGATCTCCGGGTGTGCGGTGTCGTCCTCTTCCTGCTCACCGTCGCGCTCGCCCGGATCGGTCGCTCCCTGGTCCTGTACGACTTCCCCATCACCGACGACGAATATGCGACCCAGTTCGGCGGTTACATCTTCGCGACCGGGCGGGCCGCCGCCCGTCTCATCCTCCCGCCTGATGCGATTCCCACGCTCGGCCTCTTCTACAGCAACGGGTTCGTGTCCCGGGCCGACTGGCCGGGGGCACAGGCGGTCTGGGCGCTCGGAGAGCTATCCCGGCTCGGTCCATTCGTCTGGGCCGCGCTGGCCGCCATCCCCGTCTGGGCGCTCGCGGCGCTGATGCGCCACCGGCTCGGCGCGAGCTGGGGGCTGGCCGCCGCGATCATCTTCCTGTGCTCGCCGATGGCCCTGATGCTCTCGTTCACTTCCCACGCCCATCTCGGCTCCCGGGCCATGCTGGCCGTGGCGCTCACCACCTACTGGTTCGCGGACCGACGTGGAAGCCTCCGCCTCTGGCTACTCACCGGGCTCGCCTTCGGGCTCGCCTTCCTCTTCCGGCCGCTCGAGATCATCTTCTTCTCGATGCCGCTCCTGACCGCGGCCGTGATCCAGGTCGTGCGAAAGGCCCCTGGCTACGCGCACGCGCTCCCAGGGCTCGTCCTGGGCGGCATCGGGCCCGTGCTCCTCATGCTCGCTCACGCGTACGCCGTGACGGGGAATCCGTTCGTCCCGCCGCGGCTTGACGACCCCGCCGCGGCGACGCAGGATCTCCTGACCAACGCCCTCTGGTACCGGTTCGGCGCGAACGTCGGCTACAACACGTTCATGCTGGCGATCTGGTTCCTGGGGCCGCTGGGCATCGCGCTCGTCTCGGCGGGGGTCATGACCGACCGCTTCACCCGCCTGCTGGGCCTCGGCATCGTCGCCGGCCTCGGGCTGGCGCTGCTCCATACCAACATGGGCCTGCACTCGGTCGGCCCGATCCACTACTCCGAGCTCGCCGTCCCGCTCACGATCATCGCGGTCCACGGCCTCGCCAACGTCCTGCGCGCCGCGAGGGCCCACCACTTCGATCCGCTCCGCATCGCGAGCGTGGTCGCGGTCGCTCTCTTGCTGGGGCTCGGCATCTTCAACGTCAAGCACGCGGCGGCTCTCCAGGAGCAGGCGGGAATCCAGGCTGTGATATACGACTGGGTCGAGCGGAGCCGGCCGGATACGCAGGGGCCCAAGGTCGTGGTGCTCGCTCCGCAGTTCGGGTCCACCTGGATTCACCTCCCCGGGTTGGTCCAGGTCGGCACGTGGGTCTTCGAATGGCGCCGCCCGCATCCGGACCTGCACGACGATCTCGTCTTCCTGCGCGACGTGCCCGGGCTGGAGGCGACGATACGGGAGCGGTTCCCGGATCGCCGGCTCTACCGCCTCGTGCTGATCGTGGGGCCACCCTTCGCCGCCCTCGTGCCCCTCGGCGCGCCCCCGCAGACGCCGATGCTGCCGTATGGGGTGTTCCCCGGCCGCTGATCGAGCCGGCCGGACGCGGGGTCGATCCTAAGCGCCGACGTCGCGCGACAGGCAGACCAGGTTGGAGCGAAGAAACGGAATGCCGGACCGCAGCAGGCGGTTCTGGCGCGAGGCGGGGAACAGCGAGAGGAAGTCGCGGGCGTCGAGCAGATTCAGATTCTCGACTGCCGCGAAGTAGTCGAGGCCGAGGCGGCGCAGGCTGGCCCGGTACGCCCCGTCCGGCAGCCAGTGGAGCAACGGCAGCCACGTGTGCAGCTCGAGGGGGAACCGTTTGTTGGGCGTGGTGAACAGCACGCTCCGGCACACGCGACACACCTCCGAGACGAGGGCCCGCTGTTGATCACGCGTTCCCGCATGCTCGACCACCGCGTTGCAGATCCCGTAGTCGAAGTACCCGTCGGGTAGCGGGATCTCCCGCAGATCCGCCTCCAGGAAGCGCAGACCCGGAAAGGCCTCCTCGAACCAGCCCGCCTCCTCCGCCGCCCGCCCGATCGCGGTGATCTGCCGGCGGTACGGGTACAGGCTCTCGAAGAAGTAGTGCACCGGGTGGTCGCGATGCCCCGACACGCCGAAGTCGGCCACGCGCGCCTCCGGGCCCGGGGCGCACTCGCGCATGAATCGCTCGAAGATGCGGCGCCGGACCTGGAAGGCCAGAGCGTTCTTGACCCGGTCGAAGGCGCCGAGCTCGGTCGCGTAGCGGAGGGCCATCGCGGGCTAGGCCTCGGGACGACGGGCGATGAACGCCATCGTGGCGGTGCGGCTCACCAGCGCCTGGAAGATGGTGACCGGCAGGAACGGCACGATCAGCGCCGGATACCAGCGGACGCGGCCGTTCGAGGGGACCCGGAGGCCGGCCCGGTCCGCGAGCCAGTTCTGGATGCCCGCGCTCCAGCCCACCGTGCGCAGCCGGGGCACGACGCGAGTTCCTACGAAGCCGGTCTGCTCGCAGGCGGCCCGGATCGTCTCGGGGCTGAACAGCGCGATGTGCCGGGGGAAGTGCAGCGCGCCCCAGTAACGCCCGAAGAGCCGGAAGTCCCAGCAGTCGACGTTCGGCGTCTCGCCGAAGAGAATGCCTCCCGGCCGGAGCAGCTCCCGGGCGCGCCGTAGGGTCGCGATCGGATCGCGGACGTGCTCGATCACGTGGCCCATGCGAATGAGGTCGAACGACTCGGGCGGGAAGTCCGTGTCGACCAGGTCGCCCTGCCGCACGTTGAACCCGCGCCGGACCGCCTGGCGGGCGGCCTCCGCGTCGAGCTCGAGGCCGCACACGTCCCACTCCCCCACCCCGGCGAGGGCGTTCAGGGCACCGCCCGCGCCGCAGCCCACGTCGAGAACCCGGCCGCGAGGCCCGATGAGGCGCGCCACCCGCCGCGCGTCGAGCCAGTAGGTGATGCGGAACAGCCATCCCACCACCGGATCGTCGCCGTAGACCGCGTAGGTCGGCGGGTAGTAGCCCGGGATCACCTCGCGGGCCGGTCGCGGAGTCTGGTAGTACAGGTCGCACGCAGTGCAGTGGGAGAGCGTGAAGCGACCGGGGACGCCGTACTCGTAGTCACCCGCCTCCAGCACGGGCACCGCGTACCGGTCCGATCGGCAAAGATCGCACACCGCCCCGGTCAGCTCGGCGTCGCGCACGGCGGCGTTCATGCGCGCTCGCGGGCGGTCGACCCGCTCCGCCGCTCGGCCCGGATCTTCCGGAACAAGAAGCCGAAATAGCTCCGATTCGTCGGCACCGGGATCCCCGCGGCCACGAGAAGACGATGCACCTCGGGCAGGTTGTAATTGGGAATGCTGGGAAACACGTGATGCTCGTAGTGGAGATACTGGCCGAAGGGCGCGATGATCCATCGCTCGACCACGTTCAAGCGGCTCGTCCGTGTCACCCACGCCTCCTGGGGCGACTCCGGATGATAGCCCGCCTCGAAGCCGTGCTCGGCGATCGAGCGGACCCGGATCTGGAGCGGATAGAGGGTCATGATCGGCAGGATGTGCAGGAGCGGGTAGGCCCAGGGCCCGCCCGCCACCGTGAAGAGCGCGAGGAGCACGACCTGCGTGAGCGCCACCGGGATCATCGTGGCGGCCATGCGGGCGAAGTAGGCCGGGGTGAGGCGCCGCCACGGCGACACGGAGTACGTGGCGCGGTCGGACTGTGAGTACTGGAGCAGGCGCTTGATCGCGGAGACGAAGAAGAGATCGCCAAGCAGGCCCTTCAGCATCGCGGACGCCGACGCCTCGGGCTGGCTGAAGATGATGTCCGGATCGCGATCGGTGTTCAGGTAGAGGTGATGGTGCATGTGCGCGGTCCGGTGCCCCCCGCGCGTGTAGCCGAGCAGGTACGCGAAGAGATTGCCGAACCCCCGGTTCAGGCGTGGGTTGTGGAACAGGGTGCCGTGGTCGCTCTCGTGGACGAGCTGCGCCGCGCAGTTGAAGTTACGGATCGCCCAGAGCGCCAGCAGCGCGGCGATCCACCAGCGCGGATAGAGCCCGAAGACCACCGGTACCGCCACGAACGATGCCAGCGCGCCGAGCACGTCGAGCGCGCTACGGCCGTCGCGCATGCGATGGACGGTCCGGAGCGTCTCGAGACTGATCGCGCCCGATTGGAGCGCTTCCCGGGCCGACCGGGGCGCGCCCACCGTCATGTCCTCGAGACCCGCCAGGCTCCGGCCCGATTCGGTCGTTTCCATCGTCATGTTGTCCTAGAGAGCCTTCATGCGGAGGATCTTGCGGGCGGCCAGCCCGATGCTGCCCCCGATCCAGCCCTTGGGCGTGAGCACGAAGCGGTCGCCCTGGGCGCTGAGGAACCGGTTGGCGAGCATGATCTCCAGGCGATCGGCCATCAGCACCTCGACCCCGCACACCGCCTGCATCTGGGCAAGCGTGAGACGCTGCTGGGGCGCTCGGGCCAGCTCGATCAGGAGCCGGACGGTGATCGAGCGGTCGGCGTGAGAGTAGAACAAGCCGGCGGTGAGGAAGAGCAGCACTTGGAGCGCGAGGCCGTTCACGAGCCCGAGCCGCCAGTCCGCGCCCACGAACCCGGACGGGAGGAATCCCACGTCGGCCGGGGTCATGACGTAGAGCACGAGGTAGAGCGGCACCGTAGGAGCGAAGCACGCCAGCATCGAGGCGAATGCCTTCCGGGGCGCCACGAGATGGAACACCGCCGCCTGCACGATCAGCCAGATCATGATGAGGAGACCGCAAAGCACGAGACCCTTCAGCACCGCGACACCCCTAGGCAATCATCTGGGCGTTGATCAACCGCTTGAGAAAGGACCCGAGCGCAGCGACCCGCTCCCCCGGCGCCAGGATCCGATACGCACCCGCCTCCTCCCGCACGTACCCGCCCTGCAGGAGTTTCGGGAGCCGGCGCTGGAAGATGAGATTGACCGGCTGGTCGCTGCCCTGGATCGCGAGGGCCTCGGCGCGGGTCATGCCCTCGCGGCCCCTGAGCCGGAGTGACACCATCACGCTCATGGACGGGCTCAGGCAGGCGAAATAGGAAAAGCACCAGTAGCCGTGAAACATCAGGACCAAGAGCAGGAATCCGTTCCCGAAGTCCACCAGCGCGGCCGTCTCCCGCCAGCCCGCGGGCAGGAAGCCCAGATCGGGCGGGAGCAGCCAGAACGCCCCCGCGTAGAGCGCCCCCGCGGCGCCGAACGCGCCGAGGAACACGCGGAACTCCTTGTTCCCGCGGTAGAAGCGGAGCGCGACCGCGCTCCCGATCACCAGGAGGACGAGGGCCGCCGCGGAGAGGACGAGTCCCTTCATCTACTGCATCCACTTCTGGAAGTCGGTCACGAACTGCCGCACCGCTTCGTCGGTCTTGGGGTGGCTGACCATCGCCCGGAAGAACTTCGGGGGCACCGTGACGATGTCGGTGCCGGCCTGGAAGGCCTCGCTGATGTCCGCGATGTGCCGGATGCTGCCCACGATGATCTCGCAGGGTACCGCCCGCTCGCGGAAGGTCTGGCGGACCGAGCGGACCACCGAGGCCGCGTCGTAGCCCACGTCCCGGATGCGGCCGTAGAAGAGGCTCACGTAGTTCGCTCCCGCCGCCGCCGCCATCACCGCCTGCCCGTAGGACATACAGCACGTGCAGTTGACCCGGATTCCACGGCGTCGCAGCTCGCGGATCACGGCCAGCTCATCCCAGCCTACCGGGACCTTGACGTTGAGGTTGGGATAGTGGCCGAAGTCGCGCACGAAGGCCTCGGCCTGGGCGATCATCTCCTCCGGCCGGGTCGAGAAGACCTCGACGCTCAGCGGGATGTCGTAGCCGTAGCGCTGCACGAGCTCGATGATCTTCTTGATGTGTTCGCGGAAGTCCGCCTTCTCTTCCTTGGCAAGGATGGACGGGTTCGTGGTGATGCCCGCCGGAAACCCGCGCTCGAGCGCCTCCTCGATCTCCACCAGATTCGCCGAATCCACGAAGATCTTCATGGTCTCTCCCTCAGGGCCCGCTCCGTCATTCCGTCACGGTCCAGTAGTAGTCACCGGCGTAGCCGGCCTCGCGGAACAGACGGCGCCAGCCCTCCGGATCCGAATAGGTGCGCGCGGTGAGCTGCCAGCGCTCGAACTTCTCGCGTTGCGTCTCGTCGAGCCACGAGTCCACCTGGACGTAACGGTTGCGCCGGCTCACCCGCTCGATCTCGCCGAGCGCGCGGATGCAGTCCGCGCGCTCGAGGTTGTGCAGGGTGTTGATGGACACGACCAGGTCGAACGCCTTGTCCGCGAACGGCAGCCGGTCCGCCGAGCCGCGGGCAAGGAAGGGCCGGACGTCGTCCATGGCCTGGCCGAGCGCGTAGGCGGAGATGTCGAGCCCCGCGACACGCACCCCCGCGACCACGCGGCGCAGGTCGTGGAGTAGGAAGCCCTTGGCGCACCCGACGTCGAGGACGCGATCGCCGGCCCGCAGCCCGTAGAAGTCGCGCATTCGCTCCGCGATCGGCTCCCAGCGCCCGTCGTAGCGGTAGCCGCCGTAGCCCTGACCGCGCTCGCCGTCGAAGTACTCGCGGGCGAATCGCATCGCCACCTCGCGCTGGGCCGGGCCCGTGGCGGCGCGGGCCGCGATGTCCCGCGTGGCGCGCGGATAGCGGTCGAGAAGATCCACCTCAGCCATTCGCGATCGCCCCAAAGGCGGCGAGGGTAGCCCGGAGGCCTTCCCGGATCGGCGTGAACCGCAGATCGGGCAGCGCCCGGGTCAGACGGCCGGTGTCGAACCGGCGGTGCGTGATCGGCCCCTTCCGAGCCAGGCTCGTCACCGTGACCTCGTAGGGCACGAGGTCGCGGATCGTCTTCACCACGTCCGCGAAGGCCTGGCTCTGGCCGGTGGCCACGTTGTAGAGGCCGTCGGCGCCGATCCGGAGTAGGCCCGCGATGACCCGAGCCGCGTCGTCCACGTAGAGGTGGTCGCGCTCTTCCTCCCCGGCCCCGAAGATCCGGACCGTACGGTCGCCGGCGAGGGAGCGCGCGAAGGAGTTCGGTCCATAGGAAGCGTGCGGATCGCCGGGCCCGTAGACCCCGGTCACCCGCAGGGTGAGCAGCGGAAAGCCGCCCGTCCGGGCCGCGCTCTCCATCACTCGCTCCCCCACGTACTTGCCGATCGCGTAGTATCCGGCGGGCGACACCGGCGTCTCCTCGGTGACCGGCCGCTCGCCGAAGCCGTACGCCGCGTCCGAGCCCACGTAGACGAGCCGGCCGAGCCGGCGACCATCGAGGTGCCCGGCCAGATTGGCGGCCATCGCGGTGTTAGCGAGTAGGGTAGCGGGAGTCTGACCCCGATCCGGGGTCAAGGCCGACGCGAACACGAGCGCGGTCTCGGGTCCCAGCACGCCGTCGAGCGCGGCCAGGGCATCCGCCCGGGTGAGATCCAGCGTCCGCGACGAATGCGCGACCACCGGGACGCCCTCGCGCTCGAGATGGGCGTGGAGCGTGCGGCCGAGGAAGCCGTTGGCGCCCAGTATCACGACCCGCTCCGGCATCTCGCTCATCGAGTCAGGCTCTCCCAGCGCATCGGCGCGGCCTGCAGGCGGGGGTGGGCGACCAGCATGTGCCACACCACCGCCTGGAACGCCTCGGCGTGCGCGGTAACCCGCTCGGCGCTCACGGTGGGAATGATCACGCACGCGTCCGCCACGGTGGCGGTGAAGCCGCCGTCGCGGCCGACGATGGCGCCGATCCGGGCGCCCACCGTCTTGGCGTGCTCGAGCGCCCGCACCAGGTTGATGCTCACCTTCCGCACCAGGTCGCCCCCGCCCACCGAGAACACGAGTACGCAGTCCCGCGGGCCCAGCCGGCTCACCTTGAGCCAGTTGGCAAACGCCGTGTCCCAGCCGTCGTCATTGATGCGGGCGGTCAGCTCCGATACGTTATCGGTGGGGGCATAGGCCTCGAAGCCCGAGATCTTCCGGAAGTCGTTCACCGCGTGCGAGGCATTGCCCGCGCTACCGCCGACGCCCAGCACGAAGAGCCGGCCACCGCCGGCGCGGGTGTCTGCGAGCAGATCCACTAGGCTCGTGACCGCCGCGTGATCGATCCGGGCCGCCACCTGTGCGGCCTCCGCGAGAAACTGAGCCACGAAGTTCATGTCAGATCCTCTATCCGGGCCAGCACCGCGTCCACCGCGCCGGCCAGGTCGGCGACCCGCGCGTCCGCGACACGGCACTCGCTGTAAGGGCGCTCGATGAGCACCGTGTAGCATCCGACCGCGCGTCCCGCGTCGATGTCCCGCCACCGGTCGCCCACCATGAACGAGGCGGTCAGGTCGAGCCCCCAGGTCCGCGCCGCCGCCTCGAGCATGCCTGGTCGGGGCTTCCGACACGCGCAGCCCTCGCCATCGGCGTGCACGCACACGAGGATGTCGTCCACATCCACCGCCTCGCGCAGCCGCGCGTGCATGGTCTCGAGGGTCTCCGGACTGAGTGTGCCGCGGGCGACCTCGGGCTGGTTGGTGACGACGATCGGGCGCAGCCCGGCCGCCCGGAGCCGCCCGACCTGCTCGCGCGCGTCCGGGCAGATGCGAAACTGCGCGAGGGTCATCGCCGCGTGGGCCCGGCCGGCCCGGACGAGCGTCTCCACCAGCACGCCGTCGCGGTCGAGAAACGCGGCCCGCCCTCTCACCGGCGCCCTGCCTCGCCCATGGCCACGTACTCCACCCCGCGGAGCTCGGCGCGCCCCGCGTCCATCACCCCGACGCAGTCGATGACGACGGGATGCCGCATCGCCCCGAACCCGCCCCCGGGTGGGGTGGCGAACTCGTCCCAGTCCGTCAAGATCAGTAGACAGTCGGCGCCGACGAGGGCGGCGCCGCGGCTCTCGACCAGGGTGGCGGCCACGTCGGCGCCCGGCGCCTTGACGAGCGGATCGTAGGCGCGCACCTCCGCGCGACCGCGCAGGTTCTCGATCACCCGTAGCGCCATCGAGTTCTTGGTGGAGCGCGTGTTCTTCTTGTAGGCGAGCCCCCACACCGCGACGACCGCGCTCGCGTTCCCGTCGAGCACCCGCCGCTCGAGCTGGCGCTGGACCCAGCGATAGCGGCGAGCATTGTGGGCGAGCAGGGTATCCACGTAGGCGACGTCCACCCCGTGCCGCTGTCCGAGGCCCCGCAGGGTCACGAGGTCCCGCTCGAGATTCCCGCCCGCCACCCCCAGGCTGGGGCGGATGTACGCGGCGGGACCGATGCGACGGTCGAGCCGGAGGGCCGGCACCATCTCCGACCAGTTGGCGCCCACCGCCTCGCAGAGGTCGGAGAGGGTGTTGGCGTAGGTCACCGCGCCGAAGAGGTAGAGGTTGATCGCGGTCTTGGTCAGCTCCGCGCTCTCGTATCCCATCGGCAGGATCGGGCACCCGAACCGGCGCAGCCCTTCGTCGAGCGCGGCGGGAAGCGGCCGGGCCGGATCGGCGGCGCCCACGATGAGGCGCTCCGGCTTGAGGAATCGCTCCACCGCGTTGCCGAAGATCAGGGTCTCGACCCAGTAGTAGACCGCGATCCCGCTGTCCGGTCGGCGGGCATCGATGAGCCCGGCGAGGGCGCGGGTGGCGCCCGGCGACACCTGGCTCATCAGGACCAGGGTGGACCCGGGCCGCAGGTGGGGGATCGCGGCCTCGATCAGGCGATGGACGATCTCCGGATCGCTTCCGTCATTGGCGTCGGTCGGGATGTCCCGCGAGACGATGACGAGATCGCACTCGGCGAGCGCGGCCGGATCGCTCGAGAAGTGGATGCGGTCGCGGGTCGCCGTGAATAGCTCCGGGAGCGAGGGCTCGTGCACCAGCAGCTCACCGCGATGGAGCCAATCGACCGCCTCGCGGTCGAGGTCCACCGCGACCACGCGAGATCCCAGCGAGGCCCACCCGATGCTCGAGATGATCCCGAGGTGGGATAGCCCAAGGAATCCGGTTGGCCGGGGGTTCACGCGCCGCCCTCCAGGGGGGCCGCGGCCGCCGCGTGGACGGTCCGGGACAGCCACAGGTCGTTGTCGCCAGAGGTGGCGCCGGTCGTCGCCATCGCCTCGAAGTGGCGGATGTCGGCGGCCCAGGTGGGGTCGGGGCCATGCGCCATCTCGCGGCTCTCGTCCGGCACGCCACTGGGGCGGCGCCGGCGCAGGATCACCAGCTCGCTCCGGCCCCACTTGGTGAGCCCATTCATCTCGAGCGCGCCCTCCTCCCCGAGGACCTCGATCCGCCACCGGTTCTTCCAGGAGAGGAAGCTGCACTCGATCGTCACACTGCGATCGGAGGTCGCGAGGAGGCAGTGGTCGAAGCCCTTCAGCTCGTGGCGGCGGCGCTCCCACACCCGGAACTCGCATCCGAAGCGCCCGAAGACGAACCCGGTGAGATCGATGAGATGGGAGGCCATGTCCTCGAGGATGCCGAGCGGGCTGTCCCTCCACGTGTCCACGATGTTGCCGGCGCTTCCGTTCCCATAGAACATCCGCACGCGATAGACCCGGCCGATCGTGCCCGCGTCCAGATGCCGTTTGAGCGCCACCACGTTCGGCTCGAACCGGAAGTTGTAGGACGTGTACCAGATCGCGCCGGCGGCTCGCGCCAGCCGGCCGAGCTGCTCGCCGGTCGCCGCGTCCAGGATCAGGGGCTTCTCGACGAGCACGTGCTTGCCCCGGGTCAGGAAGTACTCCATGAGGCGGACCTTCACGTCGTTGGGTACCGCCAGGATCGCCGCGTCGTACCGCTCGTGGGGGCACTGGTCGGGCTGGCGAAAATCCGCCGCCGGGTTGAACGGGTCGACGGTGGCCACGCAGCGGTCACCCAGGACCGCGCGGCGCTTGCCGCCGATATTGCCGAGACCCACGAGCAGGTATCTCACTCGAAGTGCGCCCGCTTCTCGATCCGGTGGATCTTCTCGGCCACCTCTTCCGGGGTGATCGGCCGGTTGCCCTGATATTCGCAGGCCAGGGCGGCCGACACCGAGCCGAGGACGGACGCGATCACGATGTCGCCGGTGGCGGCCAGCGCGAGCGCGGCGTAGCTCAGGAGCGCGTCGCCGGCTCCCACCGGATCCTTGAGGGTGTCCACCAGGCTGTCCACCGTGAAGAACTCGCGCGGCATGTGGCCGGGGGTGCGGTAGCCGAGGAGGCCCCGCTCCCCGAGCTTGAGGATCAGGTGCTTGCACCGGGCGAGCCGGAAGAGCTGCAGGGCGAGCGGCCGGACGACCGAGTCCTGATCGCCCAGGGCGAAGCGCGCCTCGCGCTCGTTCGGGGTCAGGAGGTCGAAGTCGGTGAACTCGAGGATATTGCCCCAGCGGTTGGACACCTGGCTGTCCGCCACCTTGACCGCCCCCTGGGGCACGCGCTCCCGCAGCATCCGGATGCTCTTCGATCGGAAGATCCCGTGGCGGAAGTCGCTGAAGATTACGACATCCGGACGACTGTCCGCCATCGACTCGCTGAGGAAGCGCAGCGCCCGGTCCGAGACCGCGCGGTTGTCGACCCGGTCCACCTGCAGCATCTTGTAGCCGTCCGCGATGAACCGTTCTTTCTGGGTGGTCGGCCGGGTGCGATCGATGAAGCCGTGCACCACGATCCCGGCCTCTTCCAGGTCCTTCAGCACGAAGTCCTTGGCGGTGTCGTTGCCGAGCACCGTCGAGAAGGAGACCTCGGCCCCCGCCGCCTTCACGTGCTTGGCCACCACCGCGGCGCCGCCCGCGAAGATCTGGGTCCGCTCATGCTTGACGCTGAAGGTCGGAGACTTGGCGGTGGCACCCAGCAGCGAGCAGGAGGAGTAGCTGTCCACGATGGTATCGCCGACCACGTGCACCCGAATCCCGCGCATCCGGCCGAGGGTCTCGCGGAGACGGTCGAAGTCGAAGCCCTCGGACTCCATCAGGGCCAGCAGCTTCTCGACCCCGAGATTCGGCGGAGCCGCCTCGATGAGCCGTGACGAGGAGTAGACCACGTCGCCGGGGGTGAACACGATCTCCCCGCCGTAGCTCTCCAGCGTGTCGATCTCTTCCTGGGTCCGGGGCGGCACGCCCTCGGAGAAGTACTCGTAGCCCTTGGCGAAGTAGTCGGGCTGGAGATACTTGATGTGCGCGATCGGCGTGGCGTTGGGGTCGATGATCACGTAGTCGACCATCTCGAGGGCGGCCAGATTGGCCGCGCGGAGCTCCTGCGGCACGTACGGCCGGAAGGCCGCCTTGGTCGCGTGCTCGTCGGCGGTCAGGCTCGCCACGAGGAGATCCGCCTTCTCCTTCGCGTACATCAGGTGGCGCAGGTGGCCGGGATGCACGATGTCGAACATCCCGTGGCACATGATCACGCTCTTGGCGCGGGGCCGCGGGCCGAGGGCGGCGGCCAGCTCCTCCAGCGTCTTCACCTTCTGCCGGTAGTCGGCCTTCATCACGCGAGGTGCTCGAACCACGTCCGGGTGGCCGCCTCGATCTTCTCGGGCGTCCACAGGGGGGCCGCCCTCCACTCCTCGATCTGTCCGAGCATCGCGGCGACCCCCTGCGGGAACGCGACCTCGGGCTTCCAGCCGAGAGCCCGCTGGATGCGACCGACGTCGGCCCACGTGCAGTCGGGCTCGCCTGGACGCTTCGGCACGTGTACCACGTCGCCCCCCATGAGATCGATCAGGTGGTTGATGGTCTGGGGATTGCCGGAGCCCAGGTTGAAGATCTGGTTGGTCTCCGCCGACTCGGCGGCCATCAGGTAGGCCCGGGCCACGTCGGTGACGAACACGAAGTCCCGCCGCTGGGAGCCGTCGCCGACCACCGTGAACGGCTTGCCGTGGAGCTTCTGGGCCAGGAAGACGCCGAACACCGCGCCGTAGGCGCCCGTGGTGCGCACGCGGGGCCCATAGACGTTGAACATGCGGATCGAGATCACCGGCAGCCGATACACCTGCGCCCAGTGCAACGCCGCGCGCTCGCCCAGGTACTTGCTGAGCGCGTACGGATACTCCGGGCGGATGGGCGCCTGCTCCGTGGTCGGGACCTCGGTGGCCATCCCGTAGCAGGAGGACGACGCGGCGTAGACGAACTTCCGGACCCCGGCGTGCCGGGAGGCCTCCAGGACCGCGAGGGTGCCGTCCACGTTGGCCCGCATGTACTCGAGCGGCCGCTCGATCGACGGCACGATGTCCCCGATGCCGCCGAAATGGAAGACGTGGTCGACGCCCTTGAACAGGGGTGAATCCGCCGCCACCGTGCACATGTCGGTCTCGTGAAAGGCCACCCGCGGCTCGCGCCGGTGCTGCGCCAAGTTCTCCGCGCGGCCGGTCACGAGATTGTCTATCACGACCACCGAATAGCCGCGGTCGACGAGCAGATCGACCATGTGGCTGCCGATGAACCCCGCCCCTCCGGTGACGACCGCACGCGGCATCGGTCAGGCCAGCCCCGAGGCCTGGATCGTCTTGACGTTGTAGTAGCGGATGTCGTTGAGCGGATCCGGGATGCGCCCGGTCCGGAAGGCGGCGCACAGATCCACCACCGCGTCCTCGATGGTGCGCTGGGGCACCCAGCCGAGCTCCCGTTTGATCTTCTCGGACGACACGTGGTACGACCGCGTGTCGTTGCTCGGCACCGTCTCCACCGTGATGGGGCCGAGCTGCGGCATCTCCCGGCTCACGATGCCTCGCACCAGCTCGCCGAGCTGGGCCACCGTGTGATTCTGGTAGGCCGCGTTGAAGGTCTTCCCGGCGATCATGTCTGCCGGCATGTCGAGCAGCTCCACGTAGAGGTCGCTGATGTCCTCGATGTGGATGTTCGGGCGCTTCTGGGCCCCCCCGAAGATGGTGATGCGCCGCTGATTCACCGCGAGGCTGGTGAGGATGTTGACGGTCAGGTCCAGCCGCTGCCGCGGCGAGTAGCCGCAGACGGTGGCGGGGCGGATGATGGTGGTGGTGAAGTCCGGGGCCTGGTAGCCGAGCAGGATCGGCTCGCACATCCCCTTGTACTTGTTGTAGTCGGTGAGGGGGACGAGCGGATGGTCCTCCGTGACGTCCGGCGCGTCGCTGATCCCGTACACACTCGACGTCGAGGCGTAGACGAACCGGCGCACTCCCGCCCGGCGCGAGATGCTCACGAGCGGCTCGAAGCAATCATAGTTGATCGAGCGGCTCAGCCCCGGATTCAGCTCGAAGCTCGGATCGTTCGAGATGCAGGCGAGATGGACGACCGCGTCCGCCCCCGCGGCGGCCTTGCCCAGCGCTTTCTGGTCCCGGATATCCGCCTTCACGAGCTCGAGGGAGGGATCACGGGGCAGCACGTCGGTGCCGAACAGGAAGAGATCGATGACCCGGACCCGGTAGCCCTTGGCCAGCAGCTTCGGGACGAGCACCGCTCCCACATATCCACCGCCGCCGGTCACGAGCACCGTCGGACGCGTCGTCGCCATCTCAGGCCCTCCGCGCCACGAGCTCGTGCCGGACGTGGATGGCCCACCACGTCTGCCCGATCGCCCGCAGCGCCTTCAGGATGTTCTTGATCGATACGGCTTTCGATCGGCCGTGGGTGCGGTCCACGTGGGTCAGCCCGACCTCGACATAGGTGTACCCGGCGTGGAGCGCGTGGATGAGCATCTGGGTCAGGAAGTAGAAGCCCCCCGCGCTCTTGGGCAGCGATCGCGCCAGCGCGACCGGATAGATGCAGGGCCCCTGGTAGTAGTGCATGCGCAGGCCGAAGAGCCGGTTGACGAGCGCGGTCGACGCCCAGGTCAGGAAGCGGCGATGGAGCTGACGTGCCCGCGGGTTCTGGTGGTACGGCGCCACGATGTCGGCCCGGCCGACCGCGGCAAAGATGTCGCGCACGGAGTCGCGCGTGATCTCGCCGTCGGCGGCGAGGAAGCTGAAGTGGTCCAGCGTCGCCACGTCGAGGGCACGCTGGTAGGCGGCCGCGATCCCCATGTTCCGCGGCTGGTGCACGGCCCGGATGCGCGGGTTCTCGCGGCCGAGCCGCTCGGCCAGCTCCCCGGTCCGATCGGTGCTGCCGTCGTTGATGATCAGGATCTCGTACTCGCTGGTCACCCGCTCGGCGGCCCAGACGATGTCTGCCACCGACCGCTCGAGATTCCCCTCCTCGTTGTAGGCGGGAAGAAACACGCTGATCCGACGCGCGATCGCCATCTCAGTAGGGCCCCGCAAACGTCGCCTGCACGTCGGCGAGGCCGGTCTCGAGCGGGGTGCCCGCCTTCAGCACGTCGAGGCAGGCCTGCGCGATGGTCAGCGGATTGGGATGGAAGGCGTCCTCCAGCGGCTTCGAGACCGGCGCCGGGCAGTCGGGCGGCGTGACCCGCCGAACCGGAGCCTTCAGATGGTGCCACCCCTTCTCGGCCGCGATCGCCGCCACCTCGGCGGAGACCCCGCAGAGGGCCCAGCTCGTGTCGGCGACCACCAGGCGTCCCGTCTTCCGCAGCGAGCGCAGGATGATCTCCTCGTCGAGCGGGCGGACGCTGCGCAGGTCGATGACCTCCGCGCTGACCCCGTGCTCGACCAGGATCTCGGCGGCCCGCGCGGCCTCGTAGGCCATCAGCGAGACGCCGACGATGGTGATATCGGTACCGGGCCGCACGATCTTGCCCTTCCCGAAGGGCACCGCCTCGAGTCCTTCCGGCACCTCGCCTTCGAGGTCGTAGAGCGCACGATTCTCGAGCAGCACGACCGGGCCGCTGCCCTGCAACGCGCTGACCAACAGGCCCTTGGCGTCGGCGGG
>Ga0114129_10006776_pt1 | contig 16266 bp, 12 predicted proteins | sample RhiMetdeltSRZDD1_FD_80071 | JGI IMG/M metagenome (GOLD analysis project Ga0114129, IMG submission 80071) | Populus rhizosphere microbial communities from Tennessee, USA - Rhizosphere MetaG P. deltoides SRZDD1 (version 2) (version 2) | ecosystem: Host-associated > Plants > Roots > Rhizosphere >... | reverse complement strand
TCAGCACTGTCGTGCAGCGCGATCACATAGTCAGGTTTTGGGATACGCGAGAATAGGCCATCAGCGATCATCGCTTTCGCGCCGTCGATTGTCTCTTCCGCCGGTTGTCCTATCAAGACCAGCGTTCCGTGCCACTGATCTTTCAATCGCGCGAGCATGGTCGCGGTCCCGATCAGCGACGTAATGTGGACATCGTGCCCGCATGCGTGCATCACGCTCACTTCCTGCCCCGCGTCGTTCTTTGTCTTCACCGTGCTGGCATACGCCAGGCCGGTCTTCTCCTCAACCGGCAGCGCATCCATATCGCTGCGCACCAGCACAGTCGGCCCAGCGCCATTCTTCATCAACGCCACCACGCCATGCCCTTTCCACTCGGGCCGATCGTACTTGCCGACATTCTCGATAACTTCGTAGCCAAGCGCGCGCAGTTGCTGCGCGAGAAACGCGGAAGTCTTCAACTCGTAGTGTGAAAGTTCCGGCGCCGCGTGCAGCATCTTGTAAGTGTTGACGAGTTGCGGCAGCTCGCGATCGACCAGCGCGTCGAGCGACTGTTGGGCGACAATCGGTGTGGAACAAACAAGCGCTCCAAACAAGATTCTTAGAATAGATGTTTTCATGGTGCGCAGTTGAATGTGAGCGGTCAAGATACCGCAGGGATCGGCTTCCGACAAGCTGTCGGCTTCCGCGCGCGCATGAAGCATTCGGCTATGCCGCCTGATGTGCGGAAAGGCTCCGCCTTTCCGTAACCGTCTTTTTCCTAGTTACTTCCTCATGGCGAGGCTGCGCCTCGCCATGAGGAGAAGGACTTGCGGTGCTTGAACGGAAAGCCAGAGGCTTTCCGCACATCAGACGGCGAAGCCGCACGCTCTAAGACGGTCAATCAGACCGCGGGATAATCCGGCGCAAACGCCGAGACCCCGAGGCGCGGTGCCGCTAAGAGCAATCCAATGATTGTCTTCGCGTCTTCGATTTCTCCGTCAGTGATCATCTGGAGCGCGCGATCGAGTGGCAGCCGAACGATCTCGATCGCTTCGTCGTCTTCCAAACGCTGCTGAGTCTCGCGCAAATCGGTGGCGAGATAAAGCCACATTTTCTCTTCGCAAAAACCGGGCGAGACAAAGAACTCGCAAAGCTTCTCGAGTTTTCCGGCCATCACGCCCAGTTCTTCTTCAAGCTCGCGCGCCGCGCCATCTTCCGGTCGTTCCTTGTCGTTCAAGGTCCCGGCGGGTAATTCCAGGAGATACTTCACCGCCGGATGACGATATTGTTTGACCAGCGCGATTGTGCCGTCATCGAACACAGGCAGAATCACGGCGCTGCCGGAGTGATGGACGACCTCGCGCACATACGTCTGGTTGCCTTCACGAACGGTATCGACGCTGACATTGAAGACGCGGCCTTCGAAGACCGTCTTTGAATCGATGAACTCGGGTGTATCCATATCGACAGGTCTGACGTTCCGGTCAGCGAGAAGTTTAGTTTGCGAAATCTTCGAGGGCAAACGCGTCCACATGTACAGTCTTATTCACACCTCGCTTCAGCGAAACGGCTGAATCAATTATGCGGAACAGGGCGTCACTTCGCTGAAGCGAGGTGTTAATGAGACTTCGCGTCGATAGCTGCGTGCGAGCGTTCACTTAATTGCTGTTGAGCAGCCCCGACCAAATACAACGAGCCGGTGACCAGGATCAGAGAATCCGCATTGCTAATCTGTCGCGCAACACGCAATGCATCGGTGACTGATTTCGCCTCGTGAAGTCTTGTTCGGTCGAAGTCGCGCGGCACGGCAGCTCGCAAATCTCCAATGGTAGCTGCCCGCGGGTTGTCCATCTCGGCAAGAACAACCGCGCGCGCGGCGGGGAAGAGAATCGCCTCCATTTCGACGAGCGCCTTGTCGCGCATCGCGCCGAAGATCATTGTCACCGGTTGATGAACGAACTCGTCAAGGTACTCGCGCAGCGCCCGCGCCGCCGCCGGATTGTGCGCGCCGTCGAAAAGAATTGACGGCGCGCCTTCCCATAATTCAAGCCGACCGGGATGTCTCGCGTTCTCAAGACCGCTGACGATCGCCTGGTGTGAAATCGCGAACCCTCGTTCGCACAACGCTTCCGCGAGTGCAATCGCGATCGCCGCGTTCATGACTTGATGCCACCCTTGCAAACCGAGACAGACGTTGAGGAATCGCTGCTCCGGTGTTTCAAAACTAGCGCATCCGCTTCCGTCCCGAGAAGAGCTTGTGAGCGAAAAACGACAGCCCGGTGCGGAACTGCTTTCGGTAGGAAGGGGGTGAAATTCATCCATTTGACGAACGATCCGAGGGGTCACGCCTACTTCCCGGCATCTCTGTAAAACGACGTCCGAGGCGTCTTCCTGCTGCGGCGCGACAACCACCGTCACTCCGCGCCGAATGATCGCCGCCTTCTCCGACGCTATCTCCGCCAGCGTGTGTCCGAGATAATCCTCGTGATCCATCGCCACCGGTGTGATGGCGACAATCTGTGCTTCGGCAGCGGTCGTCGAATCAAGGCGTCCGCCGAGTCCTGTTTCCAAAATCGCCAACTCAACCTTCGCTTCGCAGAACGCGAGCAACGCGATGGCGGTGACGTGTTCGAAAAACGTCGGCAGCGTGGCCAGCCGGCCGCGCTTCACAAGTTCGTCCGCCGCCTGCTTCACTTGCGCAGTCAGCCGCGCGAAGTCCAACTCGGAAATTTCTTTGCCCTCAATCCGAATCCGTTCAGTTATCGAAACCAGGTGTGGTGAAGTGAACAGTCCGACGCGAATGCCCGCTGCACGACAAATCGATTCGAGCATTACCGCCGTCGAACCTTTGCCGTTTGTGCCGGCGATTTGAACGGAAGGAAACGATTTGTGTGGATTGTTCAGCGCGTCCAGTAGCCGCTCAGTGTTAGTCAGGCCGAGCTTTATCGTGAGCGTCTCGTGGCCGAGAGAGAGAAGATAAGATTGAGCTTCGCTAAAAATCATGATCCGCAGATTACGCAGATTACGCAGAAAACAAAAACCAAAGAAATGGACAGGCGAACTCAAGTTCAAACTGTCTAGGGTCTCTTAATCTGTGAATCTGCGTAACCTGTGGATTTATCCGGGCTGACTTGAAACCTGAAACTTTAGGCCTGAAAACTTTTCGGTACTCTCACGCGTGATGTCCGGGTTCATCATGAAATCAAGCGACTTAATGATGAAGTCGCGCATCTCGCGCCGATCGACAATCGCATCGAGCATGCCATGACTGAGCAGGAACTCCGAGCGCTGAAAATCCTTCGGTAACTTCTGACGGATCGTCTGCTCGATCACGCGCGGCCCCGCGAAACCAATCAAAGCTTTGGGTTCCGCGATAATAACGTCGCCGAGCATCGCGAAGCTGGCGGTCACGCCCCCAGTGGTTGGATCCGTCAGCACCGAAATGAATGGGAGATGTCTTTCTTCCAACGCTGCAAGCGCCGCAGAGATTTTCGCCATCTGCATCAGCGACAGCGCGCCTTCCTGCATGCGTGCGCCACCCGACGCAGAAAAAATGATCACGGCGCCACGTTCGCCGATCGCGCGTTCGATCAGCCGCGTGATCTTTTCACCAACGGCCGAACCCATCGAGCCGCCGATAAAATTCATGTCCATCGCAGCCGAGAACACTCGATGGCCACCGACTTTACCGCGCGCATTGATGACCGCCTCAGGCAAGCCGGTCGCGTGCTGGGCCTGTGCCAGCCGTCTCGTGTACGGTTTGCTGTCGACGAATCCCAGCGGGTCGGTCGAGATTACTTCCGCATCCAATTCTTCGCAGTACCCGTCGTCGAAAAGTTTCTCCAACCGCTCGTAGGCGCCGATGCGAAAGTGAAAATTGCAGTGATGACAGACCTGTAGGTTCTCTTCCAACTCGCGCTTGTAGAGGTGCTCGCCGCATTCTTCGCAGCGGACGAAGACATTCTCGGTGCGGACGACGCGCTCCGACTCGCGCACCGGCTCGATCTTGCCTTTTTTCTTACGAAACCAGGGCATAAAGGCAGATGTCAGAAATCAGACGTCAGAAGTCACAATCTAAAGGTCAGAATTTGATTGCGAAAGGGTAGCACAGAAGGAGAGGCGGGATGAAGGCGGTAACGGTTCGCTACTTTCCCATTTTGTACGGCTCTTTGAGGCCGCGGCGCGCCTGTGCAAGCGAATCGTCCGTGTTGGGCCTTGTCGTTACCAAGCGGTACTCGGCAAGTGCTTCGGTTCGCTTACCTGCCAGATCAAGCGACTGCGCGTCCCGCAGATGGGCCCGCGTTACCAATCCCGCATCCGCGCCGGCCGCCGTTGTGGCCAAATGGAATTGTTGCGCGGCACTGTCGGGTTGGCCCAACAGGAGCAGAGTCTCGCCATAACGAAAATGGATTAGGTCCAGGCGCCCGATGGCAGCACCGACGGCCGAGTGTTCGCGAAGTAGCGAATCGAACATACTCAATGCTTCCTTCTCCAAAGCATCAGCCGCTGGAATTCGATTCGCCTGCCGCTCTGCGATAGCTTCTGAGGCGAAGGCGTCCGCAGTTTCCAGTTTGAACAAGTAGTTGTGCGGATATTTTTCTTGCAACTCACGCGACAACGCGAGCGACTCGGCAAACCGCCTCTGATGTTTGTAGAGAACCATCAACAACAGCTTCGCATTATCGCGTTCCCAATGTCCGTCTTTCGCGACGCGCTCGAGCGTTAGCATGCCGCGCTTCTTCGACCCGCGCGCTCCGGCAAGGCTCGCCACCAGTTTAAGCGCGAGCGGCAAGTTGCCGACGACGTAATCGTACATCCCAATAGTCAGCTCGGCATCGTGGAAGTTTGGATCAAGCTTGATTACTTCGCGATGTCGATCCACGCCACTCGAGCTGTCGCGCAGGCCCGCGAGGAATCGTGCCTCGACTGTGAGTTCGAATGAAGCGTTCAAGTTTTCAATAGCGCCAAAAGTGTAAAGTGCTTGCGGATCGCGCGGGTTGCGTTGCAGCCTGCTCCGAGCGAGCTGCATGGCCTGCCGCATCAAATCACGGAATTCCTGGGCCACACGTGGGTCCGGCTTGTCCTCGGCATTCGCAGTGAAAGACTGTGAGCTGTAAATTGCTCCCTGGCGCCAGCGCGACTTATTCAAAGTTTCCAGCCAGAGCGTCCAAGCCAGCATCTGTGACCCAATCGGATCGTCGGGAGCCAGACGCGCCATCTCTTTGAATGTTTGGCGTGCGGCGTCGTAGTCGAGATTGAAAAGCGCTGCGGAGCCTTTCTCGCGCAACTCTTCGAGCTTCTGAGTCGTGAGTGTATTCTTCGCGCCACCTCCGGATTGTGCCGGAACCGAGGCCGGCTTGATGAGCAGCAGAGCCAAAAGCACGAATGTCCAACGCTTGATTGGGATTTTCTGGAAGGCGATCATAAAGCCCTCACCTGCTCTGCCAAGTCCCGGGCAATCTGTTCCGGCGCAACCTCGCTTGAATAACGCACTGGCTCGCCTGCGATCACAGAAATCTCACCGGGCCGGGCAAAGTGTCTGTTGGCTTCCTTCAGTCCCCACAGACCATCAATCCGCATGGGCACTACCGGCGCGTCGAGTTCCTTAATCAGTAAGCCTGTCCCCGGCTTGAAGGGATTCATTGCTCCGTCTTTTGTGCGCTCACCTTCGGGAAAAATCATCAGGCTGTAACCGCGATCCATCATCTCGCCGGCGAAGTCAAAGCTGCGGCGAAAGCCACTCTTTTGGGGCATCGAAAACACATTGAAGAAAAGCACCACCGAAAAATATTGGAGCAGATTAAGCAGACGCCTGAACCAGCCGGCGCCTTTTGGTGGATGCCGCCATTCGCGCAGCAGTTCGCCGTCCTGCGCGATTGCCATTTTTGTCTTGAATCTCCAGGGCAGCGCGAACAGGACCAGCCCGTGATCGACCATCGTCACATGATTGCAAATGAATACCGCCGGACCGCGAAGTTCGCGCAGGTGTTGCCGGCCGCGGATTCTGGGCCAGCCCATGATGCGTATCACAGGGAACACAACAGAATAGAGCAGCACCACTCGCAGCCAGCTCACCGGCCAGCGCTGTTGCCAGCGCGGATAAGGATAAGACGCTGCTCCGGCGTGTTTGTCTTGACGGACTATCTTCTCGACATCTGCGAGCGTGGTTGCATCCGTAAATGCCGCTTCGTCGATCTCGATTTGATAGCGATCCTCGAGCGCGCTCAACAACTCGACACGGCCGAGCGAGTCGAGCTTGAGATCAGTTCCTAGTTTCGCGGACATATCGAGCTGCAATGGGAGTTCCTTGCCTATGCGCGCGATGATTTCTGCCAGAGGACTGGCATTGCTCGTAGCGGCTGAAGTACCTGTGCCAACCAGCGCTGTCCTGACCTTCTCGGCAACGACTTGTTTGCGAATCTTCTGTGTCGCGGTGCGGGGAAAATCTTCGCCGGGCCAAACAAACCAGTGCCGGACTCGCTGATATTCGGCCAGCGAGTCGTTGGCCCGATTGATGACAGTATCTGGTTTCGCCAAATCGTCACGCAGAATCAACACCGCGAGTGGTTCCGGCCCGTGAACACTTTGAGTTTCGATGACGGCGCTTGCCTTTATTTCGCGTTGGCGATCCAGGACGACTTCAATATCTTCTGGATAGATGTTCACCCCGGCCGAGGTCACAATCACTTCTTTCTGGCGTCCTTTGAAGTAAAGGTTGCCTTTGTCGTCCATCTCACCGACGTCGCCAGTGCGAAACCAGCCAGAGTCCGCCGCTCCGGTTTGCGCGTTATCGCCCCAGTATCCGGGCGAAAGATTTTCGCCGCGCACCAGAATTTCGCCGTTCTCGGACAGCTTCACTTCCTGGCCCGGCATGACGCGACCGATCGAGCCACGTCCAAATTTGAAGGGATGATTGACGCTGACGAGCGCAGCAGTTTCGGTCATGCCATAGCCTTGAATTACCGCAAACCCGAGCCGCCGCCAAAATCTTTCGGTTTCTGCATTCAGCGTTGCGCCGCCTGTGACGAATGCCCAGAACTTCCACCGGAACATTCGATGAACGCGGCGGAACTTCCACCAACGCCAGATGAAGTGCCGGCCCTCAGAACTTTCAATAGCCTTTCGAAACTGGTCGAGCATCCCGCGCCCTTCGTAAACTGTCTTGACCTTTTCGCACAGCGTTTCGAGAACGCGCGGCACAGTGACCATCACTGAGATTCGCTCGCGCTTAACCGTCTCAATGATTTGGGACGGATTAAGAGACTCCTGAAGAAACACTTCGCCGCCCAGTAGTTGCGGCACAAAGATGCCCATGAATTGTCCGAACACGTGGCTGAATGGGACTAGGTTGAGAAACCGCAGAGGATGGATCAGACGCTCCCATTTCAAGTAACGTTTCATCTCCTGTTCAAGCGGATTGAGATTCGCGAGCAGATTGCCGTGCGTGAGAGAGACGCCTTTCGGTTTGGCTGTAGTGCCCGAAGTGAAAACTATTTCGAAGGTGTCGTCTTTATCAATGCCGGTTGCCAAGTAAGGTTCACGCGAATGACTCGCCAGCACCGAGTCGATTTCGTCCAGGCTGAGAATCGGAATATCTAGCCTCGTGCGCGAGCTAGTCTCAGCATCGCAAAGGGCGAGCTTGGCCTCGACCTGTTCCTGCACTCGGACGACGAATTCCCGGCCACTTTGCGCGTCAAGCGGCACAACAATAACGCCGCGCAACAGACAACCAAAGAAACTCGCGACCCACTCAGGACTGTTCTCTGCCCAGAGCAGGACACGATCACCTTTCTCGATCTGACGCGCTTCAAGCTCGCGCGCGAATTGATAAGCCGTCCGTGCGGTTTTTTCATACGACCAACGTGCAACTCGTAAGCCAGATCGATGCGCGAAGGCGGTCTCATCTCCCCGCGTGATGAATTCGTCGAGGTAACTGATGACAGTTGTCCGCACCAATCTCCTCACTCTGCGAACTGACTGTTGTCATCGTAAAGAGATTGGACTGCTACTTCAATTGGGGAGTTGGAAGGATGCCCGCGATGTCCGATAGTCGGTGTGATAGAACGCAAGCTAGATTGCACTCGTCAGGCTGGGCGCGTCTTGCAGTTCATTCTGTAGAGATGCTCACTGGACTCCTCGCCGCGCGTCAAACCGTTTTCAGTGCGGACAATGCGCTCAGACTCGCGTGCCAGCTCGATCTTGCCCTTTTTCTTACGAAACCACGGCATAAAAACAAAAGTCGGATTCAGAATCCGTCGAGTCTTATCGAAACTTTGAGGTGGGAAGGGTAGCACAGAGCCCGATGGCGATTAAAGACCATCAAAACTCAATGCCTCTTTGCGCGCGAATGCCGGCTTGAAAAGGGTGTTTGATTTCAGTCATTTCCGTCACCAGATCCGCAGCTTCGACTAATTCTTTTGGTGCGTCCCGACCCGTGACGACGACGTGAAGCGCGGGTTGAGTTTCGCGGGCGGCGCGGATTTCGTTGAGCACTTCATCTACTGGGAGCATGCCGTAGCTCAGAACATAAACCAATTCGTCAAAAACCAGCAGATCGTAATCGCCCGTTTGCAATTTCTCGACGCACAGGTTCCATGTCTCACGTGCGGTCTGTCGATCCTGCTCAGGATTCTTCGTGTCCCAGGTAAAGCCGTCACCCATCGTGTGGACTTCGATGCCGAGGCTCTCAGCCGACACGTGTTCGCCGTAGCGATCGTTGCGCGACTTCATGAATTGAATCATGCAGCAACGCAGGCCCTGGCCCGCGGCACGCATCATCAACCCCAGCGCGCACGTCGTTTTGCCTTTGCCGTTTCCGGTGTTGACGATGAGAAGGCCGCGCGTCTGTTCCTGGTAATCAGCGCGACGCCATTTGTATTTCTTTTCAACCATGAAGTCAGAACGGCCTGCGGTAGCGGGCCGTTGAACTTGAGGTTATCAGCAGCGCCGGATCAACCACCCGCTACCGCAGGTGGTTCCGACTTCAATCATCGAACTCCGGCAATTCGTCGCCTTGTCCGTACAGCACATAATCGATCGCACGCGCGACACTTTTTTCGTTCCACAGATAGCGCGTGCTGCCTTTGTCGGCCCACGGACTGCGATCACGTCGCCAACAACCCGTCGCTCTCATCATACGCGTTGCGTTGGCCTTGAATGCATTCAATGCGAGTTCTGGTTTCTTGTTACCGATATAGACGACTATGTGAACGTGATTCGTTCGCACGTTAATCGCGTGCAAATACCATTTCCGGAACTCGCAGGTTTCGCGCGCGGCAGTTTCAACGCAGCGGCGTTGATCTGCATCGAGTATCAGCGGCTCATTGTTAAGCCTTTTCGTGTTTATTTCGAGCCATTTCTTTTCCGGCGGAAGACGTCGCGACTTGTATTGATTGCGAAACCGACTTACTGAACCTCGCTCGTTACCGTGCAGCCAAGTTCCATGCGAACGAAACGTAATCAGGAAGGCTAGTGGAGTGTCGGTGTCGTTCCACATTTTGAGATCAACCACCCGCTACGGCAGGTGGTTCTGACTTGAGACTAACCGCCCGCTGTCGCAGGTTTTGACTTGATCTGCGGACAGCCAACTTCAACCACCCGCTACCGCAGGTGGTTCTGACCCATTCGCCCGGCTAACGGCATCCTGCAACAGTGGCACGATCTGATGTTCGATCTCGTCCCAAGTGCCTTTCAAAGTACAGCCGGCGGCATTGCGATGACCGCCGCCGCCGAAATGTTCGGCGACCTTGGCAACGTTGACTTCGCCTTTTGAACGCAGGCTGGTGCGATAGACGCCGGGCGAGCATTCCTTGAACAACGCGACGGCGTGAACGTCGCCGACGGCGAGCGGAAGGTTGACGAAACCGTCGGCGTCTTCTTCCGTGGCTTTCGTCTGCTCCTGCATCGCCAGTGTGTGCCGCATCCAGGCGACTCGGCCTGTTTCATCGCGCTTCGCGGTCGAAAGGACCTGACTCAGCAATTCGATCTTCGGCCACTGATAATTGCCGTAGATTGCTTCGGCAGTTTTCGCGGGCCGCACGCCCGTGCGCACAAGTTCGGAAGCAATCTTGAATGTGCGCTCAGTCGTGTTCGAGTAATGAAACGATCCGGTGTCAGTCAGGAGCGCCGTGTACACGCCTTCAGCGATTTCCTTGGTGACGCGCACGCCGGTAGCTTTGCACAGGTTGTAAATCATCTCGCCGACCGCCGATGCCGTTGAATCGATCCAGTTGATTGTGCCGAACAGAACTGTGCTCGTATGGTGGTCGATGTTGACGACGAATTGCTTTTCGAGGTCGATCAAGCCCGGACGATCGATATCAGAGCACTCGATCACGAACACGGCGTCGTATTCGCGATCGATGGCGGGCGTGACGCGGATCAAATCAGCGCCGGGAAGCTTTTGGTAAGCGTAGGGCGCCGGGTCGCGCATGATGACTTCGACGTCTTTGTCGAGCGCGCGCAGCAGCCAATAAAGTCCGAGGGAAGATCCGAGACTGTCGCCATCCGGTCGAACGTGGGACGTAATCGCGAACCGGTTCTTGTGTTCGATTAGTTCAACTACCTGGCTAAGCATTGAGTGGCACAGACTTTAGTCTGTGACTTCCTTCCAAACACAGACTGAAGTCTGTGCTACTCCTTCATTCCTTCCAGCAGCGCGTCGACGCGTTCGGCTTTTTCTTCGACGGTGTCGCGCACGAAATGAAGCACGGGAGTATGCCGCAAGTTCAAAGAAAAACCTAACTGCCGCCGCACGTAAGGCGCCGCGTGCTGCAGCGCGCGCAGCGCGAGCTGATGTTCATTCTCATCGCCTTGCACAGTGACATAAACACTGGCATCGCGAAGATCGTCAGCCACGCGAACTTCAGTCACCGTAACCATCGTCAGGCGAGGATCTTCAAGTTCGTACCCGACAATCTGCGCGATCTCTTCGCGCAGCGTTTCCGCAATGCGCTCTGTCCGATGCATAAGAACAGTAGGCAGTAGGCAGTAGGCAGTAGGCAGGAGCACGTCGTCCTGCCGTCTGCCGCCTGCTGTCTGCATCCTAGAGTTCAGTGGCTGCCACCCGTTCAATCACATACGCCTCGATCTGGTCGCCGACTTTTATGTCGTTGAAGTTTTCCAGGCCAATGCCGCATTCGAAGCCTTCGCGAACTTCGGCGACGTCGTCCTTGAATCGTCGCAGCGAGCCGATGTTGCCTTCCCAGCTCACGACGCCGTCGCGAATCAGGCGTGCGCGCGCCTTGCGGCTGATGATGCCGTCGATGACCATGCAGCCGGCCACCGATCCAATCTTCGGCACGCGGAAGACTTCGCGCACGTCAGCCTTGCCGAGAATCTTCTCCTTCTCGATCTTCTCGAGCATTCCGATCATCGCGGCCTTAATCTCTTCTTCGATTTTGTAGATAATCGAGTGAAGCCGAATGTCCACGCTTTCCTGCTTCGCAAGGTCACCCGCGCGCGATTCCGGCCGTACATTGAAGCCGATGATTACGACCGCGCTGGACGCCGAGCCCGCCTGCGTCGCTGAAGCGAGCAGCACGTCGGATTCGGTAATCGCACCGACGCCGGAGCGAATGACTTTCACTTTCACGCGCTCAGTCGACATTTTCTGCAGAGTCGATTTCAAAACTTCCACTGAGCCCTGCACGTCGGCTTTGATGATGACGAGCAGTTCCTTGACTTCAGTTTCACCGAGAGCTTCGATCCCGCGCTTCGTCGATTTGATTAGCGTGCGCTGACGCTCGACGTACTGGCGGTGATGCGAAATCTGCTGCGCACGCGAAACGTCGGCGACCACCTGGAAACTCTCGCCGGCTTCGGGCACGCCTTGCAGCCCGAGCACTTCAACCGGAGTTGCTGGTCCGGCTTCATCAACCGGTTCGCCGCGATCATTGAACATCGCGCGCACCTTCCCGAAGATTTGTCCGATGATGAACGGATCTCCCGAGCGTAGAGTGCCTTGCTGTACCAGCACGGTCGCGACCGCGCCGCGCCCACGATCGAGCTTCGCTTCCAGCACAACACCGGATGCCAGACGCGTGGTGCTGGCGCGCAAGTTCAGAATGTCTGCAGTCAACAAAATGGTTTCGAGCAGCGTCTCGAGGTTCTCGCGTTTCTTAGCCGATACCTCGACCATTTCGGTCTCGCCGCCCCAAGCGACGGCATTCAGCCCTTGCTGGGACAGCTCCTGCCGCACGCGATCTGGATTCGCGTCAGGCTTGTCGATCTTGTTAATCGCCACGACGATCGGAACGCCGGCGGCGCGCGAGTGCTCGATGGCTTCGATCGTCTGCGGCATGACGCCGTCATCAGCGGCCACCACCAGCACGACGACGTCGGTGGCCTTTGCGCCGCGGGCGCGCATCAACGTAAAGGCTTCATGACCCGGCGTGTCGAGAAACACTACGCGTCGCTTCTCGTCATGATTGTCGGGGTTGGGAACCTCGACGCTGTATGCGCCGATGTGCTGCGTGATGCCGCCGGCTTCGCCGGCGACGACGTTCGTCGCGCGAATCGCGTCCAGCAGCGAAGTCTTTCCGTGATCGACATGGCCCATCACGGTGACAACTGGTGCGCGTGGAACTTCAATATCATCGGCGTCGGTCGCGATCAGCTCTTCAAACTCCTCTTCCGCGACCATCTCTTCGAACGGCACGAACGTCACTTCGTAACCGAAGCGCTTGCCGAGTTCGGCGGCGACATCGTCATTCAGGGCCTGATTGATTGTCGCGAACACGCCGCGTTGCAGCAACAGCCCGACGATTTCTTTAGGTTTAATGCCCAACTTTTCCGCAAGCTCCTTGACGGTCGATCCTTCGACCAGCCGCACCGGCTTCAATTCGCCGGGTACTGACGGCATCTGGAGACGGCCGGCGATGCGCTCTTCCAACGTGCGCACTTCCGGCGGTGGAATGAAATCCCGATCCAGTCTGCTTTTACCGTCGCCTGCGCGCTTGCCGCCGCGTGGCGTGCTGCGGCGTGAGCGGCGCCGGCCCGCGTCGGGTGGCGGAATGTACGTCGTCTGTGGCGTCGCGGTCTCGCCCGGCGTGCCGGCGTACTCGACGCGAGGACGCACCGTGCGTTCGCGCGTATGCGTTGTCGTCGCCGAAGGCGGCGGCGCCGGAGCGCGCTCACCGGGCCGAATGCCCTGACTGAGTGCGGCGGCGGTCGGTCTCAACACGCGCACCTGCCTTCCTGGGGGCGGTGCAGGCTCCGGCGCAGGTTCGCCTGATTGCGCCGCGACAGCCTCAGGCGATTCCTGAACCGCTATTGGCGGTGCGGCTTCGGGCTTCTCAGCACGTGCCGCGGGCGCGAGCTTCTTGATTATGCGCGTGACTTTTGGTTTCGCGGGTTCCTCGACTTCGGGGACTGGGGCCTCGGGGATTTGCGCAGGTTCAGGTTCAACGGGGGCCGCGGGTGCCTCTTCGACCGGCGGCGCTTCCTCGACCGCGCGGGCCGCTTTTTTTACAACCTTGATGGCCCGCTTCTGGGCGGTCGGCTGCTTCGGAAAGTACTTCTCGCGAATTTTTTCAGCGAGCTCTTTCGAGACGGAATTCGAGGGCACACTGACATCGACACCTTCGCGCCGCACTTCTTCGATCAGGCGCTTGGTATCGATCTTCAGCTCTTTGGCGAGATCGTAAAGACGAACTTTGGAAGTGGCTACTGACATGCGCTCCTTCTTTGAAAGTGGCCGGTCGCCACCTTACGCAAGCGCATGGCAGGATCGGCCTGCTACGGCAAGCGTCTTGAGGCGAGCAGCCTTGCGCCCTTGCGCAAACTGCAACTATTTGGCCGCATAATTTGACATCGCTTTCAGATTAAACATCTGAGACCTCATTTGAGATCATGCTGTGTGTCACTCTCGCTCGCGGCACTTTCGTCAGATGACGACGCGAGAGGGGATTCAGTTTCTGTTTCAGTCCCGACAGGTCGGGACTCTTCGGCTTCTTCGCGAGCCAGTTCAGCCTGCTCGTCGCGGATGTTCTCTTCCAAATCCGCAACGGCAGTCGAAGTCACATCGGGAGATGGCGTGATGACGTCCGGCCGCAGATCGCGTCCGGCTTCCTGCAATTGCAGTTCATCAACACTCATCGGGTCAGCTTCAGTCAAAGCGACGGGATCGGCGGAATACTCAGCCCGAATTTTTTCTTCAGCGTGGTACGGTACGCCTTCTTCAACCGCTTCGTCGTAACCTTCGGCCGTCATCTCGTCGTTCGGTTCCACTTCGGCGGCCGGCGCGGTTTCATCAAGCTCAACAGAGACGGCGTGCTGCTCACCAGCAGCCTCGCCAGCCTGTTCGACCAGTCTCTGCTCGCGCACGGCAATCACCGCGCGGGCAGCTTCGAGCATGTGCTCAGCTTCATCGAGACTGACATCGAGAAACTCGACCAAGTCGTCAACCGAGGTGTTCGCGAGGCCGTCAATGTCCGTGATGCCGTGTTCAGCCAAAGCGTCTGCCTGCTGCGCGGTCACGCCTTCGATGGCGGACAGCGGCACGGGCTCGCCCGAGGCAATCATTGCGCCCATGGCCTCTGCGACTTCCTTCTTCAGCTCCTCTTCGCTGCGGATGTCGATGTTCCAGCCAACAAGTTTCGTCGCCAGCCGCACGTTCTGTCCGCGCTTGCCAATCGCCAGGCTGAGCTGATCTTCGTTGACGATCACTTCCATCTGACGATTTTCAATGTCGGTGATGCGGACCTGATTGACCTTTGCCGGTGATAGAGCGTTCGCCGCGAACACCGACGGCTCTTCAGACCATTCGATGATGTCGATCTTTTCGCCACGCAGCTCGCGAATGATGGCCTGAACCCGCGAGCCTTTCATGCCCACGCACGCGCCGACCGGATCGACGTCGCGCTCGTTTGAGACGACAGCAATCTTGGCGCGCTCGCCGGGCTCACGAACGCACGACTTGATCACGACCGTGCCGTCGTAGATTTCGGGCACTTCCATTTCGAAGAGGCGCTCGAGCAATTCGGGCGACGTGCGTGAGACTTCAATCTGCGGACCTTTGGATTCTTTGGAAACGTTGGTGATGACGACGCGAATGCGCTCGCCCTGGTTCCATTGCTCGCCGCGCGACTGTTGCGAACGCGGCAGGATGGCTTCGAGGTTTCCGAGATCGACAATCATGTTGCCACGCTCGAAACGCTTCACGAAGCCGTTTACCAACTCGCCGACGCGATCGATGTATTGATCGTAAACGTTCGTGCGCACGGCATCGCGCACTTTCTGAAAGAGAATTTGTTTGGCAGTCTGCGCCGCAATCCGGCCGAGGTCCTCCATCGGCATCGGCAGCAGCAGCGCATCGCCGACTTCGACATCTTCACCACCAAGCTCGCGCGCTTCTTCGATCGAGAGTTCGGCCGCGGGATTCGTCACTTCGTCAACCACGACCTTCGACGCGGACAGCTCCAGGCCTGTTTCCGGAGTCCAATCGACCTGAATCTCTTCGCCGGCGCGGAACTGCTTTTTGGCCGCCGCGCGCACGGCTTCCTTCACCGCTTCGATTACCAAGTCGCGGTCAATGCCTTGCTCCTGGCAAAGGGCTTCAATATTTTGCGCGATGCTCGTGCTCATCTGTTTGGAGCGCCGACATCCTGTCGGCGGTTCGCGCGCATCCTGCGCGCTCATTTCCTATCTGCTGTTCTGTCTGATCAAATGTTTGTCGGTCGCTTCACGTTCGCGTGCGTGCCGGAATTCCTCTTCAACGTCGATTTCCAAATTCGCTTTTGCGATATCTGCAATCGCGATTCGCATGCGGCCGCTGGTCTTGTCTTCAAAAATCACTTCGCTATCAGCGAGCCCAACAATTCGTCCGCGAAAGTTCCGCTGATTCTTGATTGGCGAGCGCGTCTTGATTTTCGCGAGATGGCCAGCAAACCGCTCGTAATCAGTCGGCTTGTAAAGTCCGCGCTCGATCCCGGGGCTGGAAACTTCCAGCGTGTACGCCGAGTGGATGAAATCTTCCACGTCCAGCACCGTGCCCAGGTGATGACTCACGTCTGAGCAATCGTCGTGTGTAACGCCTCCCGGCTTATCAATGAACACTCGGACTATCGGGTGGCCTTCGGGGCCGGCGACTTCCGAATGAACCAGCTCGACGCCGTGGTCGATGGCCGTTTGCTCGGCAAGTTCGTGAACGCGCTCTGCAACCGACCCCTGCTCCATGATCATGTACCGCAAGTTGTAAACTTGCGTTCTTTTTAAGTCCCGCAAGTTGCCAACTTGCGCTACTTTCGCCCAAAAGAAAAAGTGGGCGAAAACCCACCGGACAACGAC
>Ga0114129_10006775_pt1 | contig 16266 bp, 10 predicted proteins | sample RhiMetdeltSRZDD1_FD_80071 | JGI IMG/M metagenome (GOLD analysis project Ga0114129, IMG submission 80071) | Populus rhizosphere microbial communities from Tennessee, USA - Rhizosphere MetaG P. deltoides SRZDD1 (version 2) (version 2) | ecosystem: Host-associated > Plants > Roots > Rhizosphere >... | reverse complement strand
CATGAGCGCTTGCAGCACGCCGCGCTCCACCTGGAGGAACTCGGCACGCGCGCGCACGACGCCTTCGACGAGGACGCGCATGCCGGTCTGTGCCTTGGCCATCTGCCGGATGATGCAGATCGTGCCAACCCGATACAGGTCGTCCGGGCCAGGCTCTTCCGTGTCGGTGCGCTGCAGGAGCGTCAGGATCATCCGATCGCTTGCCAGCGCGCGATTCACCGCCTCAACCGAAATAGCACGACTGACCCCAAGCGGCGCGACACTCATCGGCAGGACGACCGCACCGCGAAGGGGAACAACGGGGAGCTCTGACGGAAGAGCAGGTTGGACTTCTTCAGCCACGGCTGTCCCAGTGTACCGCATTGCCGATTGCAGATTGCAAATTGCAGGTTGGGATTGCGGATTGACGATTGACGATTGCAGATTGACGATTGTAGGTTCAGATTGCTGATTGTCGATTGCCGATCCAATCCACACTCAGCAATCAAAATCCAATCAACAATCCGCAATCCGCAAATCCGCAATCCGCAATCGGCAATCGGCAATCGGCAATCTGCACCTACAATCTGCAATCTGCAATCTGCAATTGCCAGGCGTTAGTACACCCCCGGTATCATCCTCCAGCGTACGGATTGGCGGTACCGCTCGTAATCCCGGCCGAACGTGGCGACCAACCCCCGCTCCTCCCATGGAACCGCCAACGCGAGATAGAACGTGCTGACGAACGCGAAGACGAAGCGTGTCGCGGTCATGTCCGGAGTGCCAAAAACCAACAGCGTCCAAGCGAAGTACAGCGGATGACGAACGAACCCGTAAAGCCCGGTCGTCCTCAGCTCGGTCGTCGTGGACGCCTTGGGCTGCGCGCGACGCACGCCGGCAAGCTCCAGCACGCCGAGCGCGCGCGAGGCGCGTAGCGTCAGGATGATGCCGAGAATTTGCACGGCATCCGCTGCGTAGCGCCACGGCGGATCCAGACGGTAGAGCGTGCCCGGCACTGGACGCCAGGCCGTACACACCGCAATGAAGAGGACGCTCGCGATCCAGGTGTAAATGGACCGCTCGAGTTCTGGCGTCACGAGCCGTTCCATGAAGCGCTTGGGCGCAAGGCGCGCGAAGACGCTGTGGTGCAGTGCAAAAACCGTAAAGAGGGACACATTGATCGCGGTCGCCTCCGCGATGCCGAGTTCCGATCGCGGGAGGCGATCGAAGCGGATGTAGTAGCAGTACAGGAACCACAACTGCGACGCGGCGAAGATGGCCGCACCACCCCAGGCAATAGCTATGGTCGAGCCGCGTTCACGCATGGGCCGGGACGCGCGGCAGGTTCACCAGCTGACCGTCCGCTGGATTGCGACTTGCACGTCCGTGAATAGATGAGAGGCGAATCCGCAATCTACCGCTCCAAGATGGCCGGTATGCGTGGGGCGCGGCTGTCATTCGTAAGCCGCTTACCGAACTCGATATTATAGGCGCGCCTATGTCCGTGGCTATCACCGGAATCGGTGTCGTTTCGCCATACGGCGTCGGGCGTGAACGCTTCTGGCAGTACGTCCGTGGTGGTTGCAGTGGCACGCGGGCGATCACTGATTTCGATGCCTCGGCATTCGCCTGCACTGTTGCAGCGCCCGTGCCGGCGGTGTCGATTGACGACGCGGTCAAGATTGAGAGGCGAGCCGTCACGGCGCCTGCCGAACGGAACGGACGGCCCGATCCGCGACGCTATTCGCGCGCCTCGCTGATTGCCGTGATCGCCGCCAGCGAAGCCTGGGCGGATGCCGGACTTGCCCTCGGTGAACCAGGCGCCGGCGTGCTCGTGGGCAGCGGCGCAGGCGGGATCGATGTCGCCGAACGCCAGTACTACGAGTTCTTCACCGACGGCTGGAAACGCGTCACTCCCTACGCTATTCCCGTGTCGATCGTCGGCATGATCTCGAGCGAGATCTCGATCGCGCTCGAACTCCATGGCATCAGCCACGTCGTGTCGACGGGATGTACCAGCTCGACCGACGCGATTTCGTACGCCGCGTCCCTCATTCGGGCCGGCGAAGCCGACGTGATCTTGTCGGGTGGCGCGGACGCGTGCGTGACGCCCGGGATGATCTTCGGCTTCACAAAGATGCGGGCTGTTGCCACAAGGTACAACGATATGCCGGCGGAAGCGTCGAGGCCGTTTGACGCTGGCCGCGACGGGTTCGTGCTGGGCGAGGGCGCGTGGATGGTGGTGCTCGAACGTGAGGAGCGGGCGCGAGCGAGAGGCGCACGCGTCTATGCGACCGTTGATGGGCACGGTTCGACGTGCGATGCCTACCATCGCGTGCAGATGGATCCAGACGGCGAGCAGATTATTCGCGCCATGCACCTTGCCGTCGACCGATCGGGCCGCGCGCTCGAAGAGATCGGTTACGTGAACTATCACGGTACGTCCACCGTCCTGAACGACGCCGTCGAATCGAGATGCGTGCGTCGGCTGTTCGGTCCGCTGGCTGACCGCGTGCCGGGATCGTCTACTAAGTCGATGATCGGCCATCCGCAAGGCGCCAGCGGGGCCGCGGGCATCGTGACGACCGCCTTGGCGCTGCGCGACGGCTTTCTGCCCCCAACCATCAACCAGCGCGAATCCGATCCGGAGTGCGATCTTGACTTCATCCCCAATGTCGGCCGCGCCGCACAGCCTGTCGCGGCGTTGTGCAATTGCCTGGGGTTCGGGTCGAAAAACAGCGCGATCGTGTTGGGGAGGGTAGTCTAGTCTCGCGAGCGGCGACAGGGTCTCCCATGGACGATGTCGTAATCGTGGGCGCCGGTCCCGCGGGATCAATCGCGGCGCTGGTGCTGGCGCGGGCCGGTGTGCGCGTGCGGCTGCTCGACCGCGCGCGGTTCCCACGCGACAAGTTGTGTGGCGACACGGTCAATCCTGGCGCGATGGATATCCTTGCCCGGTTGGGTTTGGCGTCCGTCACAGCGAACGCACTCCCGGTCGCGGGAATGCTCGTCACCGATGGAGCCGGCGTCCGCTGCGTCGGTCGCTACGCGAATGGGCGCCGCGGCAGGGCACTCAGAAGGGCCGTGCTCGACCACGCGCTGCTCGACGCGGCCATTGACGCAGGGGCTGCGTTTGACGAGCGCGTGATCGTTCGCGGACCCTGCGTTGATGGGCAGGACGTGAAAGGCGTGTCGGTCGCAGGACTGAACGGCGCCGACCGGCGAATACCCGCCCGGATTGTCATCGCGGCTGATGGCGCCAGCTCGCGATTGGCGCGTGCCCTGTCGCTTGCCGGCCATTCGCAGCGTCGGCGACGTTGGGCGGTGGGCGCGTATTTCGATGGAGTGCGCAACGAGGCGGATAACGAGGTACTGGGTGAGATGCACATCCGGCCCGGACGCTACCTGGGCATCGCGCCTATGCCGGGCGGCATCACCAACGCGTGCGTGGTGACCGCCGATCGTGCGGCTCTCAGGGATCCACGGACGCTTTTGTGCGAAGCATTCCATCGTGACCCGATTGTGTGCGACCGTTTCGAGCGTGCCACGCTGTTGGCTGCGCCGGTGTGCCTCGGGCCATTGGCCGTCGAGAGTTCGGCGAGCGGCGTTCGTGGGTTGCTGCTGGCCGGCGATGCGGCGGGCTTCATCGATCCGATGACGGGCGACGGGCTGCGGTTCGCTTTCCGAGGAGCCGAACTGGCCGCGTCACTGGCGCTTGCCGCCCTGTGCGAGGGCCAGACGAACGTCCATCGCGATCTCCACAGAGCCCGGCGCCGGGAGTTCGCGCCGAAGTGGCGTTTCAACAAGCTTCTTCGAGCGTTGGTCAGCTCACCACGCAGTGTGAAGATCGCGTCGCGTGGTGCGACGTGGTCGCCCACCCTGTTACAGCACGTCATTCAATACGCCGGCGATGCGCGAGGCTGATCTCTTCGCGCTGGCGCTTGCCGCGCTTGCGTTCGCGCCAATGATCGCGGAAGCCGTTCGATCCGCCATGAACGAGAGGGCGCTGCGCGCCGCCGGCGCAGCGGAGCCCGAGCGCGACGTGTACAAGTTCATGCAGGTCGCGTATCCCGCGTGTTTCGCGGCGATGACGTTCGAGGCGTGGACTCGGGGCACCACGTTCGCCACCGCGGGCTGGATGGGCGCGGCGGTGTTTGCCGGGGCGAAGGCGCTCAAGTACTGGGCCATCGCCACGCTCGGCGATCGCTGGACGTTCCGCGTGCTGGTGCCGCCCGGCTCGCAGCGCATTCTTCGCGGGCCGTATCGCGTCCTGCGTCACCCGAACTACGTCGCCGTGGCCGGCGAGCTCGCCGGATTCGCCGCGTTCGCGGGCGCGCCGCTCACAGGGGTCATCGCGTTTCTGCTGTTCGGCGCGCTGATGATCGCGCGCATCCGCGTCGAAGAGCGCGCGCTCGGACTTCGTTCACGATAGAATGCCCGCCGGTGTCGCGTTCCCGGCTGACCGCCGTTCTCGACTGGCTGGCGCTCGCGCTCATCGGAACCGCGCTGGCTATCGCCTTGACGGGCGGGACGACGTTCCGGGTGGGCGGGGTGCGAGTGACGGCTCGCAGCGCCGACCGCGCGGCGGTGGCGGTGCTAGCGGTGATTGCGCTTCGCGTTGCACTCGATCGCCGCACGCGGCCGTTCGCCGGCGTGCCCGCGCGGATGGCCCGCATCCGTCAATTCCTCTATCACGCATCCCTCGATCAGCCCTCGCCCTTACCTGCCGACCTGGTCTGGCGGTATCGCGGCTTCGCGATTGCCGGGATCTGCGGATTCGCTGCCGTGCTGCTGCTGCCGCAGATTCGCGCGATGGACTCGGTGCCGGATCTTGGCGATCCCCTGTTTTCAATCTGGCGTTTCTCGTGGGTTCTCCACAACCTGCAGGGGGATCCGCGGCCGCTCTTTGACGGCAACATCTTTCATCCGCATCCGCTGACGCTCACTTTGTCGGATTCGATGCTGCTGCCGTCGCTCACCATGGCGCCGCTCCTTGTGATGGGCGTGCATCCGGTCGTGGCCTACAACGCGATGATGATCGTCAGCTTCGTCGCGTCGGCGTTCGCGACGTACCTGCTGGTCGAGCGACTCACGGGATCGCCGGCGGCCGCTTTCGTGTCGGCGCTGCTCTACGGATTCCATCCGTACAGGTTCGAGCACTACAGCCACTTCGAGCTGCAGATGACCTACCTCATGCCGCTCGCCCTTCTGGCGCTGCAGCGTTTCGTCGAGACCGCGCGGCTTCGATACGTCATGGCGGCATCGCTCCTCGCCGTGGGGCAGTTGTATTCATCGATGTACTACGCCGTGTTCTTCATGTTCTGCGCCGGCGCGGTGTTCGTGTTGACGGTGTGGCTGACCCGCGCCCCGATTCGCAGGCTGATTGCGCCCGCGGCGCTGGCTGCGGCGCTGGCCGCGCTCATCGCGTTTCCGCTGGCGCGAATCTACACGGCCGCGAAGCTTGGCGATCGAGAAGCAGATACGGTGGCGTTTTACAGCGCGACCGCGGCTGACTACGTGCGCGCGCACCCGCGCAGCGCCATGTGGGGCAATCGCACGCTCCCCGGGCGGCAGCCCGAGCGCGCGCTGTTTCCCGGCGTTATGCTCCTGCTCCTGGCCGCGATTGCGCTCGTGCCGCCGCTTGGCGTCACGCGCACCGTGTATGCCGGCGCGCTGCTCGTCATGTTCGAGATCTCACGCGGCTTCAACACCTGGCTCTATCCGCTGCTCTACCACGCGCTGCCCTTTTTGCGTGGCATGCGCGTCCCGGCACGAGCGAGCATCCTCGTGGGGCTCACGCTGGCGGTGCTTGCGGGTTTTGGCGTGAAGCGCCTCATCGCGGGCCGCTCTCCGCGCGTCCGGTACCTGGTTCTGGCCACGCTCGTGGTCGCGATAGGTCTGGATCTTCGACCGCTCTTGCGCCTCGAGCCCGTCTGGCCTGAGCCGCCAGCGGTGTACGGTGCCGTCGCGGGCAATCCATCGATCGTGCTCGCCGAGTTCCCGATCGGGGGAAACCCGCGCGGTTTTACACCCAATGTGCCGTTCATGTACTTCTCGCTTTGGCACTGGGCCGAGTTGGTCAACGGCTACAGCGGCCATTACCCGCCCGGTCAGGTCGAGTTCGAGGAAGCGCTGCGCGCCTTTCCTGAAGCGCCAACCCTCGATCTGCTGCGCTCGCGCGGCGTGACGCACGTCACCGTCAACTGCGCGCTGTATCGCGGCGGGTGTGACGACCTGCTGGCCAGCATCGACAAGCGGCCAGACTTCCGGCTCGTCTCCTCCGTCAAATGGGAAGCGCAACCTGTCCGCCTGTACGAGCTGGTCAGATGAGCGGAAAGAGACGAGGCAGGCACGTGTTGTCCGTATAATCGATCCATGCGAGTGCGGGTGGTCATCGCTTGCGTCGCGGCCGTTTGCCTGCTGGCCTCCATCCCGGCCGTCCGACAAGGTGTGTCGTCGATCACTGGTGCGTTCGGCACCATTTCGTCCCAGGCAGCCCAGCAGAGACCGGAGACGTTTCTACAGTCCGCTCGTCGTGCGATCGCGCATGGCCAGTTGGCAGAAGCCGAGGCGTTGGCGAAGGCCAGGCCCGCCGGCGATGCCGACGCGGCAGCGGTTCTAGCACGAGTGGAAGCCACGCGCGGCCATTACGACGTCGCGCAGCGGACGCTCGAGGCAGCCGTCGCAGCCCAGCCAGGTGGCGAAGCGTCGCTCGAACTCGGGCTGCTGCTCAAGCAGCAGTTCGGGCGGCACGAAGAGGCCAACGCGCATTTCAATCGCGTCCTCAACCGGAACGCGCAGTCGCAGGACACCGAAGCAATCTTTCGTGCCGCGCGCGCGGCCCAGGCGCTCCGGCTGATGCAGGATGCCAACACCCTGTTTCGCGCGGCGACGCGCGCCAGCGATCCTGCGATCGAGACCGCCTGGGGCAATCTCTTCCTCGAGACGTTCAACCCGCGCGAGGCGTTGCGCTCGTTCCAGCAGGTGCTCAAACAGGACGATTCGTGGGCGCCCGCGCATCTCGGCATTGCGCGCACGCTGGCCAACGAGGACCCGCCGGCGGCCGCCGCTGCCGCCGAGCGCGCGCTGAAGATCGATCCGCAGTTCGCGGATGCAGAGTTGTTCCTGGCCGAGCTGGATCTCGACAACACGCGATACCCCGAGGCGCGCGAACGAATCGACCGCGTGTTGGCCTCCAATGCCGGGCACCTCGATGCGCGCGCGCTGCTGGCGGCTATCGGCTACGTGCGCGGCGACAAGGCGCTCTACGACGCGGAAGTCGCGCGCGTACTGGCGATCAATCCGGCCTTTGGCGAGGTCTACCGAGTCGCCGGCGATCTTGCCGCACGCAACTACCGGTTTGACGAGGCGGTGGCGCTCGCGCGACGGGGCATGACGCTCGATCCCACCAACATTCGCGCGGCGAGCGACCTCGGTCTTCATCTGATGCGCACCGGCGACGAGGCGGAGGCGCGTCGTGTCCTGGATCGCGCGTTCAAGGTATTTCCATTCGACCAGGTCACGTACAACCTGCTCGCGCTGCTCGACAAGCTGGAAAAGTTCGAGGTCGTTCAGGAAGGGGACCTGATCTTCAAGTTCCATCCGGATGAGGGCAAGGTCCTGCGCGAATACGCGATTCCGCTCGCGCAGGATGCGCTGAAGAAACTCTCGGCGGCCTATCAGTTCACGCCGAAAGGGCCGATTCTGATCGAGATCTTTCCCGTGCACGACGACTTCGCCGTCCGCAACCTGGGTCTTCCAGGGCTCGTCGGTGCTCTCGGCGCGTGCTTCGGTCGCGTCGTGAGCATGGACTCGCCGAAAGCCAGGCCGCCGGGATCGTTCTCGTGGCAGGCCACGCTCTGGCACGAGCTGGCGCACGTCATTACGCTGCAGATGTCGAATCAGCGCGTGCCGCGCTGGCTGACGGAAGGCGTGTCGGTCTACGAGGAAGGCCGCGCCCGGCGTGAATGGGGCGGCGAAATGGAAATCCCGTTCGCGTTGGCGATCGAGCGCGGGCAAGTCCTCAAGCTCAAGGATCTGAACTCGGGATTCACCAAGCCGGACACGATTGCGCTCGCCTACTACCAGGCTTCGCTCTTCGTCGAGCACATCGTCAAGACGCACGGCGACGCGGCGCTTCGATCGTTGGTGCGCGTGTACGGCGAAGGCATCGAGGGCGATGCGGCGATCACCAAGGGCCTTGGCGTATCGATCGATCAACTTCAGGGCACCTTCGACAAGATGTTGGAGCAGCGATTCGCGCCGCTTCGCGCGGCGCTTCGTGACCAGTTGAAGCCAACGGAAGCCGCGGGTGCGGACCTCCCGTCGTTGAAGCTGGCGGCTTCGCAGCGTCCCGGCAGCTACCGCGCGCAGCTCACGCTCGGCGCCGCGCTTGCGAAACAGGGGGACAAGGCGGCATTCGAGTATCTCGAAAAGGCCGCGGCCCTCATTCCAACAGCGATCGGCAACGAGAGCCCGCACGCCATCATGGGGCGCCTTGCCGAGCAGCTTGGCGATCCAGCGCGCGCGATGGCCGAGTACCGAGCGCTTCTTGCGGTCGACGGGACTGCGATCGAGGCCGCCCGGCGCCTTGCCGAGCTCTCCGCGAAGGCGGACGATCAGAAGTCCCTCGCCCTTGCCCACGCTCGCATCGTCGAGCTCGATCCGTTCGACGCCGGGAGCCACACGGGGTTGGGCCGGCTGGCGCTGCGATCGAAGGATCCTGTTGTCGCAACCCGTGAGTTCAAAGTTGCGCTGGCGATCGGCCCTGCCGATCGAGCGTCGGCACACTGCGACCTCGCCGAGAGTTATCTCCTCGCAGGCCGCGCTGCCGAAGCAAAGCGCGAAGCGCTGGCCGCACTTGAAATCGCTCCGAGCTTCGAGCGGGCACAGGAGCTGCTGCTCAAAGCTATCGACGGCGGACAATGAAAGGCGCCCGACTGCTTCCGCTCGGGGTCATTAGCCTCGCGCTCCTGACATGGAGCGGGAGTGACGCGCAGAGCCCGGGGCCAAGAGATTCGCGGTTTGCCGGGTTGGAGTGGACGTTCGCGCGCATCCGGTATCAGGGATCGAAGCTGCCTGGCTTATCGGGCTGCGATACGTACGACGAGTGCTGGACGATCGACTATCCTGCGGCCGAACAGAACCTTTCGCGGCGCGTCAGGACCGTGACGGCCATCGAGGTCAACGATCCGGTGGTCATCGACCTCGACGATCCCGCGCTCTGGACCTATCCGTGGCTGTATCTGGTCGAACCTGGCACATGGATTCCCACGGATGCTGAAGTGCAAACGCTGCGCGAGTTCCTGCTGCGCGGCGGAACGTTGACGTTCGATGATTTTCACGGCCACATCGAGTGGGCCAATCTCGAGCGGCAAATGAAGCGGATCTTTCCCGATCGGCGAATCGTCGATCTTCCGCCGGAGCACCCCATCTTCAACTGTTTCTACAGGCTGGACGAGTTTCCGCAGACGCCGGGTCTCGGATCGTTTCTCGCTGGTCGTACTTGGGAGAAGGGTGGATTCGTGGCGAAGCTGCGCGCCATCGAAGATGACAACGGCCGCGCGATGGTCCTGATCAACTTCAATACCGACATGGGCGACGGGTGGGAGTGGTCGAACGCGGCTGAATATCCCGGGTACGTCCGGTATACCGCGCAGGCGTACCGGATGCAGATCAACGAGATTGTCTATTCCCTCACGCATTGATGAATCCAAGTGATGTCCGGTCGACACCGGACGTGGAAAGTTCCGAACGCGACATCGCGGCGGTTGCGGCCCGTGTCGCGACCAGCCGCAGCCGCATCCTGAGCGAGATCCGCAAGATCATCGTCGGGCAGGATCACGTGATCGATCAGGTCCTGATCGCGCTGTTCACGGGTGGGCACTGCCTCCTGACCGGCGTGCCGGGTCTGGCCAAGACGCTGCTCATCAAGACGGTGGCGCAGATTCTCGACCTGTCGTTCAAGCGCATTCAGTTCACGCCTGACCTGATGCCGGCAGACATTACCGGCACCGAGGTGCTCGACGAACAGGACGGACACCGCACGCTGCGCTTCGTGACCGGGCCGATCTTTGCGCAGATCATCCTCGCCGACGAGATCAACCGCACGCCGCCAAAGACTCAGGCGGCGCTGCTCGAAGCGATGCAGGAGTACCACGTGACCGCGGCCGGTCGAACGTATCCATTGGACCGGCCGTTCTTCGTGCTCGCGACGCAGAATCCGATTGAGCTGGAAGGCACGTATCCGCTGCCGGAAGCGCAGCTCGATCGGTTCATGTTCAACATCGTGATGACGTATCTCTCCGAGGATGAGGAGGTGCGCGTCGTGACGCAGACGACCGGCGTGCTCGGAGAAGGACCGTCACAAGTGCTGAGCGGGGCCGAGATCCTCGAAATTCAGCAGCTGGTCCGTCAGGTCATCGTCGCGGAAGAGATCGCCCGCTATGCGGTGAGACTCGTCGACGCGTCCCGGCCGGGACGTCAAGGAGCGCACGGGTTCGTCAACGATTGGGTGAAGTGGGGCGCCGGACTGCGCGCGTCACAGGCGCTGATTCTCGCCGGCAAAGCGCGCGCGCTCATCAACGGCCGGTATCACGTGTCGATCGCGGACATCCAGGCGCTGGCCCTTCCGGTGCTGCGCCACCGCATCATCGCGAATTTTTATGCGGAGTCGGAGCGAGTGACGTCCGACACGCTGGTCGACCGCCTCCTCGAAGCGGTTCCCATCCCGAAGAGCGGTTTGTAGCCATGGCCACCCCGACACACGCTCGCGATCTTCGATTTCTGGACCCGGCAATCATTGCGTCGCTGGGGACGATGGAGCTGAAGGCGCGAACGGTCGTCGAGGGGTTCATTGCCGGGCTTCATCGCAGTCCGTACAAGGGCTTCAGCGTCGAGTTTGCCGAGTATCGCCAATACCTGCCCGGCGACGATCTGTCCACGCTCGACTGGAAAGTGTACGCGCGAAGCGATCGCCACTACGTCAAGAAGTACGAGGAAGAGACGAACGTCGAGTGTCATCTGCTGGTGGACGTCAGCGCGTCGATGGGCTATCGGGGCGCCGCGCCGATGAGCAAGCTCGAGTACGGATCGGTGCTTGCCGGATCGCTCGCGTTCCTGATGAATCGGCAGCGCGATGCCAGCGGCTTGATTGCGTTCGACGAGCGAATCGTTCTGCGCCTGCCAGCGAGCGCGCGCAAAGGGCACCTGCACAGCGTTCTGCTCGCGCTTGAAGGGTTGGCGCCCGGACGACGATCTGATGTGGGACGGCCGCTGCATCAGCTTGCTGAGGCGCTCGTTCGGCGAAGCCTGGTCGTGCTGATTTCGGATCTGCTCGACGATCCCGAGCCGATCGTGAAGGGGCTCAAGCATCTCCGGTTTCGCGGCACGGATGTGGTGGTCTTTCAGATTCTGGATCCCAACGAGCTGACTTTCCCGTTCCGCGCCTCGTCGCGCTTCACCGATCTCGAGAGCGCGGAAACCATCACTGCCGATCCCGAGCGCATCCGGGCTGCGTACCTGCAGGAACTTGGAGGGCTGCAGCAGCGCTACGAGCGCGAGCTGCGTAGCGCCGGGATTGATTTCGTTCGGCTGGACTCCTCCAAGCCGCTCGATTTTGCGCTGCTGACATACCTCGCCGCGCGAGCGAGGCGGCAATGACACGCATGTCCTGATCATGTCGTTTCTCTATCCTGCATTCCTGATCGGGGCATTGGCCATCGCCATTCCGGTGATCCTGCACCTGCTCCGGCGCGAGGTCGCAACGGAAGTCCCCTTCACGGCAGTTCGGTTGCTGCGGCGATCGCCGGTCGAGCGGACGCATCGCCGTCGGCTGCGAGACATCCTGTTGCTTGCGGCGCGCATCGTTGCCCTGCTGCTGCTCGCGCTCGCGTTCGCTCGGCCGTACGTTCAAGGGGCGTCACCTGCCTCCGTCTTGGTGGTGGCACTCGATCGGTCCTACAGCATGGGGGGCACAGAACGATTTGAACGCGCGAAGGTGTTGGCTCGATCCGCAATCGATGGCGCACGCAATGGCGAACGTGTGAGCCTCGTCGCGTTTGACGATCGCGCAGACGTGCTATCGGAGCCGGGAAGCGGCGGGGAAGCACGTGCCGCGCTCGAACGGGTTACGCCGGGCTATGGTGGCACGCGGTATCCGGCGCTCTTCGCCAAAGTCGCCGAGATTGCCGACGGAGCAAACGGCAGGCTTGTCGTCGTCACCGACCTACAAGCGAGCGGCTGGTCCCGGTCTGGAGCGACCGCGCTGCCACCGGGCTGGGAGATGGAGGTTCAGGACGCCGGCCCTGCGCCTGACAACCTCGCCGTGACGGCGGTGAACATCCAGAACGCTCGGGTTGCCGTCTCCATCCGCAACTCGGGCCAGGCAACAAAGGCCACGCGCGTGCGTTTGGACCTGAACGGCCGGACCGTAGCCGAATCCAGCGCGACGCTCTCACCTGGAACGAGCGCGAGTGTGCCGATCGCGTGGCGGCCGGCAGCGTCCGGCGCGTTGAGCGCGATTGTCGAGGATCCCGGCGGCCTTGCCGCCGACAACGCGCGACACGTTTTGCTCGGCGCTCGCAGCGCAACGCGGGCGCTGGTCCTGACGAATGGTGGACAGGGAGGACTGTACGTCTCGCGTGCGCTCGAGACGTCAGCCGGCGAAGAAGGCGCTGTCGAAGCGGATCTCGTAACGGGGTCGCGATTGTCCGAGATGTCAGCGGAGGAAATCGCGAATCATCCGGTGATCATTCTTCTGTCAACGCGGAACTTCGACCGTCGCGCAAGGGAGCAGGTTGGAGCCCACATCAGGCGAGGGGCGGGACTGTTTGTCGCGGCCGGGCCGGACGTCGATCAGTCGGTGGTCGCGGCACTGACCAGCTGGCAACCACCCTTCTCGGCGATCGAGGAGGGCGGTCAGCCGTTGACGCTGGCGGCGACCGACCCACGGCATCCCATCTTCCGTCCCTTCGGCACGCTTGCGGCGAATCTGGGCCAGGTTCGCTTCGCGCGCACGTGGCGCGTTCAGCCGGACGGCTGGTCGGTCGTGGCGAGATTCTCGAACGGTGTGCCCGCGCTCCTGGAGCGTTCGTTCGACGAGGGCCGGGTGGTGCTGTTCGCTTCGGACCTCGATCGTCGTTGGAATGATATGCCCCTTCACCCGGCGTTCGTCCCATTCGTCATCGAATCGGTGAGGCACGCAGCCGGGTCTCGACGGCAGATTCGCGAGTACACGGTGGCCTCCGCCCCGCCCGGCACCGGTCCCGGCCCCGGGGTATTCAAGACGACGGACAACCAGGAAGTGGCGGTGAACGTCGATCCTGAGGAGGGAGACACGGGCCGGATTACCCGGGAGATCTTCGCCGACCGTGTCCAGAAAAGCCCCCCCGGAGGCGGCCAGGCGGTCGCCGTTCAGGCGCGACAGGCTGAGGCCCGGCAAAACTACTGGCAGTACGGACTGCTGGTGATGATTGCCGCGCTGGTGGCAGAATCATTTGTAGGGCGATCTTGATCGAGTCCACCCCCCCGCGTGACCAGTTGCAGGCGCTGCTGGACGCCGTCAGGCGTCGATGGCGTGCCTCGGTCGCACTCGCGGCAGTGGGGCGGTCGTTCCTCATTGCCGGCGTCGTCCTGTCAATCGTCTTCCTCCTGACCCGGTTCCTCACACTCGGCGATGGATCGTTGCTGGTGGTCGTCGCGTCCGCGCTGGCAGTAATACTCGCTGCCGCGGGAATGTTCGCGTGGCGCATCGGGCGTGGCCCGACCAATCGCCGCCTCGCACGGTTCATCGAGGAGCGCACATCGCAAGCCGAGAAACCGTTTGACGACTTGCTTGTGAGCGCTGTCGATCATGCGAATGCCGACGCCAGCGCAGCACCAGGCAGCGGCTTCCACGATCTCCTGATCGCAACCGCCGCCCGTCGTCTCGACAGCATCGGGCCTGGCGCGATTGTCACGTCGCGGGAACTCAGGAAGAGTGCACTCCAAGCCGTGGCAGGCACGGCGGTGCTGGCGACGGCATTGGTGCTCGCCTGGCCGCAGCTGGTTCGTGCCTCGGAAGCGGCGTGGATTGCGCTCCTTCCGCATTACATCCACGTTCAGGTCATGCCAGGCGACATGCGGGTCGCCGCAGGACACTCGCTGACCATTCGTGCTTCGGTGACTGTTGGGGGCAGGGAACTCAGCCGTTTCACGCCGACTTTGACGGTCAGTGCCGGCGACGAACAGCGCACGGTGCCGATGGGAACGGAAGGCACCCAGTATCAATTCCGTTTCGAGTCGGTCGATCGAACATTCCGTTATCGAGTGGCGGCGGGCTCCGCGCGATCCGACGAGTACACGGTCACGGCCCTCTTTGCACCGCGCGTCGAGCGCATCGACCTGCGCTACGAGTACCCCTCGTTTACGGATCAGCAGCCGCGCGAAGAGCGCGACGGCGGAGATATCTACGCGCCCGCTGGCACCAAAGTGCAGGTTCGCGTTCATACGGATAAGACCATCGACACCGGTCAGCTCGCGCTCGGCGGCGCGAAAGTCGTGTCGCTGCAGCGAACGGCGGAGCGGATGCTCGAGGGGGAATTGGTCCTGACGAGGGACGACTCATATCGCGTTGGTCTGACCGACAGCGATGGTCTGCGTTCGTCTGACGACACCGAGTACTTCATTCGGCTCATGGACGACCGTCCGCCCGACGTTCGCATCCTCCGGCCGGCGGGCGATCAGCAGATCACGCCGCTCGAGGAAGTGGCGATACAGGCACGGGCCGATGACGACTACGGGATCTTGCGATTCGAATTGGTATACGCCGTTGCAGGGCGCGAGCCGAAAGTTATTCCATTGACCGCGAGCGATGGAGGCTCGAGCACGGCACGTCTGGGCAGTTACGTTCTGGCGGCGGAGGACTTGCGCGTACAGCCGGGCGACGTGATCTCGTACTACGCGCGCGCCCGCGATATCGGACGCGGCAAGCGGCCGAGCGAAACGCGCAGCGACATGTTCTTCCTCGAAGTGCGTCCGTTCTCCGAAGAGTTCGTCAGCGCCCAGAGCCAGAGCGTCCCCGGCATGTCCGGCGACCAAATCGAGAATCTGATCACTGCGCAGAAGGAAATCATCAACGCCACCTGGAATATCGAGCGTCGGGCGGCAGCGGGCGCCGGACGGTCGGCGAGCGATATCGCCGCGCTCGCGGATGCGCAAGCCGAGCTCAAGGGCCGCGTCGAGCAGATCGCGATGCAGAATGCGCGGGGGCGTGGGCGTGGTGCTTTTCGCGTGGAGCCGCAATTCGCACCGCCGCGTCAGCTGCGTTCCGCGCGTGCGGGGCAGGACCCGGTAGGCACCGCCATCTCCGCCATGGGACGTGCCGTCGATCAGCTTCAGGACAAGCGTCCTGGTGATGCACTCGCGCACGAGATGGCCGCGCTTCAAGGCTTGCTGCAGGCGCAGGCCGAGATCCGCAGGCGGGAGGTCGCACAGCAATCGGGCGCCTCTGCCGGGGGCTCGGGCCGGCAAGGGCAGGATCTGTCGGCGCTCTTCGATAAGGAACTGCAGCGGCAACAGCGGACGAACTACGAGTCCCGCTCGCAGGTTGACGAACGTCAGGAACAAAAGGGCGACACTGCCCTCGACCGCATCCGCGAGCTCGCGCGCCGGCAGGAAGAACTGAGCAAGCGGCAGCGCGAATTGGCGAACCGATCGTTGCCGGCGGAGGAGCGGAAACGGCAGCTCGAGGAGCTCACACGCGAGCAAAACGCGCTTCGAGCGCAGGCCGACGAGATGGCTCGTCAGAATAATAGCGGCGACATGCGCGGCGCCTCGGAGCGGATGCGGAGCGCTACAACCGAGCTCGAACGTCAGGATCCCGGGTCGGCCGCAGATCGAGCGGCTCAAGCGGCCGAATCGCTCCGCCAGCTCGAGCAGCAGATGCGCAGTGACAGTCCCGAGGGGCGTCAGCGCGCGGCCGGCGAGCTACGTATGGAAGCGCAGCAGATCGCGAGTGAGCAGCGGCGCATTGCGAGCGAAGCCGGGCGCCTCGAGCGCGGCACTGGCGCCGCCGACGCTGACGGCTGGCGGCGGCTCGCCGGTGAGAAGGACAAATTAGCGGGCCGAGTTGAAGACCTCCAGCGATCCGCAGAGCAACTGGCGTCCGGCCAGAAACAGGCCGATGGAAATCAAGCGACGGACACGGCCCGTGAGCTGCAGCAGCAGCGCATTGCCGATCGTATGCGCGAAGCGGCCGCGGAAATGCGCGCGGCGGCCGGCGCAAAGCCAGGCACGCAAAGCCGTGAT
>Ga0114129_10006774_pt1 | contig 16266 bp, 6 predicted proteins | sample RhiMetdeltSRZDD1_FD_80071 | JGI IMG/M metagenome (GOLD analysis project Ga0114129, IMG submission 80071) | Populus rhizosphere microbial communities from Tennessee, USA - Rhizosphere MetaG P. deltoides SRZDD1 (version 2) (version 2) | ecosystem: Host-associated > Plants > Roots > Rhizosphere >... | reverse complement strand
CGGTGCAGCCAGGCGGGCACGCCGGAGCCGGGCCGCGGCTCCGGCAGCGGTGCCGCCGCGCCATCGCTCCCCTCGAACGGCCGCACGCCGTAGAGGCCCTCGTACAGCGCGACGCAGAAGCTCCACTGATCGGCGGCGGCGTCGGCCATGGCCCCGGCGCGCTGCTCGGGGGCCATGTAGCCCGGGGTGCCGGCGAGGCCTTGTTCCGCCGGCCGCTCGCGCGGCGGATGCGCGAGGCCGAAGTCGACGACCACGACCTTGTCGCGGCCCACGAGGACGTTGGCCGGCTTGAAGTCGCGATGGACGAGCCCGGCGGCGTGCGCCGCCTGGAGACCGCGCCCCGCCTTCTGAAAGACGTCGACGACCTCGCGCCACGGGCGCCGCTCCTGCCGGAGCCATTCCCGCGCCGTCGGGGCCGCCACGAACTCCATGGCGATGAAGACGCGGCCGGCCGCGGCGCCGACGTCGTAGACGGTGATGACGTTCGGGTGCGACAGGCGCGCCAGGGCCTGCGCTTCGCGCCGCAGGGGCTCTTCCGTCCCCGCGTGGAGCAGCTTGAGGGCGACGCGCCGGTCGAGCTGTGAATCGTAGGCGGCATAGACGGCGCCCATGCCGCCGCTGCCGACGAGCTCGAGCACCACGAACCGCCCGAGAGGGGTGCCGGGGGCGAGGGCGGCGGCGTCTGCCGCCCGGGCTCCGCGCAGATCGAACGCCGGTGCCTCGATGAACGAGCCCGCCTCGTCGTGGGCCTCCAGGAGGGACTGGAGCTCGGCGCGCAGTGACGGTTGCTCGCCGCAGGCCTCATCCAGGTAGCGGGCGCGTTCCACCGGCGGCCGGCCCAGGGCCGGCTCCAGCAACGCACGCAAACGCCTCCATCGCTCGGGATCCAGGGTCAAGGGCTCCGCCCGCGCATTATCGGTCCGTTGCCGGCGCGCGAGGGAGGTGCGGTTGCGGCCGACGCCACGGGGTGCCACACTCACCCCCACGAACGCCGAGGTCAGGTTTTTGGGGTTGCCGTTACATGTGAGTCGGCTCTTGCTGGCCGCCGCGGCCATTATGGCCAGTGCCGGGCCGGCCTTCGCGCTCGATCCGCGCCGGGCGATTTCGGAGTACCACCGCCAGTCCTGGCGCACGGTCCACGGGCTGCCCCAGGACAGCGTCTTCGACACCGTCCAGACGCGCGACGGATATCTCTGGTTCGGCACCGTCGGCGGCCTCGCCCGGTTCGACGGCGTGCGTTTCACCACGTTTTTTCCCGTCGACACGCCGGGCCTCCGCAACGGTGTCATCTGGACGCTGTGCGCGAGCCGTGACGGCGGCCTCTGGATCGGCACCGAAGGTGGGTTGACGCGATACGACAACGGCGTCTTCAAGGCCTACAGCACGGCGGACGGCCTCGTCAGCGATCAGATCCACACGCTCTACGAAGACCGCAAGGGCACGTTATGGGTCGGAAGCCAGGTGCCGGGGCTGGTGCGCTTCGATGGACGGCGTTTCGAGCGCGTCGAGGTGGCGATGCCCGATCTGCCCGTCAAGGCCATCGCCGACGATCCCGAAGGCAACCTCTGGGTCGGTACTCGTGCCGGGCTCACCCAGATCAAGGACGGAAAGTCCCGGACATTGACCGCGCGCGACGGCCTGGCCGAGGATCACGTCTCCGCGCTCTTCGTCGATCGCCATGGGGCGCTCTGGGTCGGAGGCGGCGGGGGCGGCAAGACCCGCGTCCACCGCGGGGCCTTCACCGTCCTGCCGCCCATGAGCGGGCGCGGTACGGGCACCTTCTCCATAAGAGAAGACAGCGACGGGCAGATCTGGTTCGCGACGGCGGGGGCGGGCCTGGCGCGCCTGCACGACGGGAAACTCTCCGTCGACAACCGCGAGGATTTCAGCGCGCTGCGCTCGCTGCTGCTCGATCGCGAGGGCAACCTCTGGGTGGGCACCGCGAACTCCGGCGTCGTGCGTCTCAAGGACACGCCGTTCGTCAGCTACTCGACCCCCGACGGGCTCGCCGACAAGATCGTTCGCTCCGTCGCCCAGATGAAGGACGGCCGCATCGTCATCTCGAACCGCTACTCGCTCCGCGTGTACCACAAGGGCACCTTCACCGAGATCCCACGGCCCGACAACGATCCGATGTACCCGCTCCTCGTCGATCGCAGTGGTGCCTTGTGGGTGGGGACGACGCAGCACGCCGCGCGCTTCGACGGTACTCGCTGGAAGACCTACCTGGACGGCATCAGCCGGGACCTGTACGTCCACGCGCTGTGCGAGGACCACGAGGGCAACCTCTGGGCGGGCACCGAGCACGGCGTGTTCCACATCCGTGGCGAGGAGGTGACGCGTTACACCGTCGCGGATGGGTTGGCCATGGATCAGGTCTTCGCCATGGACGAGGACCGCGACGGCGGGATGTGGTTCGGTACGCGGGGCCGCGGTGTTTCCCGCCTCCACCAGGGCCGGTTCACCAACTACACCACCGAGGACGGCCTGTCGGGCATGAGCGTGCGGAGCCTGTATGCCGACGCCGACGGCGCGGTGTGGATCGGCACCAGCGGGGACGGTCTCACGCGTTTCAAGGATGGCAAGTTCACCGCCATCCGGCAGAAGGACGGGCTCGTCGACGGCAGCGTCTTCCAGATCGTGGAGGACGGCACCGGGCACCTGTGGGCCTGCGGGGTGGACGGGATCTCTCGCCTCAGCAAGCAGGAGCTGAACGCGTTCGCCGACGGCGCCGCGCCCACCGTCAAGCCGAAGCGCTTCGGAACCACCGACGGCATGCGCGTGAAAACGTGTTTCCACGGCGGGCAGCCCGCGGCCACCCGCACCGCCGACGATCGCATCTGGTTCAGTACCACCGACGGCATCGCGGTGGTCGATCCCAACGACCTCGGCCGCTCGAACGCGCTGGCCCCTTCCGTGGCCGTCGAGACCGTCCGCGTCGACCGCCAGCCCGTCGACTCCACCGGTCCGCTCACCCTGGTGGCGGGGAGCCGAGAGATCGAGCTCGAGTACACCGCTCTCAGCTTCGTCGCCCCCGAGAAGGTGCGCTTCCTGTACAAGCTCGAAGGCCAGGACCGCGACTGGGTGGATCCGGGCACGCGGCGTACCGCGTACTACATGAACCTGCGCCCCGGGGACTACACGTTCCGGGTGATCGCCGCCAACGACGCCGGCGTCTGGAACATGGAGGGGGCGGTGCTGCCCTTCCACCTGCGCCCGCGCTTCTACGAGACGTGGTGGTTCATGGCGATGGGCGCTACAGTCGCCGGCTTCGCCGCCTGGGGCTTCCACCAGCAGCGCCTCCATCGCCTGCGGGTCCGCGAGGCGGAGCTGGCCGAGCGCGTGAACGAGCGCACGCAGGCGCTGACCCTGGAGATCACCGAGCGCACGCGCATCGAGGAGGCGCTGCGCGAGAGCGAGCAGCGCTACGCGCTGGCCGTGCGCGGCGCCAACGACGGCATCTGGGACTGGAACGTGCGCACCGGCCAGGTCTACTTCTCACCGCGCTGGAAGGCGATCCTGGGATACGAAGAGGACGAGATCGGCGAAGGCCCCGAGCAGTGGCTCGATCGCGTGCATCCGGACGACGTCGAGCGGGTGAAGTCCGGCATCCTCGCCCACTGCGAGGGACGCTCCACGCACTTCGAGGACGAGCACCGCGTGCGGCACAAGGACGGCAACTATCGCTGGGTCCTGACCCGCGGCTTCGCCGTGCGCGACAGCGAAGGGCGCGCCTATCGGCTGGTGGGCGCCCAGACCGACGTCACCGACCGCCGCTCGCACGATCCGCTGACCGGCCTGCCGAACCGCGCCGTCTTCGTCGAGCGGCTGGAGCGGGCGCTCACCCGCGCCCGCCACAGCGAGGAATATCGCGTGGCCGTTCTCTTCCTCGACATGGACCGCCTGAAGGTCGTGAACGACAGCCTCGGCCACCTGGCCGGCGACACTCTGATCGCCTCCATCGCCCGCGAGCTCGAGACCTGCGTGCGGCCGGGCGACATGATCGCGCGCTTCGGCGGCGACGAGTTCGCCGTGCTCGTGGAGGGGATCGGCGGGGCGGACGACGCCACGCGGGTGGCGGAGCGCATCCAGAAGGAGCTGCAGGGGATCTTCACCGTGCAGGGGGCGGAGGTGTACACCTCCGCCTCGATCGGCATCGCGGTGAGCGTGAACGGCCAGGAATCGGCGGAGGAGCTGCTGCGCGACGCCGACACCGCCATGTACCGCGCGAAGGGCCAGGGCCGCGGGCGATACGAGGTCTTCGACGCCGCCATGCGCGCGCAGGTGATGTCGCTGCTGACCCTCGAGAACGAGTTCCGCCGCGCGGTGGAGCGGCGCGAGTTCCGCGTGCACTACCAGCCCATCATCCACCTCGAGACCGGCGCCCTCCGCGGGTTCGAGGCGCTCGTGCGCTGGCAGCACCCGCGGCGCGGCCTCGTGTTCCCCGACCAGTTCATCGCCGTGGCCGAGGAGACGGGCCTCATCATCCCGCTCGGCTACTGGGTCCTGGCCGACGCCTGCCAGCAGATGCGGGCCTGGCTCAAGGACGCGCCGCCGGGGGTGGACCTGTCGGTGAGCGTCAACATCTCCGGCCGGCAGTTCATGGACCGCGATCTCGTGGAGCGCGTCGGCGAGATGCTGAAGGAGAGCGACCTCGAGCCGCGCCACCTCGCCCTCGAGATCACGGAGAGCGTGATCATGGAGTCGGAGGGCGACGGCAGCGCCATGCTCAAAAGCCTCGACGAGCTGGGCGTCAACATCCACATCGACGACTTCGGCACCGGCTACTCGTCGCTCAGTTATCTCCACCGGTTCCCGGTGGACGCCCTCAAGATCGACCGCAGCTTCATCGGCCAGATGCCCAGCGACAGCGGCGCCCTGGTGCGGACGATCCTGACCCTCGCCAAGAACCTGGAGATCCCCGCCATCGCCGAAGGCGTGGAGACGGCGCGGCAAGTGGCGGCGCTGCGCGCCCTGGGCTGCGAGGGCGCCCAGGGCTGGTTCTTCTCGGACGCGATACCCCCCCACGACGCCACGGCCCTGCTGGCCTCGGGCCGGGTGTGGGCGGTGGTGGAGCAGGGCGAGCGCGGTTAGCCGTTGGGCGCGTCCTGCGCCCCCGTCACCTCGTCGAGGTCGATGATGCCGCGCTCCAGGGCGAGGGTCACCGCCCGCGTGCGGTCCGAGGTTCCGAGCTTGGCGAGCAACGCGCTGATCCGCTTCTTGGCGGTGTCGGGGGCGATGTGCAGGCGGTCGCCGATCTCCTTGTTGGACAGCCCCTGGCCGATGAGGCGCAGCACGTCCATCTCGCCGGCGGTGAGGTCGCCCTTGAGCATGCGCTCGGCCAGGCGCGCCGCGATCATCGGCGGGATGCACTGCTCGCCGGCGGCCACCGCGCGGATGGCGGCCACCACCTCCTGCGAGGAGACGTCCTTCAGCAGGTAACCCCGGGCTCCCGCGCGCAGGGCGGTGTACACGGCGTCGTCGCCCTTGTGGATGGTGAGGACGAGGATGCGTGCGTTCGGGTCCTCCTGCACCAGGCCGGCGATGGTGTCGGCGCCGCTCAGGCCGGGCATGCGCAGGTCCATGACGACGATGTCGGGCTTCTGCGTGCGGAAGAGGGTGAGCAGCTCCTGGCCGCTGCCCGCCTGGCCGACCACCTGCAAATCGGGCTGGTCGTTGATCAGGGTGACCAGGCCGAGTCTCAATACCAGGTGGTCGTCGGCGACGAGCACCTTCGTCTTCGTCGTATGGCTCATAACGTGATTCCCTCGATCGTCTCCACTTCGGCCGTCTCCATCCGGCAATCGTACGGCAGCCGGCACAGGACGTCCGTTCCCACGCCCGGCCGGCTCACGATGCGCGCGTCGCCGCCCAGGGCGCGCACACGCTCGACGATGCCGGTCAGGCCGAAATGCTCGCCTTCCGCCGCGGCCAGGGCGGCGGCGGGGTCGAACCCGCGCCCGTCGTCGTGGACGCCCAGAGACACCGCCTCCGCGTCGAACTGCAATTTCACCTGGAGCGCGCGGGCCTGCGCGTGGCGCACGGTGTTCGTCACCGCCTCGTGGGCGATGCGCAGCAGGTTGCGCTCGACCTCCGCGGACAGCGTGCGCGGCGTGCCCTGGATGTCGAGCTTCGCCTGGACGGCGGTGTCGGCGGTCAGGTGCGCCAGGCTCTCGGCCAGCGATTGACTGAAGCCGTCCTTGTCGCGGGACGTCTGCGCGCGGAGGACCCAGATCGACCGCCGCACCTCGGCCAGGCTGCTGCGCACCATGCGGCGCGCGCGCTGCATGTGCTGGCGGGCACGGCCGAGGCCGGCGTCCTCCGGGATGCGGTCGAGGGCGGTGTCGATCTGCAGGCCGACGCCGGCCAGGCCTTGGGCCAGCGTGTCGTGCAGCTCGCGGGCGATGCGCGTCCGCTCGGAGACGATGGCGCTGAAGCGCTCGTGGACCTGGCCGACGCGGAAGCGGTGGATCCCGATGCCGGCGGCGGCGATCACCGCCGCGCACAGCAGATAGAAGGAGGCCCTCTGGTGGAAGGGCGGCCGCAGGTCGAAGGCGAAGGTGGCGGTCGGCCCGTTCCACTTGCCGTCACGGTTGCTGGCGTTGACGGAGAACACGTAGTGCCCGGGAGGGAGGTTGCTGTAGTACGCGTTCCGCCGAGTCCCCGCGTGGACCCAGTCGTCGTCGAAGCCTTCCATGCGGTAGCGGAAGCGCACCTTGCCGGGCGCGCGGAAGCGGAAGGCCGCGTATTCGATCGAGACCTCGCCCCGGCCCGGCGGGTACACGTCCTGACGCGCGGCCAGGCGGTCGACGCTCACGCTCTCCAGGCGCACGGGCGGCGCCGGCTCGTCGGTGTCGAGGCGCGCGGGATCGACCACGGAGACGCCGCGCGCGGTGGCGAACCACAGCCGTCCATCCGTGCTGCGCGCCCCCGGGCTGTTCCCCAGGAGCGCCTCCGTCGTGCGCAAGCCGTCGGAGACGTCGAAGACCACCGGCGTCACCTGCGAGGCGCGGCCGGCGAAGACGTCGTGGATCTGCGCCTTGTCGAGACGGAACACGCGGCCGGTGGAGGCGAGCCACAGATGCCCGAGCCCGTCGTCGAGCACGAGGCGCAGGTAGCTGTCGGGCAGGCCGTGCTCGAGGGTGAGGGCGCGGATCCTTCCGTCCTTGACGTAGGCGAGGCCGCCGATCGTCGCGGCCCACAGCCCGCCGTCGGGCTCGCCGCTCAGGCTGCGCACGCGCTCGTGGGGGAGACCGTCGGGCGTGCGATACACCGCGTAGTTTTCCGGGCCGTCCACGCGGGCCAGGCCGCGGGAGGTGCCGAGCCAGAGCTTGCCCGCGACGTCGCGGTAGAGGCAGTGGACGTAGGGAAAGCGCGGGGCATTGCGGTGCAGGGGGACGAGCTTGCCGCCCTGCAGGCGCGCGAGGCCGAGGTGGCTCGCATAGAAGAGGGGGCCCTCGTCGTCCTCGGAGATGACGGAGGCCTTCGTGGTGGCGTCCATCCCGCGCGGGGTGTGCTCGGTGAGGTGGGTGCCCTCCAGGCAGAAGATGCGGCCGTTCTCGATGGACATCCACAAGCGGCCGCGGCGGTCCTCGTGCATGGCCAGCACCGCCTCGCGCCCGATGCCTTCGGGCAGCCGCACGTGGGTGAGCACGCCGCCGCGCAGCCGCGAGATCGTGGCCGAGCTGCTGCCGATCCAGACGCCGCCGCCGCTGGCGGGCGCCACCGAAGGCACGGTGGGATCGGGCAGGCCCTCGAAGGCTCCGTAGGTGACGAATCGTCCGTTGCTGAGGGCGTTCAACCCGTCCGCCGTCCCGACCCACAGGTTGCCCTCGCGGTCCTCGAGCAGGCAGCGCACGTCGTCGTCGGAGAGGCCCTCGCGCGTGCCGAGGCTCGTGAAGCGCCCGTCGCGCCGCCGGTTGAGGCCGCCGCCGCGGGTGCCGATCCACAGGTTGCGATCGCCGTCCTCGAGGATGGTGGTGACACTGTCGTGGGACAGGCCATCACGCGTGGTGAACCGCTGGAGCGCGCCGCCGTCGTGGCGCCAACGGTAGAGGCCGTGGGGGGTGCCGATCCAGAACGTCCCGTCGCGGTCGAGGTGGAGCGCCTGCACGGTGTCGGGCAGGATGCGATGGCGCTTGAACTCGTGTCCGTCCCATTCGACGACGCCGTCGCGCCAGGTGCCGATCCAGACGTGGCCCTGCGCGTCTTCGATGATGGCGTGGGGGACCTCGGGGCCGAGCTCGCCGAAGGTGGAGGAGCTCGTCTTTCCCCTGACGCGATGCACGGACCGGCCGTGCACGCCGATCCACAAGGTTCCGTCCGTGGCCGCGAGCAGCGACCGCACATCGCCGGCACCGGCGGGCGCGGCCACGCGGGAGAATCCGCCGTCTTTGTAGAGGAGGGTGATCCCGTTCGTGGTGCCGACGTACAGCGACCCGTCGGGCGCGGTCGCCAGCCTCGACACGCCACCGTCGGCGAGGCCGTGGGTGTGTCGCGGGTCGAAGGAATCGAAGCGCGCCCCGTCGAACCGCGCCAGCCCCACCGCCGTCCCCAGCCACAGGTAGTCGTCCCCACTCTGCGCGAGCGACAACACGCCGCCGCCGGAGCCGGGGAGACTTCCCGCGCCCCACTTGGTGACCACGTACTGGGTGATCGCACGGTCCGGGTCCAGGGCGGCCACCGGTGTAGCGGCGAGAAAGAGCAGGACTGTCGCTTGGCGAAGGCTCTTCACGAGACGGTATGGCCACTTTAGGGTACGCCCCCGCCGTTCACAAGAGCAGGTCAGGTCCTTTCCGAGAAAGACACGTAAGTCCTTGTGAATTCTCGGTGAATTCACTTGTCGGCCCTCCGCCCAGGGGCGAGTCTGGGGGCAAATGCACTCTTCGAATGTCGGTTTCGGGCGGCGCCTGTGTGTGTCGGTGGTGGCCCCGGTTTTACTGGCCGCGGCGGGAGCGGCGGCGCAGACCGTGGAGGTGACGCCCCCCGGCTCAGGGGTCAGCGCGAGCACCAGCGACACGAACCTCCCGGCGAACGTTGTCGACAACAACTTGGCGACACGATGGTCCGGGAACGGGGACGGCGCGAGCCTGCAACTGGACCTCGGGACGGTCCACACGGTGGCCTTCGTCCGTGTCGCGGCCTATAGCGGCAACGCGCGGCGGAACCTCTTCGACCTCCAGACCTCCGTGGACGGCGCGGCCTGGAGCACGGCGTTGCCCGGGGCCAGCACCGGCGGCGGCACCACGGCCGAGGAGACGTTCGACTTCGCCGATACGCCCGCGCGCTACGTCCGGTACATCGGACACGGGGCGACCCTCAACGCCGGCGGCACCAGCACCTGGAACAGCGTCACCGAGATGAGCGTGTTCGCCGTCTCCGCGGCGCCGACGCCCACTCCGACCGCCACACCCACTCCGACCGTCACGCCTACTGGTAGCTCTCCTGCGACGCCGACCCCGACACCAACTGCGACGCCGACCAGTACGCCGGGGAACCCGGAGATCACTCCCCCCGCCAGTGCGGTCACGGCCAGCACGCACGACGGGAATGTCCCCGGCAACACTGTCGACGGCAGCCTCGCCACCCGCTGGTCGGCCAACGGCGACGGCCAGTGGGTGCGCTTCGACCTGGGCAGCTCGAAGACGGTCACCCACGTGAGGGTCGCCTTCTACAGCGGCAACGTGCGGCAGTCGCGCTTCGACCTCCAGGTGTCCGCCGACGGTGCCTCGTGGACGAACGTCCTGACCGCCGCCGCCAGCAACGGCACATCGACGAACGAGGAGACGTTCGACTTCGCCGACACTTCCGCGCGGTACGTCCGCTACCTGGGCCACGGCAACAGCGTCAACACGTGGAACAGCGTGACCGAGGTCAGCATCTTCGGCGGAGACTGCACGGACTGCCCGACTCCGGTCCCGACAGTCACGCCGACCCCCACGTCGACACCCACGCCGACGCCCCGCGTGACGCCGCCGCCCGATCCGTCCGACGTGAAGTACCATCTCACCGCCCGGCCGTGGTCCGCCCTCGACATCCCCGATAGCGAGTACCTCGATCGCATCGAAGGCATCGTCCGTTACGAGGCCACGCTGCAGGACGCGTCCGGCGCCATCATCGATCCCGTGGCCAACCAGGAGTGGCAGTACGCAACGCCGTACTTCGCGAACGCCCTCGGCGTCCTCCTGAACTACGGCCGCGCGAACGACCTGCTGAGCAAGGGCGTGCTGGCCATGAACCACGTGACGTCCCAGATGTCGCAGGGCAACGCGGCGATCCCGCAGCAGCACGGCAACTTCTTCGTGGCGCCGATGGCGGATGCGCTCCAGCTCTACCAGCCGTTCGTGTCCAGCACGCAGCTGCAGACGTGGCGCGGCCGCATGCAGCGTCCGATCGCGGAGCTCACGAAGACCGATCCGCACAACTGGCGGTCGTATGCCATGAAGGGGCAGTGGGCGCGCTTCGTGGCCGGGCTCGTCACGCGATCGGCGGCGGTGGCGTACATCGAGGACGGCTGGGTCAACACCCAGCGCGCCCGCCTGCAGAGCGCGCCGTGGCACCTGTATCACGACACCAGCAGCGACCCCGACAGCTTTGCTTACGACGCCGCCGCGCGGTCCAACCTGCTGGAGATGATCTCCGCCGGCTACGACGGCGCCTCCGCCGCCGAGATCGAAGGCCTGCTGCGCCGCGGCAACCGCAGCGCGCTGCTGCTGCAGGATCCGACGGGCCAGGCGGCGGCGGGCGGACGGTCGGGCGACCACACGTGGAACGACGTGTACGCCGGCCTCGTCTTCCAGCGCATGGCGTTGCGCGAGCAGGCGGCGGGGAACGATCGGCTCGCCGGCGCGTTCCATCGCGCGGCCTCGCTGGCGCTGCGCAGCATCGAGCGCTGGCGCAGCACGCCCGGCTACTACTACGTGACCAAGAACCGCTTCGACCCGTCGCTGCGGGTGCGTTACGCCACCTACAGTCAGCTCACGAACTACAACGGCAACGTCGTGTACCACCTGTCGGAGACCTTGCGCCTGCGCGGCGGTGCTCCGGCCGAGCAGCCGGCGCCCGCCGAGATCGGCGGCTATGCCTGGGTGCCCGACGCGGAGTTCGCCACCGCCTTCGCCAACGCCGGGGGTCTGCAGGTCGAGGCCGGCCTCCGCGGCTCCACCGCGTTGCGCTTCGGCCTGTACTGGAGCGCGCTGGGCATCACGCGCGTGTCACGGACGGGCTGGGACTCGCGCCTGGGACCCTCAGACGGCATACGCGACGCGGCCGGCAACGGCGTCAGCTACGCGCCCACGTTCCTGGAAGGCACCACGTGGGTGCGGCTGGCGAGCGTGCCCGATCGGTACCAGGCGACCTTCAGCTCGTCGTTGACGCATCCGCTCCTCGTCCGCGGTCGCCTGTCCTATGCACCCAAGCCGGGCATGACCGGGCCCACGTTCACCGACGATCTCGTCGTCACCCCGGATGGTGTCCTGTCCACCGTGACGTCCAGCGCCGGGAGCTACGGCGTCACCTGGCCGCTGCTCGTGAACGACGGCTCCGCGCTCACCGTGTCCGTCGGCTCGCACGTGGCGAGCGTGAAGTACCCGACGCGTACCGACGAGCAGGCGTACATCGCCCTCCACGCGTCGCCGACGCTGACGAACCTCACGAACGTGCGCAGCTCGTACGGGGATCTGCGGCCCGTGCGCGTCGTGTCCGGGGGCTCGAACGTCCAGACGTTCATCTACCCGCGCAGTGGGAGCGATCCCACGGCGGAGTCGGTGCGCACGAGCTTCACGCGCAGCGGCGGCGACTTCTCGACGATCCTCGGGCGCGTGGCCGGCAGCCTCTACGTCGGCCGTACTTCGGCCGGGGGTGTCGGGACGAGCCTCGATCTCGACGGCGACGGCACGCCGGACGTCACGTTCTCGACGAGCTGCGGTTTCATCTTGCAGCTCCAGAACGGCGTGGTCACGGCGGTGGAGGCCGACCGCGCGGTGAGCGGCGTCGTGCAGGGGCGTAACGTTTCACTGGCCGCGTACTCGCCGATGCAGTTCTGACGGCGGCGCGGCGCGGACACGACCACGTCAGTTCCAGTCTCGGGTCGTTGCCGTTCTCTTTCACCGCGGGGACAGGTTTGTCCTGTCGGGCACTGGCTTGACCCGCACGCGCAGGCGTGGCCGGCGCGAACTGGCTCCGGAGCCAGTGGCCTCATGTAACACATGAACCAACTCGGCCTGGAACGAGTGGGTTGAAGTGTTACTTGAGGCGTCGTGTCGTGCTACCAGCCGAGGGCGACGGCGGTCTCGCTGCCGTCTTTGGACGCATCGTGAGCGAGACGACCGGACTCCAAGCGATCGCTGAGGATGTCGAGCGCGAAGCGGTCGGACGGGACGACCAAGTCGGCGTTGCCGTTCTTGTCGGTGTAGGTGTCGTTCAAATACGTGGCGCCGCCGGCGGCGACCGGCCACTGCGGGTCGACGACGCAGTCGCCGATTCGCACCAGGCTGCACTTGAGGCGGCGACGAACCAATGGCAACCCGTTCTCATCGGTCACACGTAGCCTGAGCGGCACGCCGGGCACCAACGTGATCGTTGTCGGCTCGACGCCGGGCGTCACGCCGCGCCGCACGCCGAAACCGTGGGACAGCGAGTGTGCCACGAGCGCGAATGGCCCGGCGCTGAGACCGCTGAGCTCGACGAGACCCTCAGCGTTCCCGGTTCGCCGTGCTTCGATATTGCCATCCTCTTCGGCTGCCACAGCCAGCTCCGGCGAATCCACGGGTCTTCCCTCAGAGTCGACCACGCGTACCTTCAACGTGCGCCGGCCACGGTGCAACAGAAGAGCCCTCTCGACGTTGCCATCCGCGGTGTTCACCCAGGTCGACTTCGAATAGGAACCCGTGCTGAGCCAGACCCTGAATCCGCCCGCCGCCAGCGGGATTTGGAAGTGGCCCTCGCCGTCGGTGACCGCCTCGTCATTCGAGACGACGCAACGCACACCGGCAACGGGCGCCCGAGTCTCGGCATCGAGGACGCGCCCGGCGAACAGTGCCTTCATCGCTCGCAGCTCGATGGCGATCGGCCCGTCGGTGTACTCGGTCTCGGGGTCGGGCTCGGGACCGCCGGGACCCGGTATCCGCCGCCACCACAGACCCCGATGGTCCACACGGACGCGGGTCAATTGTGCGATGTACCCTTCGGCCCGCACGCGCAGCAGGGTGTACTCCCGAGACATGGAGCTCGCGCGCGGCGTAATCCGAAACGATCCGTCGGCAGCCGTCTTGACCGGTCCGGAGACTTGGTCAGGGCCGAACGGATCGAAGGCGCCGGAGCGTCCGAAATCCACGTGCGCGCCGAGCACCGGCTTACCCGATGCGTCTGTGACCCGGCCTTCGATCGCGGCGAGCGCCTTGCTCTCGGCTTCTTCGCCGGTCGCCGATGGAGGGGATGAGCTCAGTGTGACAGCCAACAGGACGACAGCGCCGATTCGCAGGCTCACTCGGCCACTGTAGCGAAAGGGGCGAGCGAGTGCTACAGGTGTTAGCGCGTTCTAGCCAGCGCCGGCGTCGTATAGGACAAACCTGTCCCCGCTATGAAAGAGCACGCGGCGATCCACTGATCCTGGGATCAGCAACCAGCTACGGCGCGTTCGGGCCGACGTCGGCCGTGGTCAGCGGCCGGCGCACGATCGACGTGCTCACGAGCTCGTCCGCGCCGACGTCCTTCGTGCCGCTGCGCGTCTGGCCGTCCATGTCGAGCACGACCTCGGCATAAGACCCGACGGCAGTGTCGACGGCCGGGCTGCCCGACGAGAGTCGGAACAATCCGCCCGACATCACCAGCATGGGGTCCACGCGCCGGAAGCCCGACGACGGAATCGAGCCGTTGGCGGCGGCACCCCACAGGATGTTGCCCTCCCAGGTCGGGCTCGTGAGCGGATCGCCCGGCTGCACCAGCGCGCCGGTATCGCCCTGGATGATGTTGTTGGCGATGCGGGGCGAGTTGGCGCCCAGCGTACGCGTCTGGAACACGAGGTGCTGGACGTTGTTGACGAGGGTGTTGTGCGACAGGCGCAGGTTGCCGACGCGATCGTAGCCACCGAAGCCGGTCTGGCCGATGAAATGATCCTCGTTGGTGCCGCTGCCCACGAGGATGGCGAGGCCGCAGCGCTCGAGGTAGTTGTTGAAGACCTTGTGGTTGTCGCCGAACAGGCGCATGCCCTTCGTGTTGAAGAAGAAGTTGCCCTCGATGGTCACGTCGTCGCCGTCGCGGAGGGTCAGCTCGCCGGAGGTGCTGTCGCGGAAGGTGTTCCCGCGATAGGTGTTGCTGCCCGACTTGTTCGAGATCATCTCGTTCTCGCCGTTGCAGCGGACGAACAGGTTGTACTCGATGATGCTGAACGCCGGCCGCATGCTGTTCTCGCCGACCGCCACCTGGATGGTCTCGCCGCCGTTGGCGCCGACGTTCGAGAAGTCGTGGAAGTAGTTGTGGTGCGCCCACGTCCTCTCCGCCGGCCGGGTGGTGGCGCCGCCGATCTTCAGCATCTGGCCGACCGTGCTCTTGGTGGTGAACTCGTTGTGGTCGACCTGGCTGTCGTCGCCATCGACGACGAGGTAGCTGCCCGGCCGGTTCTCGAAGTGGTTCCGCGTGAAGCGAATGAAGCGCGTGCCCACGAAGCTGCGCACGGACGTCGACATGAAGAACCGGAAGCCGCGCACGTGGACGTGCTGGGCCGGACTGTTGACGTTGAAGGCGCCGCTGCCGTTCAGCGTGACACCGCCGATCGTCTCCGCGGAGACCACGATCGGCTGTGACGCGGTGCCCGAGCGGTTGATCGTCAGCGCGGTCGAGACGGTGTACGTGCCGTTCGCCAGGAGGATCGTGTCGCCGGCCACGGCCGCGTTCATCCGCGACTGGAGCTCGGACAGCGACGTCACGCGATAGGTGTTGCCGCTCCCGTCGGGAGTGGGTGTCGGCGTGGGGGTGGGCGTTCGGGTCGGCGTCGGCGTGGCCGTGGGCGTGACCGGCGTCGGGCACGACGCACACGGCGAGCCCCAGATCTCGACCTCCGTCACGCTGTTGAACGTGCCGACAGTCGACATGTGGCCGAGGTAGCGGACGAACCGCGCGTTCACGTCTCCGAAGTCGTGGGTCTCGAGCTGGGTAGTGGTGCCGCTCGTGAGCGCGTTCGGGAGCACGTCGACCCACGTGCCGCCGCCGTTCGAGACCTGCAGGTCGAAGCGATTCTGCCGGCCGTCGCCGTTGTAGACGGCGATCCGCACGTGGCCGACGGTGAACGTCGCGCCGAGGTCGTATTGGATCCACGCGCCGTCGCCGTTGCCCGACCAGCGCGTGGCCAGGCTCTTGTCGACGGTGTTGGCGGGCAGGTTGCCGTCATTCGTGCTGGCGGTGACGCCGGAGCCGGCGGGCGTGATGTCGACGTGGCCGGATATGGGAGTGGATGTCGCCGTGGGCGTGGCCGTCGGCGTCGCAGTGGGTGTGGGCGTCATCGGCGTGGCCGTCGGGGTGGGAGTCGGGTTCGGCGGCGCGCCGACGGAGACGATCTCGAACATCTGCTGGTTGACGTTGGCCCAGGACCATTGATCGACGTTGGCGCCGTCCGCGGTGCCGGCGCCCGCCACGTTCAGGACCTTGCCGCTGTGCCGCGCGGTGAGCCGGTGATAGCCGTTGCCGAGATCGACGACCTGCCACTGCTCCTGCGCGGCGCTGACCCACGACCACTGGTCGACGTTGGCGCCGTTGGCGGTGGAGGCACCGCTGACGTCCAAGACCTTTCCGCTATTCCGGTTGACCACGCGGTGGTACCCATCGCCGAGGTCGACGAGCTCCCATTCGTCGTTGCCGGACGCGTCGGCGGAGTACGTCCACTGCACGACGTCGCCGCCGTTTGCCGTGGAGGCGCCCTGCACGACAACCGCTTTGCTGCTGTGCCGCGCGGTGATGCGGTAGTACCCGCTGAACGCGGCCATGACGGGCGTGGGCGAAACGGCGGCAGCAACGGTGGCGGCCACGAACAGGCGCGCGATCGGCGTCATTGGCTCCTCCTGGACGGCGTGGACGGATGGGTGACGCAAGAGTAACGTCTGCCGTCCTCCGCGCGCCAGGATGGACCGAGGCCTTTTTCGCTAGGCCCTACGGCTAGCGGACGTTGGCCTTCCGTCGTGCTCCCGGACTATCGAAGGATAGTGTTTACAACGGACGCGGCTCGGGGGAGCGCGCCACACCGCGCCGGCTCACTTCTTCTGGTACTTCCAGTTG
>Ga0114129_10006773_pt1 | contig 16266 bp, 14 predicted proteins | sample RhiMetdeltSRZDD1_FD_80071 | JGI IMG/M metagenome (GOLD analysis project Ga0114129, IMG submission 80071) | Populus rhizosphere microbial communities from Tennessee, USA - Rhizosphere MetaG P. deltoides SRZDD1 (version 2) (version 2) | ecosystem: Host-associated > Plants > Roots > Rhizosphere >... | reverse complement strand
TGGCGGAGAGGCAGGGATTCGAACCCTGGACAGAGCTTTTGGCCCTGTAACCGCTTAGCAGGCGGCTGCCTTCGGCCGACTCGGCCACCTCTCCGACGAAAAAGCTTTCGTAGTATACACCGCAGCCGATCAGCGGGCGGGTGGCGCAGCCGGCGGCGGAGTCGCTCCGTTCGGCACCCAGACCCACGTATACGGCGAGGCCGCGGTGCCGTCACCGTATAAGAGCCATCGCCCATGCGGATAGGCGACGACACGCTGGGGCGAGGCGATCGTCGAGACGGGCAATGCGGCAGGATGCGTGTCGGTCGGCTCATCGGACACCGTTCGCCGGCCCGCGCAGCCGCCGACGAGGACGAGGACGACGATACCGAGGGCCCAGCGCCTGTCCATGTCGGTGGTGACAAGCAACGACGCTGCCATCGGCTTTCGTACTCCCCGCCGGGAGCGAATCGCCGCAGCCCTGAGTTATCATGCGCGCCATCGCGCACACCGAATGACTCAACCGCGCGAATCGGAGGATTCACGCATGCGTGCAATCAGGCAGGCGCTCGCCCTCGTCACCGTCTCGCTCGTCACGCTGGGACTCCTCGCCGGCACGGCGCAGGCGCAGAAGAAGACGCTGGTGATCGCCCTCAACCAGGATCCCGACATTCTCGATCCGACCCTGGCGCGCACATACGTGGGTCGCATCGTGTTCGCGCACATTTGCGAGAAGCTCTACGAGATCGACGAGGCCCTGCGCATCTCGCCGCAGCTGGCCGCCGCCCTTCCCGTGGTGGCCGATGGCGGCCGCACCGTCACCATCAAGCTCCGCAGCGGGGTGAAATTCAACGACGGCACGGCGATGGACGCCGAGGCGGTCAAGTTTTCACTCGATCGCCACCGCACGTTGAAAGGGTCGAATCGGGCGAGCGAGCTGGCCCCGGTGGACAGCGTCGAGGTCGTCGATCCGCTGACCGTGCGGCTGCGGCTGAAAGCCCCCTTTTCGCCGCTGCTGGCACAGCTGACGGACCGCGCGGGCATGCCGGTCTCGCCGGCAGCGGTGAAGAAGCTCGGTGACAACTTCGGCACGGCGCCTGTCTGCGTCGGCCCGTGGCAGTTCGCGGAGCGCGTCGCGCAGGATCGCATCGTGGTCGAGAAGTCGTCGCACTATTTCGATCCGTCGCAGGCGAGGTTCGACAAGGTGATCTTCCGCATCATCCCGGACGACAACGTCCGCCTCGCGAACCTCCGGTCGGGCGACATCGACGTCATGCACATGGTGAGGCCGAGCGACGCCACCGCGATCAAGCGCGAAGGGCGCTTCGAGCTGTCCAACGTGACCGGCCTTGGCTACTCGGCCATCAACATCAACCTGCACAACAAGACCGGCAAGCAGAACCCACCCGGCGATCTCGGCACGCCGCTCGCGAACGATCCGCGTGTCCGCGAAGCACTCGAGCTCTCCATCGATCGCGAGGCGCTCAACCAGGTCGTGTGGGACGGTCTCTACACGCCGGGCTGCACGCCGATTCCGCCGATCAGCGCCTTTGCCGACAAGACGCGCAAGTGCCCGGGACGCGACATCGCGAAGGCGAAGAAGCTGCTTGCCGACTCCGGCCTCTCCGGCGGCTACGCATTCGAATTGACGGTGATCAACAACCCCGCCGAGCGACGCGTGGGTGAGGTCATCCAGCAAATGGCCCGCGAGGCCGGCTTCAACATCTCGCTGCGCCCACAGGAGTTCGCCTCGGCGCTCAAGGACGACGACGACGGCAAGCTCGCGTCGTTCCAGATCGGCTGGAGCGGGCGCGTCGATCCCGACGGCAACATTCACATGACTCAGACGTGCAAGGGCAGCCTCAACGCTACGCTCGCCTGCGACGAGAAGATCGATGCGCTGTTGAATCGGGCGCGGGAGATCAGCGACGTGGACCAGCGTCGAGCGCTGTATCGTGAAGCGATCGACATGTTCACCGCGCGCCGCAATATCATCTATCTCTATTACGGCAGCTACATCGTGGCGTTCCCGAAGAACTTCAAGGGGTACAAGGCGGTGCCCGACGGCCTCATCCGCGTGAAGGGCACGTCCTGGAACTGATCGAGTAGCCCGCCGACCGTGGTCGAATTCCTGGTCCGTCGGCTGGCGATCTCTGTCGTGACGCTGATCGTGATCAGCGTCATCGTCTTCATCGGCGTGCGGATGATTCCCGGCGACCCGGCGCGCGTCATGGCCGGGACCGATGCCGACGCCGCCGGCCTCGAGGAGATCCGCGCAAAGTACGGCCTGAAGGACCCCATCCCGGTGCAATACGTCCGGTGGGCGGCGCTCGCCGTGCAGGGCGATCTCGGCCGCTCGATCCGGACGCGCGAGCCGGTGGCGAGCACTGTGGCGAAGAAGCTGCCGATCACCATCGAGCTCGCGTTTCTGGCCGTTCTGATCGCGCTCGCGATCGCCATTCCGGCCGGCGTCCTGGCCGCCGTGCGTCGCAATACCGCGTGGGACGTGCTCGCAAGCGGCGCGTCGCTCTGCGGCGTCTCGGTGCCGAACTTCTGGCTCGGCATTATGCTGATCCTCTTCTTCGCCGTGCGACTCGGTTGGCTGCCCGCATCCGGGTTTGTACCGCCGTGGGAGAGCCTGAGCGCCAACCTGCAGCGCATGGTGATGCCCGCATTCGTGCTCGGTGCAGCGCTCGCCGCGGTGTTGATGCGTCAGACGCGCAACAGCATGATCGGCGTGCTGAGCGCGGACTATATCCGGACCGCGTACAGCAAAGGGCTGGCGAGCCGCACGGTGATCCTGCGTCACGCGATTCGCAACAGCCTGATCCCGGTCGTCACGATTCTGGGTCTGCAGGCCGGCGCGCTGATGAGCGGCGCCGTCGTCACCGAGCAGATCTTCGTCGTCCCGGGCTTTGGCCGCCTGATCGTCGAAGCCGTCTTCACACGTGACTACCCGCTGGTACAGGGCGTTGTGCTCATCACCGCCAGCTCGTACGTGCTCATCAATTTGCTCGTCGACGTCTCCTACTCGCTGCTGGATCCGCGCATCCGCATCGGCGGTGGACGGTGAGCCCGGCCAGGACAAGCGCGACGCTCGACGTGTTGCCCGCAACCAGCGCCTCAGCACCGGCCGGGCTTCTGCAGCGAGGATGGCGGCGGATGCTGCGCCGGCCGGCCTCGGTGCTGGGCGGCGCGGTCGTGCTCGCGTTCGTCGCGATCGCCCTCGGCGCGCCGTGGGTCGCGCGCGTGGATCCCGCCGCGACCGACTGGAGCCAGATCCGTAAGGCGCCGAGCACAGCGCATCCGTTCGGCACCGACGATCTCGGCAGAGACAACTTCGCGCGCGTGGTCTGGGGCAGCCGAGTGTCGATGCAGGCCGGCGTGCTCTCGATCGTGCTGGCGATCAGCGTCGGGGTGCCGCTGGGCCTCGTCGCCGGCTACTATCGCGGCGCGCTCGATCAGGTGATCATGCGGCTCACCGACGCGTGGCTCGCATTTCCGTTCCTGATCCTCGCCATCGGACTCGTGTCGATCATGGGCCCGTCGCTCACCAACGCCACCGTTGCGATCGGACTGGGCGCGACCCCGACATATATTCGTCTGACACGCGCCCTGGTCCTGGCGACGGCTGCCGAGGACTACGTGCAGAGCGCGCGCGCCCTTGGCGCCGGCGACGCGCGGCTCATGGCGCGCCATATCTTGCCGAACATCTTCAGCTCGCTGCTGGTTCAGGCGACGGTCTCGATCCCGATCGCGATCATCGCCGAAGCGGTGTTGTCCTTCCTCGGCCTCGGTGTGCAGCCGCCGACTCCGAGCTGGGGCACCATGCTCAACGCCGCACAGCAGTTTCTGGACTCGGCGCCGTGGATGGCCTGGTGGCCGGGGCTCGCGATCTTCGCGCTGACGCTCTCGTTCAATCTGGCGGGCGACGGACTGCGCGACCTGCTCGACCCGAAGGACTACTGATTCGCGCGCCCCGCGACGGCGGCGCTGAGCGTATCGCGCTCCTTTGCCGAGACGAACGCCCAGCCCGACGTTCGCAGCTGATCGTCGATATCGATGCGTCGCCGCTCGGCCGATATCGCGATTTCGCCGATCGGGCGAACGCGTTGGCGACGCTCGCCGACGCGGCGATCCAGAACGATGATCAGATCACGCGCGACACCGATCGACCGGAGTGCGTGCTCGTAGATGTCAGGCCGATACACCGAGACGATCAGCAGGCCCGGGAGCATCGGACCTAGTGATCGCTATACAACCGCATCCCGATGAGCTCACGCTCGCGCCAGCCGTCTCCCTTGGAAAAGCGTGAGCGTTCCCGCGCCAGCTGCTTCGCGGATGGGGCGTACCACGCCTCGTAGACGGTCTCGCCGGTCTGGACGTCCACACACGTCGTCTTCATGGTGTCGAACGTTCCGGCGGGAACCGTGATTTTCACCGGCCCCGTCGCGGCGCACTTTCTCAGCACGCTCTGGGCCTGCTGCTGCGGGGCCTCCCGGACGTACCGGAGCTCCCACTTGTCGCCGGACACTCCGGACGACAGCCGGATCGGCGGATTCATCTTGACCTCGACGTTTCCGTTCAGCTTCTCCATGTAGAGAGCCATGTCACCCTTCCGGAAGTAGATCTCCCGGGGGCCGGCGGTGACGACATAGAACCTGACGCCGTCGAGTATTTCCTCGCGATCGACGACCCACTCGAAGGTGCCGCTCCCGCGGGGACTTTCATACCGATAGGCCCACGAGCTGCCAGGGGACCACGTATCCGCCGCTCGCGCAGCCGCGCCCCCCGTCGGTGCCGTGGTGGCGCGCGGTGCCGCCGACGGGTTCGAGGTGGTGCAGCCTGCGAGAATCAGGACCATAGCAAGTGTGAGGACAAGGGCGAACGTGCGCTTCATCGCGTCTCTCTCCGTCACCAGAACAAGCGCCGCACTCGATGGATCAAGAGGGCGGGAATTTACCTCTGCAGCCCATGCCTGTCAAATGAGCCGGAAATGGCCGAAAATGGCCGGTTTTGAGCGGCCGGGCGCATCGCGTCCGGGCGGATCTAGCAACGACGTCTAGAATGATTTATGGCGCTCGGATATCTCGTGGTCGCGGTGCTTGCCGCTGCCGTCGCCGTTTTTGCCCTTCAGAATGGAGCGCCCGCCACCGTCAGGTTCATCGTGTGGAACCTCGACGGCATCCCGCTCGCGGGGCTGATTCTCGGCGCATTCGCCGCGGGTCTGCTCATTGCGGGGATCCCGCTCGGTATTCAACGCTGGCGCGCACGGTCGCAGACGCGACGGCTCGAAGCGCACGTCAGACATCTTCAGGCCGAGCGCGACAAGGTGAACGAGACGCCGCGGCGCGCAGGCCCATAGGGGCGACGCGCCCGGGAGCCGGCTTGCACCGCGGGATCACGGGCACGCCTGTGCGATCCGGTCCCGGTTCTTGGCGCGTATCCGCTCCGCGTGTGCATCCGGGTCGGCTGCCTTGGCCGCGAGCAACGACGCCAGGTCGTACAGAGCGTCGCTGACGACATCGCCGCACGCGCGCGACTCTGTAAGGAGCTGAGTGGCGCGACATTCCCGCAGCACGGCCGCCCCGTCTGCGTTCGCCAAGGCTCGGGCCCCCGCACGGTCGAGACATTCGCGCAGCGGCTGCATACGCTTAGTCACCAGGCGACCGTCGATCTCCGCACGCAAGCTCTCGAAGTCAGTCTCCAGCATCGCTTCGCGCATGAGCAATATGGCCTCTTGCCGCACCACTAACGCGCGCATATCGGCGTCGTCATACTGCTGCTTGAGGCGCGCGACAACTTCGCGCGCGGCGTGCGCCTCGATCGCCACGGCCAGCGCCTCGGCGCGGCCGAGCCGTTCGGTGAACAAGCGCGAGACTTCCAGGACGGCCTTCCGTCGCGCGTCGCGCTGCTCGATCGCCCGGGCTTCCTGTTGGCGGAGCTCGGCGAAGTGATTCGTCAGAAGCGTGCCGACCACGCCCGTCAGCACGAAGCCGATGAGCATGGAGGCAAGGGGATGTCGCAAGGCGTCTTCCGACAGAAACGCCCAGCGCTTCGTCGGTGGGTTGCCGGCGTCATCCATGCCGAGTCTCGGTGTGTTCCAAGACGGCAATGATGTCTGCGCGGCTCTGAAGCCAATAGGGCCGTTCGACCGAGCGAGATCTCTACAAGGCGGTTGGGGAGGATTGGCGGAGGGCGAGGGATTCGAACCCCCAAAGGGCTTGCGCCCAGGCGGATTTCAAGTCCGCTGCCTTGCCAGTTGAGGCTAGCCCTCCGTGTCCCGAGGTCGCGACTACTTACGATACAACGGCGCGAAGTTTTCAAGTCACCAAGCCATTACGGCGTCTTCGTCTCTGTCGCCCGTCGGCGACGCCGGTGCGCCTCGTCAGCGCGCCGCGGTCAGTTGCTCCAGGCCCCCGGCGTACGGGCGCAGCGCGGCGGGAATCGTGACCGTGCCGTCGGCGTTCTGATAATTCTCCAGCACGGCAATCAACGTGCGGCCGACGGCGAGGCCGGAGCCGTTGAGCGTGTGGACGAACTCGGGCTTGGCGCCGCCCGCCGGTTTGTAGCGGATGTCCGCGCGGCGACCGCCGAAATCGGCGTACGTCGAACAGGACGAGATCTCGCGATACTTGTCCTGGCCGGGCAGCCAGACCTCGACGTCATAGCCTTTGGCCGAGCTGAAGCCGACGTCGCCGGTGCAGCGCTCGACGACGCGGTACGGCAGCTCGAGGCGCTGCAGCACCGCCTCGGCATCGTGCACCATGGATTCGAGCTCTTCGTAACCGCGCGCCGGCGTCGCGATCTTCACCAGCTCGACCTTGTCGAATTGATGGTTGCGGAAAATCCCCTTCATGTCCTTGCCGTACGTGCCGGCTTCACGCCGATAGCACGGCGTAAAGGCGGTGTACTTGCGCGGCAGCGTGGCCTCCGGAAGGACTTCGCCGGCGTGCAGCGCCGTCAGCGGCACTTCCGATGTGGGAATGAGGTACAGCGTCCGTCCCTCGTCCGCCTCCACGGTCTTGAAGAGCTGCTCTTCGAACTTCGGCAGCTGTCCCGTCCGCAGCATCGTGTCCGCGTTCACCAGGTGCGGTAGCCAGAGCTCGGTGTACCCATGCTCGCGCGTCTGGATGTCGAGCATGAATTGCGCGATCGCGCGCTCCAGTCGTGCGAGCGATCCCCACATCACGGCGAAGCGCGACTTGGCAAGCCTCGACGCGCGATCCATATCGAGAAGCCCCAGGCCAGCGCCGACTTCCTCGTGCGGCTTGGGCGCGAAGTCGAAGCGGCGTGGCGTGCCCCACCGTCTGACCTCGACGTTCTCCTCGTCGCTCTTCCCGCGCGGCACCGAGGGATGGGGCACGTTCGGAACCTGCGCCAGCAAGGCCTCGATCGCCTCGTCGACGGCCTTCACCTCACTGTCGAGAGCCTTGATGCGGTCGCCGACTTCGCGCATCCGCGCCTGCTCGGCGCTGGCGTCCTGCCCGGCCTTGCGCGCGCGGCCGATCGCCTCGGACGCGGTGTTGCGCTGCGCCTTGAGGTCTTCGGACTCCTTGATCAGACGGCGCCGCTCGACGTCCTCGGCGAGGATTTCGGGAATGAGCTGAGCGCCGCCCTTGTCTGCGAGCGCACGCTGCACCTCTTCGGGCCGCTCGCGGATCAGCCGCAGGTCCAGCACGGGACTACGGAGTTTCGGCCGGAGCGGAGCTTTCGGCCTCGACGCGAGCGATCGAGCCGACCTTGTCGTCGGCGTCGAGGTCGATGATACGCACGCCCATCGTGTTGCGCCCCTGCGACGATACGTCGTCAGCGTGGAAACGGATGATCTTGCCCTTGGTGGTGATCACCAGGACATCGTCACCGGTGCGGACCTGCAGCATGCCGACCACCGTGCCGTTGCGGCCACCGGTCTTGATGTCGATGATGCCCTTGCCGGCGCGGCCCTGCAGTCGATATTCGTCGAGCGGCGTACGCTTGCCATATCCGCGCTCGGAGATCGTCAGGATCTGCGCGCCTTCGTGCACGACGTCGGCCGCGATGACTTCGTCGCCGTCGTCGACGTCGATCCCGCGGACGCCGGCGGCGCCGCGGCCCATCGGCCGCACCTCGTCCTCCGAGAACCTGATGGCCATGCCGAGCTTGGTGGCAATCATGACCTCGCGCGTACCGTCGGTGCGGCGCGCGGTGATGACGGTGTCACCGTCCTCCAGACCGATGGCCTGGATGCCGCCGGCACGCGGATGCGAGTACGCCTCGAGCTCGGTCTTCTTCACCTTTCCCTGCTTGGTGCAGAAGAAAATGTAGCCGCCGGCGCCGAAGTCGCGGACCGGCACGCACGTCGCCACCGTCTCACCGTCGCCGAGCGATAGCAGATTCACCATCGCCTTGCCCTTGGCCTGCCGTCCACCCTCGGGAATCTCGTGCACTTTCAACCAGTGGATCTTGCCGAGATTCGTGAAAAACAACAGGTACGCATGGGTGGACGCGATGAAGAGGTCCTCGACGATGTCCTCTTCCTTCGTTTCCATGCCCGTCACGCCCTTGCCGCCACGCCGCTGGCTGCGATAGGCCTCGACGTGGGTGCGCTTGATGTAACCCGAGCGCGTGATGGTGACGACCATCTCCTCGTCGGCGAGCAGGTCCTCGATCGTCAGCTCGCTCGTCTCGGTCAGGATCTCGGTGCGCCGCGCGTCGCCGTACTGCTCTTTGACCTCGAGTAGCTCTTTCTTGATGATGCCCATCAGCTTGGCATCCGAGGCGAGGATGCCCTTGAGCTCCTCGATGAGCTTGAGGACTTCCTCGTGCTCTTCGACGATCTTCTGCCGCTCGAGCGCGGCCAGGCGACGCAGCTGCATGTCGAGAATCGCCTTGGCCTGGATCTCGCTGAGGTCCAGTCGCCGCATCAACGTGTCGCGGGCGGCATCGGCGTTGGCGGCCTCGCGAATGATGCGTATGACGACGTCGAGCTGTTCGACCGCTTTGCGCAGACCGGCCAGGATGTGCGCGCGCTCTTCCGCTCGGGCGAGCTCGTAACGCGTGCGGCGGGTGACCACCTCGCGCCGGAAGCGGATGAACGCCTCCAGCATTGCCTTGAGGTTGACGATCTGCGGGCGCCGGTCGACGAGGGCGAGCATGATGATCCCGAAGCTCGTCTGCATCTGCGTGTGCTTGTAGAGCTGGTTCAGGATGATCTGCGGGATCTCCCCGCGTCCCAGCTCGAGCACGACCCGGATGCCCTCCCGGTTCGTCTCGTCACGGATTTCCGAGATGCCCTCGATCTTCTTCTCCTTCGAGAGCTCGGAGATCTTCTCGATGAGGCTCGCCTTGTTCACCTGATAGGGCAGCTCGCTGATGATGATGGCCTCGCGCCCACCCCGCATCTTCTCGGCGTGCGCCTTCGCCCGCAGCGTGATGCTGCCGCGGCCGGTCGTGTACGCCTCACGGATGCCGCTCGTGCCGTAGATGTAGCCGGCGGTCGGAAAGTCGGGCCCCGTCACAACCTTCATCAGCCGCTCGATCGGCGTGCTCGGATCGTCCACCAGCAGCACGAGCGCGTCCACCACCTCGCTCAGGTTGTGCGGCGGGATGTTGGTCGCCATGCCGACGGCGATGCCGGACGAGCCGTTGACGAGCAGGTTCGGGATGCGCGTCGGCAGGACGACAGGCTCCTGCTCGTTCTCGTCGTAGTTCGGGACGAGGTCGACGGTGTCCTTGTCGATGTCCGCGAGCAGCTCGTGGGCGATCCGCGCCATGCGGGCTTCCGTGTAGCGCATGGCCGCGGCGGGATCACCGTCGATCGAGCCGAAGTTCCCCTGCCCGTCCACCAGCGGATAGCGCAACGAGAAGTCCTGGACCATCCGCACCAGCGTCTCGTAGATCGCCGAGTCGCCGTGGGGATGGAACTTGCCCATGCAGTCGCCGACCACGCGCGCCGACTTCTTGTAACCGCGGTTGAACGCCAGGCCGAGGAGCTGCATCGTGTACAGCACGCGGCGATGCACCGGCTTGAGGCCGTCGCGGATGTCGGGCAGCGCGCGTCCGACGATGACGGACATCGCGTAGTCCAGGTACGACTTCCGCATCTCCTCTTCGATGGGTGCGTTGATCTGTCGGTCGGGCATCTAGATATCCAGGTTGGCGACGTCGAGGGCATGCTTCTCGATGAACTCGCGCCGCGGCTCGACGGCGTCACCCATCAGGACCGTGAACATCTCGTCGGCGCCGACCGCGTCCTCCATCGTGACTTTGAGGAGCGTCCGCGTCTCCGGATTCATCGTCGTTTCCCAGAGCTGCTCCGGGTTCATCTCGCCGAGGCCCTTGTAACGCTGGAAGGACGCGCCGGCGCGCGACTTGTCGAGAGCGACCCTCCAGAGATCCTCGAGGCTCTTCACGGGAACTTCCGTGTCGTGCTCGTCGAGGACGACGGTGGGGCCTTTCGCGGCCGCGGCGACCTTTTCCCACTGGTCCAGCAGCGTCGTGTATTCCTGCGACCGGAACAGCTCGGTGCTGAAGGTCAGCGGCGGGGTGCCGGCGATCACCACCGTGTACGGATCGCCGTTGTCGCCGGGTCGGATTTCGACGTCGTGCCCGTTGACGGTCGTGGCCGCCGTTGTCACGGCGGCGCCGATCTCCGCGTGGCCCACGCCGCGCTTGTTGCCGCGGAACTTCTGCCGCAGCAGCTCCGCGAGAATCGGCGCCGGCACACCGCGCTTGACGAACTTGCCGAAGAGCGCCCGGTACTCGCTCACCGCGTGCAGCAGTTCGAGCAGCGGCTCGCCGGTGATCGGCGTCTTGGTGCCGGCCACTTTGACCTTGGCCGTGGCCACCCACGAGCCGAGGAAGAAGTCCTCGAATTCGCGCTCGTTCATCAGATACTTCTCGACCTTGCCCTTCTTGACCTTGAACAGCGGCGGCTGGGCGATGAACAAATTGCCCGCCTCGATGACCGCGTTCATGTGTCGGAAGAAGAACGTGAGCAACAGTGTGCGAATGTGCGCGCCGTCCACGTCGGCATCGGTCATCAGGATGATCTTGTGGTAGCGCAGCTTCGTGAGGTCGAACTCGTCCGTCCCGATGCCGGTGCCCATGGCAGAGATGAGCAGCCGGATTTCGTTGTGGGACAGCACCTTGTCGTAACGCGCCTTCTCCGAGTTGATGATCTTGCCGCGCAGCGGGAGCACCGCCTGGGTCTTGCGGTCCCGGCCCTGCTTGGCCGAGCCGCCGGCCGAGTCGCCCTCGACGAGGAACAGCTCGCGGTACTGCGGGTCGCGCTCCGAGCAGTCGGCAAGCTTCGCCGCCAGCCCCTCGTCGTCGCGCCCGCCCTTACGCGTCAGCTCACGCGCTTTACGTGCCGCCTCGCGCGCCTGCGCGGCGCGCACGCACTTGTCGACGATCTTGCGGGCGGTCGTCGGATCTTCCTCGAAGGCCTCGGCCAACTTCTCGTTCACGATCTGCTGCACCAGGCCCTTCAGGTCGGTGTTGCCGAGCTTGGCCTTGGTCTGGCCCTCGAACTGCGGATCCGGCAGTCGCACCGAGACGACGGCGCAGAGACCCTCGCGCACGTCGTCGCCCGTCACCCCGCCCTTGAAGCTCTTGAGGTAGCCGTTCTTGTCTGCATACGTCGAGAGCTGGCCGGTGAGGGCGGCGCGGAATCCGGTGAGGTGCGTGCCGCCCTCGCGCGTGTTGATGTTGTTCGCGAAGGAGAACACGCTCTCCTGATATCCATCGTTGTACTGCAGCGCGACCTCGACCTCGATGTCGCCCTTCCTGCCCTCGAAGAACATCACCTTGGGATGGATGGGCGTCTTGTTCTGGTTGAGGTGCTTGACGAACTCGACGATGCCGCCCTTGAACAGAAACGTGTTCGCGCGCCCGTCGCGCTCGTCCTCGATGACGATCTTCAGCCCACGATTGAGGAACGCCAGCTCGCGCAGCCGATTGCTCAGCGTGTCGAACGAGAAGCTCGTCTCCTCGAAGATCGTGGAATCCGGCTTGAAGCGAATGATGGTGCCGTGCTTCGTCGTCTTGTCACCCGGGGTCAGCGGACCGGTCGGCACCCCGCCCTTCTCGTAGCGCTGAGTCCAGACGGAGCCGCCGCGACGAATCTCGAGGTCGAGCCACTGGCTCAGCGCGTTGACGACCGAGACACCTACGCCGTGCAATCCGCCCGAGACCTTGTACGCCGAGTGCTCGAACTTGCCGCCCGCGTGCAGCACGGTCATCACGACCTCGGCCGCAGACTTGCCGGTCTCTTTGTGCGTGTCGACGGGAATGCCGCGGCCGTTGTCACCGACCGAGACGGAGCCGTCGGCATGCAGGATGACTTTGATGGAGTCGCAGAAGCCCGCGAGCGCTTCGTCGACGGAGTTGTCGACGACCTCATACACGAGGTGATGCAAGCCATACGCGCCGGTGTCGCCGATGTACATCGCCGGGCGCTTGCGGACGGCTTCGAGGCCTTCGAGAACTTTGATGTCACTCGCGGTGTACGACTCGGCACTCATGCAGCCGACACCTCTCCTGAGTCGACGACCCACCGCACGGCGCCGTCGACCGTGAGCCGCTCAGGCGACGTGAGAAACACCTGTTCCGCGGTCTGGATTTCGCGCAACACGTTCGCGCCGATGATCGGATCGAGCTCGGATAGAGCATCGTCGAGCAGCAGCACCGGTGTCGTCCCTGCCGCCTCGGTCACCGGCATCACCTCGGCGAGTCGCAGCGTCAGAGCGAGCAGCCGCTGCTCGCCACGCGAACCGAAGGGCCGGACGTCGGTGCCGTCCAGCTCGATGGCGAGATCGTCTCGGTGCGGACCCACGAGCGTGAGACCCCGGCGAACTTCCTCGGCGCGGCGCTGCTCGAGCGCAGCCACGAGCGCCGCCGACTCTGTCGACTCACCGAGACTCGTGCGATAGGCGACCTGGACCTTGCGCCCCTCGCCGCCCGCCAGCGCCGGATATACGCGTGCGAGCTCAGTCGAGAGCGCGGCCACCGCGCGACGCCGGCGATCGATCAGCTCCATGCCTGTGGTGGCCAGCTGTTCGTCCCACGGCGCCAGCCGATTCTCGCCGCCCGCCGTCTGCAGCAGCCGGTTGCGACGGGCCAGAATCTGGCGATAGCGGAGCAGCGCGGGAAGATGACCGGGATACAAGCGCGCCGCGAACCCGTCGATGAAGTCTCGCCGAGCCGCCGGCGGGCCATTGAGGATTCCCAAATCCTGCCAACCGAAGACGATCACCCTGGCCCACGGACAGAGATCGCCCGCACTCTGCCATGTCCCATCTTCCCGCCGCTGGATCGTCCGGCGGACGGAGCGCATACCCTCTGTATGAATCAACTCACCGGTCAGGGTCGCCGCATCGGTGCCCCACGAGGGTAAATCCGCCAGACGCGAAGTCCGAAACGAGCGGCCGGTGAGGAGTACACCGAGCCCTTCGAGGACGTTCGTCTTGCCCTGCGCGTTGCGCCCTTCCAGGACGTTCAGCCGGCCAGACGGTCGATAGCAGAGGCTGCGATAATTGCGAAAATCACGCAACACCAAGCAACCAATTTGCACCCTCCAAGCGTACCATTTCCCGTCGAAAATTCCGCCCCAAAATCCTCCTAAATTTCCTGCTAAATACGCATCGGCATGATCACACAGCAGTAGCCGTCATCCTCGGAACTACGAATGACACCGGGGCTCAATCCATCCTTGAATTCGATGACGACTTGCTCGCGCTCGATGGGCGCGATGGCGTCGAGCAGATACTTCGAATTGAAACCGATCGTGACCTCCGCGCCGGCGTAGTCCACGTCGAGCGTTTCCTCCGCTTCTCCGAGGTCCGCGCTGGAGGCCGACAGCTTGAGCGTGGTGGGGGCAAGCACGAACTTCACGGGCTTGTTCCGCTCTTCGGCCATCACAGCGACACGACGGAGCGCACCGCCCAACGCGGCGCGCGAGATCACCAGCTTGCCCGGATGTGCTTTGGGGATGACGGCCTCGTAGTTCGGGAACTGTCCCTCGATCAGCCGCGCGGTCATGAGGAAGTTCGGCATCTGCATCAAGAACTGATTCTCGGTCAGCGCGATCTGAACGTCTTCGCCGGCACCGAGCACGCGTTGAATCTCGAGGACGGCCTTGCGCGGCACGATCCCGGTGACGGCAGGCCCGACGTTGCCAACCGTTCGGCTGGCCATGGCGAGACGATGGCCGTCGGTCGCGACCAGCCGCGCGTCCTTGCCAGCCAACGCGAACAGGACACCGTTGAGCGCGTAGCGAGTCTCGTCGTGCGAGATGGCGAAGCTGGTCGCCGCCAGCATTTCACGAAGCGTCTTGGCCTCGAGACGGATCCAGTTCGCCTTTGCCGCGGGGACCACCGGAGGAAAATCGTCAGGCGCCATACCGACGAGCTTGTAAGAAGCGCTGCCGCACTTGAGGCTCACGGCGGCATTGTCCTGGACTCGCAGTGCGAGGTCGGCCGCGGGAAGCTCTTTGACGATTTCGGCTAGCTTCCGCGCTGAGACGGTGATGGCGCCCTTGCTCGCAACGCGTGCCGGCACTGAGACGCGCGCCCCCACCTCGAGATCTGTGGCGGTCAGCCGCACCGCCTCACCGTCCGTCTCCATCAGAACGTTCGCGAGGATCGGCAGGGTCTGACGGGGCTCGACGATGTTCTGGACCATCTGCAGGCCCTTGAGGAACGCGTCACGGTTGAGGACGACTTCCATAGATGACTCCAGTGTTTTGTTTTAGAAAAACAGAAACAACTCCGTAGTCAGAGTAGTGGTCAAGCGGTGTGGACGGTGCGAATGCGCGGCAAGCCCGGATCGCCGCGACGCTTTTCGCGCCGAGACGTCGGGGACAGGCCTGTGGAGACCGACGGAAGAACGGTGGATCACAGGGTGATGCCCTGGATAAGTCCGTCGATCGTCTTCCGAAGCTTGGGGTCCTCCTGCAGGAGAACCTGGATCTTGTCCACCGCGTGCAGCACCGTCGTATGGTCTTTTCCGCCGAAGGCGCGACCCACCTCGGACAATGATGCGTGAGTAAGCTGGCGCGCGAGATACATGGCCACCTGACGCGGGAAGGCGACCGCCTTCGTCCGGTTCTTCGCCTTGAGGTCCGACAGCTTGATGCCGTAGGTCTCGGCCACCTTCCGCTGGATCTGCTCGATCGTGATGACCTTCTCTTCTTCGCCCCACAGCTCGCCGAGGACCTCTTGCGCGAGGTCGACCGACATCTCGCGGCCGGTGAGCGCGCAGAACGCGATCATGCGCGTCAGCGAACCCTCAAGTTCGCGGATGTTGGACTTGACGCGGCTGGCGATGAGGTACGCGACGTCGTCGGCGAGGCGTACGCGCTCGAGCGCCGCCTTCTTCTTGAGAATGGCGACGCGCGTCTCAAAATCCGGCGGCTGGATGTCGGCGATGAGCCCCCACTCGAATCGCGACCGCAGACGCTCTTCGATCTCGGGGATGTCTTTCGGCGGTGAGTCGCTCGAGACGATGATCTGCTTGCGCGACTCGTACAGCGTATTGAACGTATGAAAGAACTCTTCCTGCGTACGCTCTTTGCCGGAAATGAACTGGACGTCGTCGATCAAGAGCAGGTCGATATTGCGATACCGCGAGCGGAACTCGGCCGTCCGGTCATAGCGGATCGCATTGATCAGCTCGTTCGTGAAGCGTTCCGACGTGATGTAGACGACCACCATTCCGGGAAAGAGCTTGGCGCTCTGGTGGCCGACGGCGTGCAGGAGATGCGTCTTTCCGAGACCCACACCGCCATAGATGAAGAGCGGGTTGTATGCCTTGGACGGCAGCTCGGCCACCGCTTGACAGGCGGCTTGTGCGAATTGGTTGGACGAGCCGACGACGAACGCGTCGAACGTGTAGCGCGGGTTGAGACCCTCGGTCGATCCTCCGCCCGAGCGTGCGGCGAGCGGTGGCGGCGCGTCCGCCGGCGCTGCCTCGGTGGCGCGCTCGTCGACGACGATCGTCAACCGCGGCTGGCCGCCGACGACGCTCTGCGCCGCTTGCTGCAGCGTCTGCAGATGATGTTGGATCAGCCAGTCACGCGAAAACGGGTTCGGTGCGCCGATCTTCAAGTGATCGCCTTCGATGGCGAGGAGACGGCAGGGACGCACCCACTGATCGATGACGGCGGGCGCGAGCTTATTGGCTACGGCGTCGAGGAGGCGACCCCAAAGGCTATCCAGCACAGGTCAAGCCCTCACTTACGCACAGAGTTATCCACAGGTGTGGATAGCGTTGGGCGCCTTGTTCGATAGGAGCATCCGTGCCGGA
>Ga0114129_10006772_pt1 | contig 16267 bp, 12 predicted proteins | sample RhiMetdeltSRZDD1_FD_80071 | JGI IMG/M metagenome (GOLD analysis project Ga0114129, IMG submission 80071) | Populus rhizosphere microbial communities from Tennessee, USA - Rhizosphere MetaG P. deltoides SRZDD1 (version 2) (version 2) | ecosystem: Host-associated > Plants > Roots > Rhizosphere >... | reverse complement strand
TCGAACTGTGCGCCGGCGTCGCCCTCGTCGCGCTCGCCATCAAGCTCGCTGCCAGCGCATAGACCTCCAACCCGCCTGTACCGTTTCTGAACCCTCGGTCTGAACGATCGTGTGAACCTTCGTCTGAACCCCCGTGTGAACCCTCGTCTGAACCCCCGTGTGAACCCTCGTCTGAACCCCCGTGTGAACCTTCGCGTGAACCCCCATCCATGCATCCACATACAAGCATCTTGACATCGCGAATTTCGTGAATTACAGTCTCGGTTGTTCGCGCTCGCTGCGAACGCTTATCCAGAGTGGTCGAGGGAAACAGGCCCGACGACACCACAGCAACCTGGCCCGAGAGCCAAGGTGCTACCTCCTGCCCGAAACCGGGAGAGATAAGAGCCTCGGTAGACCGACCTGGTCGCTGACGTTTCTCACTCCCATACGCGCGTCACGTGCCCGTGCTTGCACGTGCGCGCAGAGGAACCGTTATGCCTCTCTGCGATCAGATCCAGGCGATCGAGGCGCCGCCCGCAGCCCGTGCGCGTCACGGGATTCGCGTCGCCCTGCTCGGCCTCGGCCAGGTTGGCTCGGCTGTTGCGCGTCTGGCGGCCCGGTCGGCCAACGCATCCGGGCCGGCGATCAACCTCATCGGCGCGCTCGTCCGCCGTCCCGGGCTGCGCGACGTCCATGAGTTTCCGCTGACGTGCGATCCCGATGTGCTCCTGGCCGATGCACCGGACGTTGTCGTCGAAGTGCTTGGCGGAACCGAACCGGCGCGGCAGATCGTGCTCGCCGCACTCGATCGCGGCATTCCCGTGGTCACGGCAAACAAGACGCTCGTCGCAACGCATGGCGACGAGTTGCGCGCCGCGGCCGAGCGGGGCGGAACGGAGCTCCGCTACGAGGCTGCTGTAATCGCCGGGGTCCCCTTCCTGGGCACACTGGGACGACGGCCGTTCGCCGGCGCATGCCGGCGAATCGAAGCGGTCCTGAACGGCACCAGCCACTTCGTGATCTCCGAGGTCGAGCGGGGCGCGGCCGACGTCGCGTCCGCCCTGAAGGAGGCCCAGCGCCTCGGCTACGCGGAGCCGGATCCGGCGAAGGATGTGAACGGCACCGATGCGGCCGAGAAACTCGCCGTCCTTCTGCGTCACTTTGCGGGCCTCACCGTCACAGTTGCAGACATCCCGACAGCCGGCATCGCCGCGCTGACACGATTCGACCTTCTGCAGGCCCGCGAATGCGGTGGCACGCTGAAGCCCGTGGCGTGGGCGGAGTGGGAAGACGATCGGATCAAGGCGTACGTCGGTCCAGCGTTCGTGCCAGCACCACATCCGCTTGCGCATCTTCGCGGGGCCGGCAACGGGATCCGCGTTCACAGCTGTTACGTCCCGGCGGTGTTCTTCGCTGGCGCGGGTGCCGGACCGGATGCGACCGCGGCCACGATTCTCGATGATGTGGTCGAGTGTGCGGCTGCGAACGCGCCACTCTCCCCCACCCATTCGAGCCGCCGCGGGTACGTTGCTCCGATCGAATTCACTGAGTGGTTCGTGCGCCTCGAATCGCCGGCACCGCTGCCGGGCCGTGATGTTGCGGACCTGCTCGCCAGCTATGGAGTCTTCGCGCAACAGTCGAAGGACTCAGGTCGGACGAATGGACCAGCCACGTGCTGGCTCGTCACCCACCCCTGTTCTTCGGAAAGCGTGCAAGCAGCCGTCAGGTCCGTCACGGCAGCCACCGGTTGCTCCGGATCGGTATGGCCGTCTCTGAGGAGGACCGATGACTGATCGTGCCATCCGCGTGATCAAGGTTGGTGGCTCGGTCCTTACCTCCCCGCGGGCATATCGTCGTGTCGCACAGCACGTCGCGGCGCGGTTGATCGAGGCTCCAGGCGAACGGCTCGCCGTCGTCGTATCCGCGGAGCTCGGCGTGACCGATGCCCTTCTTCAGACCGCAAAGGACTTCTCCCCCGATCCGGATCCCGCGACGGTCGATCTCCTGTGGTCGACAGGCGAGCTGAAGTCGGTCGCCCTTCTCGCCCTCGCGTTGCAGGCGCTCGGCGTGCGCGCTACGACAGCCAACGTTCATCAGCTGGGCCTGAGCCACGATCTGACATCTTCTGCCTCGTCGATGCTTCGCCTGCGGGCGGCGCTCGCCCAGTCCGAGGTTGTCGTCATTCCTGGCTTCCTGGCCAGGGGCCACGGCGATGCGATCGTCTCGCTGGGGCGAGGCGGATCGGATCTGACGGCCGTCTTTCTTGCCGCCCAGCTCCGCGCCGCTGAATGCGAGCTCGTCAAAGACGTTCCGGGCTACTTCACGGCGGACCCCGCGCACCATCCAGACGCCATACACGTCGCCGTAATCGATCACGGCGAGGCGCTCGAGATGGCCGGCGCGGGATGCGAGCTCGTTCAGCCTCGTGCGCTGGAAGTCGCGCGCCAGTTCCACGTCAACATCCTCATCCGCGCGCTCGACGACGAGCGCCGCACGATTGTTACAGCATCCGAGAAAGGACACGTCAATGGAGTTCGCGACACGCACGATACATGCGGCGCAGCCGTCTGAGCCTGGAACCGGATCGGTCATCGCGCCGATCTTTCAAACGTCGACATACGAGCAGGACGCACCCGGAGTGCATCAGGGCTTCGACTACTCGCGCACGAACAACCCGACGCGCGCACGTCTTGAAGCGGTACTCGCGGATCTCGAGGGCGTCAGCCATGCGGCGGTGTTCGGGTCGGGGCTTGCCGCCGAGAACGCGACCCTGCAGGCGTGGCTGAAACCGGGCGACGAGATCGTGATTCCGCTCGACGTCTACGGCGGCACATACCGCCTCCTCACCCGGATCTACCAGCCGCTCGGCTGCATCGTCCGGCAGGTCGACGTCTCGGATGGAGAGGCCTATCGGCGCGCGCTGACTCCGCGCACCCGGCTCGTCTGGGTCGAGTCGCCGACCAACCCGCGACTGCTCGTCTATGACCTCGCGTCGCTCAGCCAGTTGGCGCACGAGGCAGGCGCGCTCGTGGTCGTCGACAACACCTTCGCCTCGCCGGTGTTTCAGCAGCCGTTTCAGCTCGGCGCCGATATCGTTGTCCACAGTGTGACCAAGTACCTGGCAGGCCACTCCGATCTCATCCAGGGAGCGGTGCTGGCCAGAGACGCCGCGGTGTTCGAACCGATCAAGTTCCTTCAGAACGCGACAGGCGCGGTGCCTTCACCGTTCGACTGCTGGCTGACGTTGCGCGGACTCAAGACGCTGGAGCTGCGAATGCAGCGTCACGCCGACAACGCCGAGGCGATTGCCGCGGCGCTCAGCACGCACCCGCTCGTGAAACGGGTCTACTACCCGGGTCTCCCGACGCATCCGGGCCACGGCATCGCCCGGCGGCAGATGACCGGCTTCGGCGGCATGGTGTCGTTCGAGCTCGATGGCAGCGTGGACGAGGTCGTGTCCTTTGTGTCCAATCGCAGATTCTTTGCGCTTGCCGAGAGTCTCGGCGGTGTGAAGTCGCTCGTCTGCCATCCGGCGCGGATGACGCACGCGTCAATTCCGCCTGACGCGCGGGCAGCGCTCGGCCTGTCCGACATGCTCGTCCGGCTGTCGCCTGGGTGCGAGCACCATCGGGATCTCGTGGCCGATTTGCTCGAAGGTCTCAGCGCGATAGATCGGTCGCGCGTGTCGGAAACGGTTGCGGTCGGATGAGGCGATTTAGTTGAACTGAAACCGGCAGGAACCGAGGGCGGCCGCGCTATAATCACGACCCGCCCTCGATGTTCCTGCGTTTGCTTTCGCGTCTTCGCGCTGTTCCCCTTCGGAGTCTGATTGCAGCAGCCGGGGCGGCATATCTCGTCGCCGTCGCGGTTCTGGTAATCACCAGGACTCCGCTCGGGTCGCCGCTGTTCTTCACGATGGCGGCGTTGATGGGTGTCGCGTACCTCGCCGTTGCGATACGCGTGTGGCGCTCGCCAGGTGGATCGCGACGGACCTTCCTGTCCGCCCTGGCGCTGGCCGTTCTGTTCCGTATCCCGCTCGCGGTCTCGCCCGTTGGTCCCGATAGCGACATGGTCCGCTACCTGTGGGACGGCCGCGTGCAGCTTCTGGGTTACAACCCCTACGCGGTCGTTCCCGCAGATCCGGCGATGGCCGCGACGCACACGACCGGAACCGCGGCCATGCCGAGCCGGCGTCAGCGGACGCCATATCCCCCCGCCGCGCAGCTGTTCTTCCGGCTCGTGGTTGCGCTGCACGACTCAACGCTGGCGATGAAGCTGGCGATTGTCTTCTGTGACCTGCTGACAATCGCGGTTCTGTGGGGATGGCTCGCGGCGACGAACAGGAGTGTGTGGCTGACACTCGTCTACGCCTGGCATCCACTGGTCGTCCTCGAAGTCGCTCACAGCGGCCACATCGACGCGGTCGCCACGCTCTGGATCGCGGCCGCCGCATACTGGCTGACCGTGCGGCGGACGATGTTGGCGAGCGTGGCGTTCGTGCTGGCAATCGCGACGAAGTTGCTGCCGCTGGTGCTCGCGCCACTGTTCATCGGCCGCGTGCGTTTCCGCGATGCGGCGGTCGGCGGCGGTCTCCTTGCCGCGCTTTACGTGCTGTTCGTCGACCAAAGCGGGCTGCCGCTGGGTGCTGTCCCCAACGTCGTTGCCAACATCCGCTTCAACTCGCCCCTGTTCGGCGCGCTTGCGTCAGCCGTCGGCCCTCAAATCGCCGCCGCATCAGCCGTCTTGCTGGGCCTCACCTGTGCCGCATGGGCACGAGGGCGTCTCGACATGGCCGATCCGGCCGCCTGGGCCTGGCCGATGGCGATCGCGCTCGTGTGCGCGCCGGTGATCTATCCGTGGTACCTCCTGTGCCTCACCCCGTTCCTGTTCACGACACCGACCCTTCCAATCATGGTCTGGACCTTCAGCGTGATGCCGGCCTACGCGGTCTGGCACCTGGCCCGCGAGGGAGGACGCTGGATCGTCCCGGGCTGGCTCGTGACAGTCGAACTCGCCCTCTTCGCGCTCGCCACGCTCGTATTGTTCTTGAACCGTCGCTCGCGGACTCGGGAAGCCGAGGCTCCTCTAGATAGTTGATGACGAGAAGACGGCGAGGATCCGTAGCACTGCTGGCACCTGTAGCTCTCCCTAGCACTCGTGGCACCCCCGACACCCTTGGCACCCCCGGCACCCTTGGCACCCCTGGCACCCTTGGCACCCCTGGCACCCTTGGCACCGTATTTCCCCCTCGCAACAACCAACCCCGCCCCCTCCCAGGCCTCATACCCCCCGACGAGCGCACGAACGTTGCTGACCCCGTTTTTCCGCAAGTAGATCACCGCGCGGCCGCTCGTCTCTTCAGCAGGGCAACTACAGTACGTGACGATCGGCACGCTCGCAGTCTTGAGCTCGGCGACGAGGTCTCGCAAACCGCTGAGGGGCGCGAGCCGGGCTTGCGGGATGTGCCCACGGGTGAAGCTCTCTTCATCGCGAACGTCGAGGACGATGACCTTCCCTGATCGATAGAGCGTACCGAAGTCGCTCGCCGAGATGCGAAGGTCCGGCGGTGAGGGGTCGACATCTTCATGCTTGTGCTCTTCAACTGCTGTGGGAGCAACCGGAGCCGCTGGCGATAACGCGAGCAGATACTCGCTGCCATGGCCGTGGTGGTTCGAGAAAGGATCCTCGAGCGCTGCGACGCTGAAGCCGGCTTCCCTGGCATCGCGCAGCACGAACTCGGGCGCGATCTCGTGCCGGCTGGCCTGCGACTCGCGCGTGCCATCACGGCGTGACGGTGAGATCGGTTCGACGATGATCAAGCGTCCGGACGGTTTCAGCGCTTTCCGGAGGTGCGCCAGCATCGCCTGATGCTCGGTCATCTCGTGATACGCGTTGACGATCAATGCAGCATCCAGCGTGTTCTCCGGCAGCTTCGGATCGTCGGCCGTACCTTCGACGATTTGCACGTTCCGCAAGCTCTCCTGTTCGACGCGCGTGCGCAGCGATCGGAGCGCCTGCTGGCTGATGTCGACCGCGTAAACGCGGCCCGAGTCGCCGACGGCCTTCGCAAGTCTGACGGTGAAGAAGCCCTGGCCCGCCCCCACGTCAGCGATAACCGCTCCCGGGGCGACGCCCATGATCTTGAAGATGTCTGCGACGCGTTGTTGGTTCTCCCGTGTGGCCTCCTGGGCTACCCGGTTCTCCGACTGACCTCCCAGCGCCTCGACACCGCTGTGCGCGAGTGCCACGGTCAACGCAGCGGCCAGTAGTGCTCTCGCATGAATGCGCGTCATGTTGAACCTCCAGCATCGGTGGGTAACCACGAAAACCGGGTTCCCCCGAACTGGTCACACGGTAGCAACCAGCCGCGCTTGGCAGGTTGTGGGGGGGCAAACGTTTCGTCAGGAACGCGTTAAAAGTGCGCACGTGCGCCTGTGCGCAAGTGCGCGAGTGCCCGAGTGCGCAAGTGCGCGAGTGCCCACGTGCACAGGTGAGGGTCGCCCAGGGCAGCTGCGTGCACAGGCCCAGGCACTTGCGCACTTGCGCACGTGCGCACTTGTGAAGTGCTAGCGGCTGATGACGGCAGCCATGGTCTGCCGCGCAGACGGGCTCACGGGGTGGCCGTTGATCGACTCGTACTCGTAGCGGACGCTCATCCGTGAAAGGCCGGCAAACTTGATCTTGGCGATTGATTCGGTGGTCACGGGCACACGCACGCCGTCGAGGCGGGCGAAGTCGCGGATCACGTTGACGACGCTGGTCCAGAATGACGGGTTTTTCGAGAGAACGCCTTCGACCCTGAGTAGTTCCGTCCCGTCCTGATTCAGAACCATACGGCCGTTGACGAGGAGCATGTCCTTACGTTTTGGCTTCAGGGTGATGTACCGAACTCCGTTGCCGTACTCGGCGGGCTCCTCGAATACGTAATTCTGCAGGGACAGCTCCGCGCGGTTTGCCTCCCCGCCGTCGATTAACTGCTGCTCGCGGTGAAGGAGGTTGCGCAGCACCTTGTTCCGTACGTATTCCGACCCCCGCTCCGAGACGATTTCATACCGGAATCCCGTTTCATCGAATTCGGTCCACGCCTCGAGCCAGGCTTCCTGGTTGAACTTCTCGTTGGTCGCGTACATGCGGCGGAACGCGCGGTACTGCGTCAGAGGAACGTCGTTCAGCACGGCTGGCTGATCGGTTGTGATGGCCACTCGGTCGGCCCGCGGTACAGCGGTCCAGGTCGCCAGTACGGTGAGCAAGAGCATCAACATCGGTGCACTTTGCCCGAATCGGGTCACTTTGGATCCCGGATTGTGTTGTTGATGTCTCATGGCCCTCTCCACGCCGCCGGCAAGAGCAAGAAGCGTGCTCACAACTGCACGTGGAACCTGAGTGAAACGGCTCAGGCCAAGACTCGAACGACATGACGACCGTCGACGTTCATGCATCCCACCATTCGACCCAGCCATCGGGGGCTCTCCCCTTGACATTCGACAAGAGCGCCGATAGGCTTCTTGTCGATCGTCTAGGGGAGGAAAATGGCGCCAAAATCTGACCTGCTGCAGGGGACGCTCGATCTGTTGATCCTGAGAACCTTGTCGGCCGGACCGAAACACGGTTGGGGTATTGCCCTGACCATTCAGCAGGTCTCGCAGGAAGTCCTGCAGGTGAACCAGGGCTCGCTCTACCCTGCCCTGCACCGGCTCGAGCAACAGGGACTCATCGAGGCTGAGTGGGGCAACTCCGAGAACAATCGGCAGGCCAAGTTCTACCAGCTCACCCGTCTGGGGCGTAAGCAGCTCTCAGAAGAGACGAAGAACTGGGAACGGCTCTCGGAGGCCGTTGGCCGCATCCTCGCCAACTCCTAGCATCAGCGATTCAACATGTTGCGATGGATGCAGACACGCCTGGCGTCACTGTTCCGGCGCGGCCGATACGAGCGGGAGCTCGACTCGGAGCTGCGCTTCCATCTCGACATGCTCACCGAGCAGAACATCCGCCTGGGGCTCGCACCGGATCAGGCGCGCCGTGCCGCGCTGCTGACGTTCGGCGAAGTGGACCGGGTGAAGGACGACGTGCGCGATACCTGGCTGTCGCGGATGGCGGAAACGGTGATGCAGGACGCTCGCTACGGGCTGCGAAGCATCGCCCGCAGCCGCGGCTTTGCCTGCGTCATCGTCCTCACGATGGGCCTGGGGATTGGTGCCAACGCCGCCATCTTCAGCGTCGTCAACGGCGTGTTGCTGAAGCCTCTGCCCTACGCTGACGGCCACGAACTGGTCGCGCTGTGGCAGCACGAGCCGCTCGCTGGGAATGCGGACATCGGTTTCTCGTACAAGGAGATTCTCGATTATCGAACGGCGAGAAGCCTCGAAAGCGTCGTCGAGTTCCACAACATGTGGTTCATCCTGCTCGGCCGCTCCGAACCGCAGCGCGTCTCGACGGGTGTCGTGTCCGCCAACTTCTTCGACGTCCTGGGTGTGACGCCGATGTTCGGGCGAACGTTCGTCGACGCGGACGACAAGCCTGGCGCTCCGGCCGTGCTTGTCCTGAGCCACGCGTATTGGAAGAGCAGCTTCGCCGGCGACCCCACGATCGTGGGCAAGGTTTTTCAGATGAACGACCGGCCCCATCAGGTCATCGGGATTCTTCCGCCCGTCCCACAGTATCCGGCGGATGTGGACGTCTACATGCCGACGTCAGCCTGCCCGTTCCGATCGGACCCTCGAACGGTCGAGAACCGAAACGCTCGGATGGTCAGCGCGTTCGCACGGCTGAAAGACGGGGTCAGCCTGTCGAAGGCTCAGGCGGATCTGGACCTCGTCGCGGCACGGCTCGAACAGGAGTACCCCGACTTCTACCCGGCTACCCGAGGGCACCGCACAGTCGCGACGTCGTTGCAGGAAGAGATGACGGTCAACTTCCGCGCAACGCTGCTGGTGCTTTTGGGCACTGCCGGGTTCGTGCTGCTGATCGTCTGCGCCAGCGTCGCCAACCTGATGCTCGCGCGGCTGGTGCGCCGCGAGCGCGAAATCGCCGTCAGATCGGCGATGGGCGCCACGCGGGGCCGGCTCCTCAGGCAACTGCTGACGGAGAGCACGCTGCTCGCCATACTCGGAGGAATCGTCGGACTGGCAATCGCCGGCTTGAGCGTCGACCTCCTTGTCGCCTTCGCCACTCAGTTCACGGCACGCGCCGCCGAGATCTCGATCGATCGCTCGGTGCTGCTCTACACGCTGGCGATCTCGGTGGCCACTGGCCTCGTCGTCGGATCGGTTCCGGGGCTCAGCGGCAAGCTGACCGACGTCTCGTCGCTCAGGGAGGGCACTCGCACGACGCAGAGCCGCCACGCGATGCGCAGCGCGTTAATAGTCGTGCAGGTTGCTGCGTCCTTCATGTTGCTGATCGGTGCGGGCCTGACGATTCGCAGCCTGTTGAAGCTCCAGCAGGTGGATCCCGGGATCGACACCGAGAACATCCTGACGATGCGGATCGACCTGAACTTCACGAAGTACCCGTCGGCTCCGTTCAACACCCGGCCCGAGTTGTGGGAGCGGATCGATGAGGAGATCAGGAACCGGCCGGGCGTGACGCGTGTCGGCGGTGCGGCCACGTTCCCGTTGAACGAACGCGGCCCGTTTTCGGGCAGTCTCACGATTTCGGGCCGCGAACTTCCGCAGGACGTGACGCGCCCGACTGTCGACGTTCGTGTCGCCACTCCCGACTACTTCGCAACCGTCGGTCAGCCCGTGGTATCGGGCCGGCCGTTCCGGCGATCCGATCGAATGGGACAGAACCGCGTGGTCATCATCAACCAGACGATGGCCCGCCACTACTGGCCAGGTGCCGACCCGCTCGGCGCGCGACTCTCCGGCGACGGCGGGGAGACCTGGCAGACCGTCGTCGGTGTTGTCGCGGATACGCGGCAGCAGCTGAACGAGAACCCCAAGGACGAAGTCTACGTGCCGATGTTCCAGACCACCCAGCTCTCGACGATGTGGCTGGTGCGGTCGAACGTCGAGCCGGAGACCATGGCTCGCGAGATCCGTGCAGCGGTGCAGGCAGTCGATCCGGAGCAACCTGTCGACAACTTCAGGACGCTCGCCGACGTGCGCTCCGCGTCAATCGCGCCTCGCAAGCTGACTGCCACGCTGCTCGGGCTCTTCGGTCTGCTGGCTCTGGTCATCACGGCCACCGGCATTGCCGGGGTCATCGCCTTCTCGGTCAACCAGCGGACGCAGGAGTTCGGCGTGATGATGGCGCTCGGCGCGCCGCCCTTCAACGTGCTGGCGATGGTCCTGCGCCAGGGACTGCAGCTCGTGCTGATCGGCCTGGCCATCGGGCTCGCCGGCGCGCTCGTGCTCACGCGGATGCTGACGACCCTTCTCTTCGGCATCGAACCGACCGACGGCATCACGTTCGTCGCGATGTCGATGGTGCTGATTTCCGTTGCGGCCCTCGCATGCCTCGTTCCGGCGAAGCGTGCGGCGTCCGTGGATCCCATGATCGCCCTGCGCGCCGTGTAGCGGCCGCGGGCACGCTCAACCACCGAACCTACGGAAAGGCTGAATTCGATGAGACATCTGCGATCTCTTGGCGTCGCCCTGTTGCTCGTCAGCGCACCGGCCGCGGCGCAAACCCCGGAAGTCGCCGACGCGCTCGATGGCGTGGATCCGGTCATCCTCCTGCAGCAGAACAAGGAGGTGTTCGGCAAATCGGAGTTCGCGGCGGTGCGAGGACGGTTCCGCTATCTCTTCTCCACTGCCGAGACGAAAGCGACGTTCGAGAAGGAACCCGCCAAGTACGAGATTGCGCTCAGCGGCCAATGTGCGCGTATGGGCAAGACCGTGTATGGCAATCCGTCCGACTACTTCATCCACGACGGGAAGATCTACATCTTCGGATCCGATGATTGTCACAAGCAGTTCGCCGCGGCGCCGGAGAAGTACCTGCCGAAACCGGCGCCCGTGATGCCGGACTCTGCTGCGGCGAAAACCAAGGGCCGCGAGTTGATCGAACGCGTGGTGGCGAAGCTCGGTGGCGCGGCGAAGCTGGACGCGGTCACGAGCTATAGCGAGAGCATCACGCAGGTCCAGAAGCGCGCACAGGGAGAGTTCAAGATCACGACGAAGACGATGTGGCAGTTTCCCGGTGGCGCGCGCATCGAGCGCACCAACCAGCGCCCGGACGGACAGTCGTTCACCTTTGCCACGGTCCTGACGCCCACGGATGCGTTCAATGCCGGCCAGGGGCGAAGTTCCCCAGTCCTGGTCGGACGGTCGTCACTCGAAATGGATCTCGGCCGCCATCCCGTGGCGCTGCTGAAGGCCCGGGGGGCGAAGGAGTTCGTGGCAGCGGCGCTCGGAACCACGACGGTGGACGGCACGACGGTCGAGCAGGTCCGGGTCAAGAAGGGCGCCGTCGACGTCACGCTCCACGTCGACCCGAAGTCCGGTCAGCTGCACAGCATCGCGTTCGACGATCGCGGGCCGGGGGGCGTTTACGGGCATTTCGTGCTGACGCTCGGCGCTTTCCGTGAAGTGGGCGGCTTGCTGCTGCCGCACGAGACCCGCTCGCTCTTCAATGGCGAACCCGACCAGGGCCTGACGGCGACGATTCAATCCATCGAGGTCAACACCCCTCTGGACGCGGCGCTCTTCACCAGACCGCCGGCGGACGGCAAATGATTGGCCTCTCGATCGTCGCCGCATGGCTGGTCGCCACGGTCGGCGGCAACGAACCGTGGCCTCAGTGGGGTGGTCCTTCGCGGAACTTCGTCATTGAAGCCCGGGGCCTGGCCACCTCGTGGCCAACCGACGGACCCCGGCGGATCTGGAAGCGGACGCTCGGCGATGGCTACTCGAGCATCGTGTCGGACGATTCCGCAATCTATACGCTCTATCGCAGCGGCAATCAGGATTCCGCCGTGGCGCTGGATCCGGCTACCGGCGCGACGAAGTGGGAGACCAAGTACGACGCGCCGTTCAACGAAACGTGCAGTCAGCGTCTCGGTCCGGTGCCGCGTTCGGCGCCGCTTCTGATCGGTGAACGCGTCATCACGATCAGCGCCGGCGGTCTGATGAACAGCTTCGACCGGAAGACCGGCGCCCGTCAGTGGAGCCTGGATCTTCTGGGAGGCGCGGCGGACGCCGTCCGCGCCTGTGGCTATTCGAGCAGCCCGCTCGCGTTCGAGGACCTGGTGATCACGACCGCAGGCGGACCCGGACGCGGTGTCGTCGCCGTCCAGGCCGCTTCCGGGAAGATCGCGTGGCAATCGCAGGACTTCCAGAACGGGTACTCGTCGCCGCTGCTCATCGACCTCGACGGACGGCCAGAGCTGATCGTCTTTACCTACGGAGAAGTCGCCGGACTGAATCCGAAGACGGGTGCGCTCGAGTGGACCCGGCCGCATCCCTCCGATCAGGGTGTGAACGTCACGATGCCCCTGTGGGGATCCGACAACCTGCTCTTCGTGTCGTCGGCGTACAACGGTGGGAGTCGCGTGCTGCGCCTCAAGCGCAGCGGGGATACCGTGAACGTCGAGGAGGTGTGGGCCAACAAGCGCGTCCGCATTCACTTCGGCAACGCGGTTCGGCTCGGTCAATACATCTACGCGTCGAACGGCGACTTCGGCAGCGCGCCATTCGCTGCCGTCGACGTCCTGACCGGCGACATGATCTGGCGTGACCGCTCCGTCACCCGCGCGACACTGCTCGGCGTGGGCGACAAGCTGATCATCCTCGACGAAGATGGCAACCTGGCTATCGCCACGCCGTCAGCCACAGGCCTGACCGTGCATGCAAAGGCCGCCGTCCTCGGTCACACGGCCTGGACTGCTCCGACTCTGGTGGGGACGACGCTGTTTCTGCGCGACCGCGAGCAGATAGTGGCGGTGGATCTCAGCGCGAGGTGAGAATCGTGTATCTGTTGAAAGGCCCTTAAGGTGCGGTCAGGGCACTGACGGCACTGGGAACGATCACGACGGCCGCGACGTCAATACTTTTCCGGCGTCGTGGTCGTCGCGATCGTTCCGGCGACTCGTGAGGCCGTCCTCAGCCGTCGACTGCAAACGCGACCAAGTATCCATTTCGGAGTGTTGGGAGGCGCGAAATTCGGAGTTGGCTCAATCGCGAACGACACAACTCCTCCGCGCTGACCCGCCGTGGCGATCGACTCTGACCTCCATGGGAGCTGGAACGTTGGGAGTTGCCAGTTATCGTGCGTTATTCATTCCGCAGCGCAATCAAAGGATCGACACGCGTAGCCCGTCGCGCCGGGACGAACGATGCCGAGAGGCCGACGACGGCGAGGACGGCGCAGACGACCCCGATCGTCAACGGGTCGCCGGGACGGATCTCGAACAGCAGGTTCTGAAGCACCTGTGCGGCGGCGATCGCGCCGACGAGGCCCAGCGTCAGGCCGACAGCGATGACGACGGAGCCTTCGCGCAGCACCAGGCGCTGGATGCTCGCGCCATCGGCGCCGAGGGCCATGCGCACGCCGATCTCGCGAGTCCTCTGCGCGGTCGTGAAGCTGATGATCCCGTAGATGCCGCTGGCGCACAGCACCAGCGCGATCAGCGCGAACGCGGTCATCAGCGTCATGCTGAACCGCTCGCGGACCACCGACGCATCCACGAGCGCCTCGACGCTGGCGGAATCGTAGACGGTCTGGAGCGGGTCGATCGACCAGATCGCGCGCTTGGCGGCTTCGATCAGCGCGGACGGCTCGCCGCTGCCGCGGAGCACGTACGTCATGCTCCCGAACGGCATCTGCGCGAGCGGCGCGAAGATCTCGGCCCTGGCCGCGGCGTTCAGGCGATCGTGACGGATCTGGCTGACGACGCCCACGATCTCCAGCTCGAGGGGCTGCCCGTGCCACCGGATTCGGATCTTTCGTCCAATCGGGCTCTCGTTCGGCCATTCCCGCCGTTGCAGCGCGTCGCTGATCACCGCAACGCGCGGCGCGTGCTCGGTGTCGCGCGCTTCGAGGAACCGGCCTTCCTTCAAGGGGATCGTCATGGCCCTGAAATAGTCCGGGCTGGCGACGGTGATGTAGGTCGCCTGCTGCTCTTCAGCCGTCGCCGCTGGACGACCGACGATGTCGAGGGGTGTCTTGATGTCGATGTTCGCGGCCGCGAAGGGCATCGCCGAAACGGTCCCGACGTACTGCACACCGGGAATCGCGCGCATCCGATCGATCGTGCTGTTGAAGAAGGTTCGCGTCCGTTCCGGTGTTCCTGTGCGGTCGTAGGCAAACACCTGGACGGCGACCACGTTCGCAGCCGAAAACCCGGGGTCGACCGCCATGAGCCGCGCGAAGCTGCGAATCAGCAGGCCCGCTCCAGTCAACAGCACGAGCGCGAGGGCGATCTCGGCAACGACCAGGCCCCGGCGCAACGTCGTGCGCGGCCCTGACGACTGCCGCTCGCGCATCACATCTCTCGCGGGGTTGGAAAACTGGAACGCGGGGATCAGCCCGAACGCCGTTGCGGTCAGCGTCGTCAACACCGCGGCAAACGCGAGCATGCGACCGTCAATCGCCGCATCGTGGAGCCTGAGCAGGCCCGACGGCGCGAGGGCCACGATCGCCTGCAGGGCCCAATAGGCGAGACCGATCCCAGCGATCGCGGCGATCGACGACAGCAGGAGGCTTTCGGCGACCAGCTGGCGAACGAGCCGCGCGCGCCCGGCGCCCAGCGCCGCACGAATCGCGAACTCACGCTCGCGTTCCATGCCACGCGCCATGAGCAGGCTCGCCACGTTGGCGCAGCCGATGCCGAGCACCAGCACGACCGCCCCGAGCATCATGAACAACGGAAGCCGCACGTCGCCCATCAGGTGCTCGCGCATAGGCACCAGCCACCCGGTCTTCGACTTGTTCGTCCGCGGATTCTCCCTGGCGATGGCGGCTGAAACCGTATCCATCTCACCCTGAGCCTGCTGAAGCGTCACGCCGGGAGCAAGACGCGCCACGACGTTCCACCAGGCGCTGCCGCGCGTGCGTCTTTCGTGATCCTGAATGACCTTCGGCGTCCAGACGCTCTGATCGCCCGGCCTTGGCAGGAGCTGCGGAGCAAACTCGCGGGGCAGGACTCCGACGATGGTCCAGGGTTCCCCGTCGAGGCTGATCGTCCGATTGAGGATTCCCGCATCGCCAGCGAAGCGCGCCTGCCAGAGGCTGTGCGAAATGACCGCCGCCTTACGCCCGCCCGTCACGAATTCTTCTGGAAGGAATCCACGTCCGATGAGTGGCTTCATCCCGAGCGCGTCGAAGAACCCCTCGGTCACCTGCCCGCCAAACAGCACCTCTGGATCGCCACCCCCCGTGTAGTCGTACGAGTACGGAATTGCTGCGGCTATCGCCGAAAAGGACTTGCTACGCTCGCGCCAGTCGAGAAAGTCCGCCGGCGCAACGTCCTCGCGCACGGAGGGCGTCGCGGCGTTCCTCGACCAGACGGTAACGATGCGCTCGGCATCGTCGTACGGCAGCGCGCGGAACATCAGCGTATCCAGAAGGGTCACGATCGATACGGTGCCGCCGATCCCGAGAGCCAGGATGAAGACCGCAGCAAGCGTGAAGCCCGGCGCTTTCCAGAGCATGCGCGTCGCGTGACGCAGGTCGTGAGCGGCATCCGCATCAGCCGTGAACTGGCGGCGGAGCCACGCGGCATCAGGAAACGCCCCAAAGGATCGACGCAGGAGGTCCATGCGAGTGCTCCAATTCTGTTCGGTTTCGAGCGAGTCCCAGCGGTGTCGCACTTCGGCTTCCCACTCGGTTCTCCAATCCGGTCGCCAGCTCGAGGGGACGACGGCTGAACAGAGCCTGACGATGCCGAGGCACACGCGAACGAGCAGCGGATCGCGGCGGTAAGTCATGGCGTCAGGCTCGCGACGGTTTGAGGCGCTGGGAGGCCCGCGGGACGGCCTGATCGAGCACGTGGTACCGCTCGACGGCCTCCGCCAGCATTCCTTCGCCGTCGGAGGTGAGCGAGTAATAGCGGCGCGGCGGCCGCTGCTCGCGCTGCGCGGTCGCCTGCTTCTCCCAGCGCGACGCGAGGAGCCCTTCCCGGTCGAGCCGGCGCAGGATGGGATACACCGTCCCACTGGGCAGGCCCGTGGCATCCATGATGTCGAACCCGTGATGGAACCCCCGAGCGAGTGCCTGCAGCACGAGGGCGGTCGGGAAGGTCAGGTTCAATCGTCCCACGGCTGCCTCCAACGGTGCCACGTCGCCCGTGGCACGTCGCACGTGGCACGTCGCACGTCGCACGTCGCACGTACGGTGCCTACGT
>Ga0114129_10006770_pt1 | contig 16268 bp, 15 predicted proteins | sample RhiMetdeltSRZDD1_FD_80071 | JGI IMG/M metagenome (GOLD analysis project Ga0114129, IMG submission 80071) | Populus rhizosphere microbial communities from Tennessee, USA - Rhizosphere MetaG P. deltoides SRZDD1 (version 2) (version 2) | ecosystem: Host-associated > Plants > Roots > Rhizosphere >... | reverse complement strand
TCGCGCGCGCGCAGGTTCATCCCGACTTCAGCGGCAGATGGCGCATCGACGCGTCGCAGACGACGCACACGTCGAAGGTCATCGACACCGGAGACCCCAACGCGCCGCCGCCCCCGCCGCCACCGCCGCCACCTCGGCCGAACTCGCCGGCCGAAGTGATCGCGCACAACGACCCGCAGCTCGCGATTCAGCAGGGATCTGCCGAGGTGCTGCACCTGACGACCGACGGCAGGGAGAACGTGAATCGGCTGGGCGACAACCGGATCAACCGCTCGCGGACACACTGGGACGGCGACAAGCTCGTGACGGAATGGACGGTCGAGGCCGACGGCGAGAAGTTTGCCGAAGGAACCGACGTGCGGTCGCTGGCTGAAGCCGGCGACGTGTTGATCAACGATCGCACGATCCGGTTCGCGACGCTTCAGACCGTGATGCACGTCGTCATGCGCCGGATGCGCTGACGCGGCGGCGTCTCAGGCGCGCTTGCGTTTGGCAGCCGGCCTGGGGACCACCGCCTTCGCCGGCTTCTTCTTCTGCATGCTGACGGCGTCGAGGCTCTTCTTCAGCGCGTCCATCAGGTTGACGACGCGCGGCGGAGCCTCGATGGCCGGCGCGACGACTTCCTCGCCGGCGATCTTGGCTTCGATGATCTTCTGCAGCCCCTCGCGGTATTCGTCCTTGTAGTCGGAGAGGTTCAGCGGCGCCTCGAAGGTCTCGATCACCTGGCGCGCGAGCCTGATCTCCTCGGGCTTCACCTTGTCGGGCACCGAGCTCAACTCCTCGACCGAGTCGATGCCGCGCATCTCGGCCGCGTGGTGGAGCGTGTGCATCACGATGCCCCGCTCGTGCGGCCGGACGGCGACCAGGTACTCGCGGCCGTACAGCGCCAGCTTGCCGACGCCGACCTTGCCCTTCATCCCGTCGCGCATGACCGCGAAGGCGTCCGACGCCATCCCGCCGTCGGGCGCGAGATAGTACGTCCGGTCGACGTACATCGGATCGATCGACGCCGCGTCGGCGAACTGCACGAGGTCGATGACGCGCGTCGATTCGGGCCGCACCTTCGCGAAGTCCTCGTCCGACAGCACGACGTAGCGGCCCTTCTCGAACTCGAAGCCCTTGACGATCTCGCTGTTCGGCACCTCGCGATTGCAGTGCGGGCACCAGCGCCTCTGCTGGATGCGCGTCTGGCATTCGCCGTGGAGCTGGTTGAACGAGATCGAGCCCGCCGATTCGGTGGCCGGGAACACCTTGATCGGGATGTTCACCAGGCTGATCTTGAGGAAGCCTTTCCAGGTCGCTCGTGCTGCCATACGGTGTCTATCGGTCGAATCTGGTAATTGAGTAATCTGGTAATCTGGTAATTGGATTGAAGGATGGCGCATCCATCAATCCCCCAATCCCCAATCCCATTACCAGATTACCCGATTACCCAATCCCGCTAGACCTCGTCGCGTTCGTCGCGCTCGCCCAGATCCAGGCCGGTCCCGCTGAAATGGATGTCGTGCCGCGCGATCTTGTCGCGCAGCAGCTTGCGCGCGGCGCCGTAGTTCTCGATCGGCACGGTCAGCCGCCGTGCAAGATTGCGCAATCGCGAGATCACGATGAGCGTCACCTGATGCTCGCCCTCCCGCCAGCTGATGCCGCCGACCTCGTTGTACTGGACGAACGACGAGTCGGTCCAGATGCCGTCCTCGTAGAACCCGCGGCCGATCCGGCGGCCGAGCGGCGTCAGGCACGCGTAGTACACGAACATCATCGTCTCGCCGAAGACCTGCGGCCGATGCACGATCAGCTTCGCGACGATGACGAGAGCCAATGCGGCGCCCATCGCAAGGGCCAGCGCGTAGTACGGCGGCTTCTGGCCGGTCCACGTCAGCAGCGCCGTCGGCCGGCGGCGGATGAAGGCGATGAAGTCGACCAGCCGCATCACGTTGGCGGCGAGAAATCCCGCCCCGAGCAGCACCATGATGCTGTTGAGAACGGTCGACAGCGGCACGCTGGGATTCTATCGTGCGGCGTGCGGCGTGCGACGTGCGGTGTGCGAAGTGCGACGTGCCAGCGCCTGCGGCCGAATAATCGTCAGACGCCGGTCGTGGGGGCCTTGGCGAGCTGCGGATCGAAGCAGTGGCGGCAGCGGGCCTCGTAGAGCCCGCTCGCGCCGACCAGCACGCGGTCGGTGCTGGCGACGAGCCGCTGCGTGTGGTTAGCGGGAGCGCCGCACACGACGCAGATCGCGAGCGTTTTGGTGATGTATTCCGCAATCGCGAGCAGCTGCGGCATCGGCTCGAACGGCCGGCCGAGATAATCCTGATCCAGGCCGGCGACGATCACGCGCTTGCCCTGGTTCGCGAGCGCATTGCACGCCGCCGGCAGGTGCGCATCGAAGAACTGCCCTTCGTCGATGCCGACGACCTCGGTGTCCTCGTCGACCGCTTTCACGAGCTCGTCCGAGCTCGACACGGTGCGCGACGGGATCCGCATGTCGCTGTGCGAGACGATGTGGTCGTCACTGTAGCGGTTGTCGACGAGCGGCTTGAAGATCTGGACCTTCTGCCGCGCGATCTGCGCGCGGCGCAGCCGGCGGATCAGCTCCTCGCTCTTGCCGCTGAACATGCTGCCGGTGACGACCTCGATCCAGCCGTTTTCCTTGCGGGCGACATCCATGACCGCGATCTACGCCCGGGACTGGTATTCGCCGGTCTCGGTGTTGACGCGCACCCTGTCGCCTTCGTTGATGAACGGCGGCACCTGGATGACGAGGCCGGTCTCGAGCGTCGCGGGCTTGACCTGCGCGCTCGCGGTGGCGCCCTTGATCCCCGGCACGGTTTCCTTGACGACGAGATCCACGGTCTGCGGCAGCTCGATCCCGACCGGCTCGCTGTCGTAGAACTCGACGCGGATGATCATGTCGGCGATCAGATAGTCCTTGGACTCGCCGAGCGCCTCCGACGAGATGTGGATCTGGTCGTAGGTCGACGTGTCCATGAAGTAGTAATGGTGGCCGTCGTTGTACAGATACTGCATCTCGCGCTCGTCGAGCGTCGCGCGCTCGATGTCTTCCTCCGCGCGAAACTTCTGGTCGGAGAGCGAGAGCGTCCGGATGTTCCGCATGCGCGCCTGGATGTGCGCGCGCTTGTTGCCGGGCGTCAGATGATGCAGATCGAGGATGCGGAACAGGTCGGCGCCGACCTTGATCAGCATCCCTTTGCGGAGCCGCGTGGCCTGGATGTATGAGGGCATCGTTTCGGATGTTCGGGATGCTGGGCGCGCGCGTTCGGCGCCCGTATATCCTTGCAATCGTAGCACATATGGCCGAGGCCGGCCAAACCATGCTACGATGCGGAACGTGGCGCTGACCCGCTGGGATCCCCTGCGCGATCTCCTCGCGCTGCACGAACATCTCGGACAACTGGTCGGCACCGACTCCCCCGGCTGGACGCCGCCGGTCGATCTCTACGAGACGGCGTCCGAGTTCGTGCTCACGGCCGAAGTGCCGGGGCTCGCGCGCGATCGCATCGAGATCCACGCCGAAGACAACCGGATCGTCATCCGCGGCGAGCGCGCCGACGAGGCGCCGTGCGAGCAGTATCACCGGGTCGAGCGCGGCCACGGCCGCTTCTCGCGCGCCTTCGTCCTCCCCGAGCCGATCGACATCGACGCAATCACGGCCGATCTTCAGGAGGGCGTGCTCACGGTGACGATGCCCAAGGCCGTCGGCCGCGGCTCGCGCCGCATCGACGTCACATAAGATGCTGCGTCGTCTGCTGTTCGCTTTGATCGCGGCGGCGCTGCTCCTCGGATTCGCCGTCGGCGTGGCGGTCGGCGGACGCATTCGCGCGGCGTCCGAGTCGCACGCCGAAGCTGCCGCGCCGGCTGCGCCGCCCGCGGCTGTGGAGCCGCAGCGTCCGTCCGGCAGCCTCGCCTCGCCGATGGTCGGCGCCGACTTCACCGGCATCGCCGCCCGCGCGGTCAAAGGCGTCGCGAACATCTCGTCGCTGCAGGTCGTGCGCACGCGATCGCCGTTCATCGACGATCCGTTCTTCCGCTACTTTTTCGGCGACGACGACCGGCTGGGCGGCCGCGATCGCCGGTCGCTCAGCCTCGGCTCGGGCGTCATCGTCTCGGCGGATGGCTACGTCGTCACCAACAACCACGTCGTCGGCGAGAACATGCGCGAGATCACGATCGCGCTGCCGGACAAGCACGAGGTGAAGGGCCGGCTGATCGGGACCGATCCGGCCACCGACATCGCGCTCGTCAAGGTCGACGCGACCGGACTCACGCCGGTGCCGTGGGGCGACTCGGCCCAGCTGAAGGTCGGCGAGTGGGTGCTCGCGATCGGCAGCCCGTATCAGCTGAATCAGACGGTGACCGCCGGCATCGTCAGCGCAACCGGCCGCACGGGGCTGGGATTGGCCGACTACGAAGACTTCGTTCAGACGGACGCCGCGATCAACCGCGGCAACTCGGGCGGCGCGCTCATCAACAGCCGGGGCGAGCTGGTGGGCATCAATACCGGGATCTTCAGCGAGAGCGGCGGCTACCAGGGGATCGGATTCGCGGTGCCGAGCAACCTCGCGCGGCGCATCGTCGACGAGCTGCGGCAGCACGGCGAGATCCGGCGGGGCACGGTCGATTTCCTGTTCGAGCCGCTGACGCTGCAGCTCGCACAGGAAGTGGGCGTCGACTCGACCCGCGGCGCCGTCGTCACGCGCATGTGGCGCAGCTCGGCGTCCTACGAGGCCGGCCTGCAGCCTGGCGACGTCATCGTCGCGTTCAACGGCCAGGCGATCGACGCCCCGGCGCAGCTCTCGAAGCTGATCGCGGACGCCAAGGTCGGCACGACGGCGACGCTGAAGGTCAATCGCGGCGGCCGCACGATCGACATCAAGGTGCCGATTCTCTCGACCGCGTCGACGGTTCGCCGGCGGCAGGGGTGAGTGCGATCGTGTTCAACTTTCAACGTTCAACTTTCAACTTTCAACTGCGAACCGGAGCGCGGGGCCTGGAAGTTGATAGTTGAACGTTGATCGCGTTCACGCGATCGCAGCCCTGTTTTCCCACCAGCTTTCGAACTCCTTGAACGCGCGGCTCAGTCTGACGGGGCGCACGAGCCGATCCTGCAAGACCTCCGTCGTTTTGTAGCCGTTCCCCGTCACGCACACGACGGCCGATTCGTCGGGCGCGATGACGCCTCGCCTGACCAGTTCGATCGTCGCCGCAAGCGTCGTCCCGCCGGCCGGCTCGGTGAAGATGCCTTCTGTCTCCGCGAGCAGGCGGATGGCGGCGACGATGTGCTCGTCGGTGACCGCCGCGCTGCTGCCGCCCGTCTCCCGCACGGTCTGCACGACACGGTAACCGTCGGCCGGATTGCCGATCGCGATCGACTTGGCCATCGTGTCGGGCCGCACCGGCTCGGGATGATCGACGCCGGCCTCGAGCGCGCGCACGACCGGCGCGCAGCCGGCGGCCTGAGCCGCGTGGACGCGCGGCAGCTCACCATCGACGAGGCCGATTTGTTTCAGCTCGCGGAAGCCACGCGCGATCCGCGGCAGGAGGGTCCCGCCGGCCACGGGCGAAATCACGTGCGACGGATACCGCCAGCCGAGCTGCTCGACGATCTCGAAGCCGTACGTCTTCGCGCCCTCGGCGTAGTACGAGCGCAGGTTGATGTTGACGAAGCCCCACCCGTAGCGATCCGCGACCTGCGTGCACAGCCGGTTGACATCGTCGTAGGTGCCGGCGATCGCGAGGATCGTTGGATTGAAGATCGCCGACCCGAGGAGCTTCCCCGCTTCCAGGTTGTCGGGAATGAAGACGCAGCACTCCATGCCGAGCCGCGCGGCGTGCGCCGCCACGCTGTTGGCGAGATTGCCGGTCGACGCGCACGACAGCACCGTGAACCCCAGCTCCAGCGCGCGCGTCGCGGCGACCGAGACCACGCGGTCCTTGTAGGACAGCGTCGGATGATTCACCGAGTCGTCTTTGATGTACAGCTCGCGGATGCCCAGCCGCGCCGCGAGGCGATCGCATCGGACGAGCGGCGTGAACCCGGAGTGAAAACCGGTTCGCGGCTCCCCTGCGATCGGGAGCAGCTCGCGATAGCGCCACAGGTTCTTCGGCCGCCGCGCGATCTCGTCGCGCGAGACGGTAATCGCGGCGTAGTCGTAGACCGGCTCGAGCGGGCCGAGGCAGCGGTCGCAGGCGTACAGCGCTTCCGCCGGAAATCTCGTCTTGCACAGATGACATTCGAGACCAATGAATGCGCTCACACTGCCTCCGCGATGTGGCTCGCCGAGCTCGCCTGGCACTCGGCGCCGTCGAGCAGATCGACGACGAGGATCGGGCGATCGAGGCCGTTGACGACCGACGGCGTCGAGAGGATCGGCGCCGGCACGATGGCGGCGCGGTCGCGGGCAATGGCGAGCAGATCGCCGATCGCCGCGACGGCCGTGGCGGGCCCGCCGGCGCCCGCGCCGAACACGCCGATGTCGCCGGCATGCTCGCCGCTGATGATGGCCGCGTTCTGAGGTCCTTCCGTTCGCGCGAAGATCGACGACTGCGAGACGACGGCCGGCGCGACCCACGCCGTCAGCACCGACCGCGCGCGGTCGAACTCGGCGAACGCCAGCTGGCGGATGGCGCCGCCGCGCCGGCGCGCCCGCTGAAAATCGCCCGGCTGCAGCGCCGCAATCGATCGCGTATCGATCCGCGCGGGATCGACGCGCAGCCGGAAGCCGAGCGCGCACAGGATCGCGAGCTTCGCGCGCGCGTCCAGGCCGTCCAGATCGTTCGACGGATCCGCTTCCGCCCATCCGCGCGCGCGCGCCTCCGCGACCGCCTGGGCAATCGTGCAGCCGGTCGCCTCGACGCGGGAGAGGACGGCGTTGCTCGTCCCGTTGAGAATGCCGACGATGCGGTGCAGTCGATCGCCGGCGAGGCCGTCGCTCACGGCGCGCACGATCGGCATCGCGCCGCCGACCGCCGCCTCGAACCGCAGCTGGCGGCCCTGACGCTCGGCGAGCGCCAGCAGCGCCGGTCCGTGGAGCGCGATCACCTGCTTGTTGGCGGTCACGACGGACTTGCCCGCCAGCAGCGCGGCCTTGATCCACTCGGCCGCGGGTTCGACGCCGCCGATGGCTTCGACCACGACGTCGGCGTCGCTGGCGAGCACGTCGTCGTAGCGCGTCGTCCAGACGATGTTGGGGCGGAGGAATGACCGGGAGGGCCCGGCGGCAATCGCGTCGCGTTTGGCGTGCGCGCGCCGATCGAGGATGTGGGTCAGGTGAAGGCCGTCGACGCCGTGGCCGTGGTGTTCAGGACCGAGCCGCGCCGCGATGGCCGAGCCGACCGTGCCGAAGCCGAGCAGGGCGACACAGCAGCGCGGCGAGGGACACCGGCCAGGACTGTTACCGGACGTGAGGAACGAATCCACGCTCATGGGACGCCTCCCGGGAGATGAGCCGTACGTGAAAACGCCTTCTCACGAGGAGAAGGCGCCGCTCGGCCACCTCCCCTCATCTTCCCGCCCCGATCGCGAGTCGATCGGGGTGGCAGGAATTGGCACCTAACCGCGCGCCGTTCGTGCGCTCGCGTGGTTGCCGTGGCGTCGTCGGGCCTGTCCCTCAGCCACTCTTGATAAGAAGAGCGTATTCAGTTGTCCCGGAGACTATAGCAAAAACGCGGGGGCGGCGCAACCAGGTCGCATCTGCACATGTAGATGTAGCGATGGGCGTCAGGCGGAGCACTCGCCTTCGAGAATCTCGGGCGCGAACTCGGCGTCGTCGCCGAGATCGACGAAATCGGCGCCGGCGGTGTCGGCCTCGGTCATGCGCTCGAGGTCCGTGAGCACGGCCTTCACCTCGTCGAGCTCGACGCGCGCGAAGAACGCGGGGGCGCTCTCGCCCGCGCGCCGGTCGCTCGCGTACAGCGCGATGAGCCGCTCGACGGCGACCGTCAGCCGCCGCGCGGGGATCTTGGCCGCGAGCCGCGCGAAGCTCGCGCCGGCGTCGGTGACGCCGCCGCCGACCATGACGAAGTACTGCGGCACGGCGCGCGAGCCGACGCGGCGGACGCTGCCCTGGAACCCGATCGTCGCGATGTGATGCTGGCCGCACCCGTTGGGGCAGCCGCTGATCTTGATCCGCGCGCCGTCGGCGTCGGCGATGAGATCCGGCCGCGCCCGCAGCTGCTGCTCGAGCAGCCGTCCGAGCCCGCGCGACTGCGTCACCGCGAGGCGGCAGGTTTCGGCGCCCGGGCAGCTGGTGACGTCGGCGATCGTGCCCGCTTCCGCGAGCCCGAGTCCGGCCGCGGCGAGCCGGCGATACAGCTGCCGCACGTCGCTCGCGTTCACCCATCGGAACAGAAGATCCTGTTCCGGCGTGACGCGGACGGTGCCATCCGAGTACGCGCGTGCCAGTTCCGCGATGACGCGCAGCTGCTCGCTCGCCAGATCGCCGAGCGGCACCGACACGACCGCCATGATGTAGCCGAACTGCTTCTGCGGCCGCACGTTCGTCGCGCGCCATCGCGCGTACGCGTCCTCGCCGGCCTGGAACACCGGCACGATCGTCGGCGCGAGGCCGGGACCGCTCACGACCGCCTGGTTGATCCGCGAGGCGATGTGACCGACCGACGGCGAAGCGGCCGGCGCGCCTTCCAGCCGCGACTCCGCCATCGGCGGCTCGATGTCGAGCGTCGGCACCGATCCGGACAGCCGGCACGCGGCCAGCTCGCGATCGTACTCCTCGCGCCACCGGGTCCATCCGAGCGCGCGGATGAGGAACTTCATCCGATTCCGCTGCTTGTGCTGATAATCGCCCAGCCGGGCGAAGACGCGCAGCACGGCTTCGGCGACGCGCAGCAGCTCCGACGCAGGCAGGAACTCGTGCAGCAGGCCGCCGGACGTCGCGAGGATCGACGTGCCGCCGCCCACCGTCACGCGGAAGCCGCGGCCGATGCCGTCCGGCGTGAGCGCCGCGCGAAAGCCGAGATCGTTGATCGGCGTCGCGACGTGATCCGTCTGGCACCCCTCGAACGCGATCTTGAACTTCCGCGGCAGCGTGGAGCTGAGCGGATGGCGCAGCAGGTATCGCGTCAGCGCTTCGGCGTACGGCGTCACGTCGAAGCGCTCGTCCGCCGCCACGCCGGCATACGGACAGCCGGTGATGTTGCGCACGGAGCTCCCGCACGCCTCGCGCGTGGTCAGCCCGGCATCGGCAAGCCGCCGCATGGCGGGCTCGACGTCGTGCAGCTTCACGAAGTGGAACTGCATGTTCTGGCGCGTCGTGATGTGGCCGAAGCCGCGCGAATACCACTGCCCCACGTCGGCGAGCGCCACGAGCTGATCGGCGGTCAGCACGCCCTGCGGAATCTTGACGCGGAGCATCTGCGCGTCGGTCGACTGCCGCTGTCCGTACGTGCCGCGGACCAGACGGAACGCACGCCACTGGTCGGGCGTCAGCTCGCCGCGCTCGAACTTCGCGAGCGTCGCGACGAACTCGTCGATGTCGGCTTCGTCGGCGAACGAGAGCCGGGTGCGGCCGAACGTGGTCGGATCATCAACGACGGACATGTGACCTACTTTTTCCTAGGCTCGTGGGGCCCCACCCCCACTCGCGTGTCACGCTGCGATCACGTGCCTCGGCCTCGAGCGTAGACTCTCGGCCTCGGCGCGTCTCTGTGGCTGCGGCGGTCGCGTTCGTTTTTGCGATGCACCGGAGCGCCGCTACGGCGCCGACGACGATGGTGCCGGGGCCGTCGGTGTCGAGCGCCGAGGCGGCCGGGCCGAGATCGTCGAGGCGCCCGGTCCACGTCTGCTGCCGATCGCTGGAGGCGTCCGCGACGATCGCGGCCGGCGTCGACCGGGACCAGCCGCGATCGATCAGGCGATTTGCGATGGCGTCCGCCCGGCCGAGCCCCATCATCACGACGAGCGTGACGCCGTTCGGCTGCAGCGCGCCGATCGTCGACGCGAACACGTCCTCGTCGTGGCCGCTGACGACGAGGAACGCCGACGCAACGCCGCGGTGGGTGACGGGAATCCCGGCGAGCGCGGGCGCCGCGGACGCGCTCGTCACGCCGGGCACGACGTCGAACGGCACGCCGGCCGCCCGCAGCGCGAGCGCCTCTTCGCCGCCGCGGCCGAAGACGAAAGGATCCCCGCCCTTCAGCCGCACGACGCGCTTGCCGCGCCGCGCGGCGCGGATCATCAGCGCGTTGATCGCCTCCTGGCTCATGGCGTGGCGGTGCGCGCGCTTGCCGACGTAGAAACGCTGCGCGCGCCGCGCCAGGGCGACGACGCGCGGATCGACCAGCGCGTCGAACAGCACCAGATCCGCGCGGCGCAGCCGGGCCGCCGCCTTGCGGGTCAGGAGACCCGGATCGCCAGGACCGGCGCCCACGATCGACACGTGCCCGATCATGAATAGATCCTGTTCAGGGCCTCGAGCAGCAGCGGCCGCCGCTGCTGCATCGGCACGGCGTCGCGCCGCCACACGGCGCGCTGCCGCGTCGCTTCCGCGACCCACTGCTCGAGATCCGGCGGCAGCACCGCGTCGATCGCCTCGCGCAGCAGACCGGCGAGCGCCGGCGCCACGCCGTCAGTCGAAATGGCCACCGTCACACCGTCGCGGCGGACGACGCCGCCGAGGAACGCCGACGCGTTGGCCGGATCGTCGACGGCGTTGACGAAAATCCGCCGCGCCTCGGCTTCGCGCGCAACTTCGCCGTTCGCTTCCGGCGTCGCCGCGGCGACGACGAGCCAGACGTCGTCGAGATCGGACGCCCTGAACGGGCGCCGATCGATCGCGACGCCGGACGCGGCGATCTCGGCCTCGACGCGCGGCGCGACGACGTGGACGTCCGCGCCGGCCGCGCGGAGCTGCGCCAGCTTGGCCGCGGCGACACGACCGCCGCCGACGAGCAGGACGCGACGTCCGGTGAGCGTGAGGAACAGCGGCAGCAGCATAAAAAAGGCTGAAAAAACAAAAAGCCCGGGAAGCTTGGGAGCCTCCCGGGCCTTCAGGTCTCAGCGACTGGGCTGATTAGATCACGTCGTGATGGACGACACGCACGGAGCTAGACCATTGGCGCAGGGGCTCTGGGAGCCCTCGCAACAACAGCAGCTACACATGCAGGTCTGCGACCTCATCACGTGCTCTTAGTAGTAACCCAGGCAGGGGGTGCGCGTCAAGTTACACTCAAGGAATGGGTTCGCGGCGACTTCTCTGGCTGCTCGTCGTCTTCCTCCTCCCGGCGCCGGCACGCGCCCAGCGGCTGCCGACGACCGTCGTCCCCGAACGCTACGACCTGACGTTCGAAGTCGACCTCGCCCGGGCCCGCTTTTCGGGGACCGAACGCATCCGCGTCCGCGTCGCCGAGGCGACGCCACAGGTCGTGCTCCACGCGCTGGAGCTGCAACTCCAGAAGGTGACCATCTCGAGCCGCGGCGTCGCACAGACCGCGACGGTCGCGATGAACGAGGCCGACCAGACCGCCACGCTGACCGTGCCGAAACCGCTTGCGGAAGGCGTCGCGGACATCGACATCGCGTTCGGCGGCATCCTGAACGACAAGCTGCGGGGCTTCTACCTCAGCAAAGGCAAGGATCGCGCGTACGCCGTCACGCAATTCGAGTCGACCGACGCGCGGCGTGCGTTTCCCTGCTTCGACGAGCCGGCGTTCAAGGCGGTGTTCGGCCTCACGCTGGTCATCGATCGCGGCGACATCGCGATCTCGAACGGTCGCCTCATGTCCGACACGCCGGGACCGACGCCCGCTCGCCACACGGTGAAGTTCAGCGACACGCCGAAGATGTCGACGTACCTCGTGGCGATGGCCGTCGGCGATTTCGGGTGCGTCGAGGGGTCGCAGGACGGTATTCCGATCCGGATTTGCGCGACACGGGACAAGAAGGACCTCACGCACATCGCGCTGGAATCGGCGCAGCATGCGCTCGAGTTCTACGACCGCTATTTCGCGATCAAGTACCCGTTCGGCAAGCTCGACGTCGTCGCGGTGCCGGACTTCGCCGCCGGCGCGATGGAGAACACGGCGGCGATCTTCTATCGCGAGACCGACCTGCTCGCCGACTCGAAGCAGGCGTCGGTCGGGACGCGCAAGAACATCGCGTCGATCCTCGCGCACGAGATGGCGCATCAGTGGTTCGGCGACCTCGTGACGATGAAGTGGTGGGACGACATCTGGCTGAACGAAGGGTTCGCGACGTGGATGGCGAACAATCCGCTCGCGGCGTGGAAGCCGGAGTGGAACATCCCCGTCGACGAAGCGCTGGAGACGCAGACGGCGATGAACCTCGACTCGCTGCGATCGACGCGGCCCATTCACGCGCGCGCCGACACGCCCGGCGAGATCGAGGAGGCGTTCGACGCCATTGCCTACCAGAAGGGCGCCGCCGTGCTGCGGATGATCGAGCAGTACGTCGGCGCCGAGCCGTTCCGCACGGGCGTGAACGGCTATCTGCAGGCGCACGCGTACGGCAACGCGGCGTCGGCCGATTTCTGGACCGCGATCGCGCGGAGCACCGGCAAACCGGTCGACGCCATCATGCCGACGTTCGTGAACCAGCCGGGCGTGCCGATCGTCACCGTCGCGCCGAGCTGCACGGCGGACAGGACGTCCACGGCGATCACGCTCACGCAGGAGCGCTTTCTGGTCGGCGCGTCGCCCGGCAACGGGAGCGCGCCCGAGCGCTGGCAGGTGCCGGTCTGCGTCAAATCCGACGTGGCCGGCCGGAATGCCTCGGCGGCCTGTTCGGTGCTCCACGAGCCGCGGCAGTCGCTCGAGATCTCGCGCGGCTGCGCGTCGTGGGTGTTCGTCAACAGCGGCGCGCGCGGCTACTTCCGCACCGCCTATCCGCCCGAGACGCTGCGCGCGCTCGCCGCTCATGTGAACACGGCGCTCACGCCGGCCGAGAGGCTGTCGCTGCTGGGCGACGAATGGGCGCTGGTCAAGGCCGGCCGGCATTCGGCGACGGACTATTTGACGCTCGCGGCCGGCTTCGGCCACGAGCGGACGAGCGGCGTGATGGAAATGCTGACCGGCCGCCTCGACACGATCCACGATGTCATGACGACTGACGTCACGCGGCCGCGGTTCGAGGCATTCGTCCGCGCGCTGCTCGGCCCGTTGTACAAGGAGCTCGGGTTCCAGGCGGCGCCGGGCGACAGCGATGACCGCCGGGCGCTGCGCAGCGTGGTCGTCGGCGCGCTCGGCGGAGTCGGGGAAGATCCGGCGGTGATCCCGCAGGCGCGCGCGGCGCTCGATCGCTCGCTCGCGGGTGGCGCGCCACTGGATCCGACGCTCGCGAGCGCCGTCGTCGACGTCGCCGCAAGCCACGGGGACGCCGCGCTGTACGACGCGCTCGCCGCCGCCGCCTCTCGCGCGAGCTCGCCGCAGGAGCACTACCGCTACCTGTTCGCGGCCGGCTCGTTCCGCGATCCGGCGCTCGTGGACCGCGGGCTGCAGCGTGCGCTCTCGCCGCAGCTGCGCAGCCAGGACGCGGCGATCTACCTGGCGCGCTTTCTCGTCAATCCGGCCGCGCAGGCGCGCGCCTGGTCGTTCATCAAGGCGCACTGGGACGCCCTCGAGCCGAAGATCACGATCTCGCTCGGCGACGTGAACCTCGTGAACGCGCTGGGAGCGTTCTGCGACGCGTCGGCGCGCGACGACATCAAGACCTTCTTCGCGGCGCACAAGCTGCCGGCCGCGTCGCGGACGCTGAACCAGACCATCGAGCAGATCAATGCCTGCATCGAGCTGAGGGAGAAGCAAACGCCGAACGTGACCGAGTGGCTCCAGACCTTTACACCATAAAGCGCTCTGTGTATGATGGCGCCAGGAGGCCCCATCATGTCCCGCTCCGTCCCGTGCCTCGTCCTCGCTGCCGCGCTGGCGGCCGCCTGCCACGCTTCCCCCGACGCGCCGCTCGCGGCCGCGACGGCTCGAAACGACGCCGCCGAGGTGCGGCGCCTGCTCGCTGCCGGTCATACCGCTGACGAGACCGACGGCAGCGGCGTCACGGCGCTGATGTGGGGCGCCCGGACCAGTGCCGTCGAGGCGATGGCCGTTCTGCTGGGCGCGGGCGCCGATCCGAACCGGCGCGATGCGCGCAACCGGTGGACGCCGCTCCTGCACGCGATCCACAAGCAGCGCCGCGGGTCGGTGCGTCTGCTCCTCGATCGCGGCGCCGATCCCGGCCGCGCCACGCCGGGGGGCGTCACGCCGCTCATGATGGCGGCCGACGATCCCGATCCGACGATCGTGACGCTGCTGCTCGAGCACGGGGCAGATCCGCGCGTCGAAGGGCCCGGCGGCGTCACGGCGCTCACGCAGGCCGTCTCCGGCGGCGCGCTCAGCGACGTCACCGACCGGCCGCTGTTCGGCGGGTGTCACCCGGCGACGGTCCGCGCGTTCCTCATGCACAACCAGTCGCTCACGATGCCGGACACGATGGCCGGCCGCCACGCGCTGTGGTGGGCCCGCCTGCACGACTGCACCGACGTCCTGCAGCTGATCGGCAAGAGCCGATCGCCCGGGCCGGCGCACCAGGCCATCTCGGGCGTCGGCATGCTGCGCGAGGAAGTCGCCGCGATTGTGTCGCCGCGCAAGGCCGATGCGCAGCACGGCACGCGTTAAGCCGGCCAGCGATCGAGCTGCTCGTACGGGATTTCCGCGAACGGCGGGAGCCCGGCCTTCTCGATGATCTGCATCAGCCCGGCGCGATCGTGGAACTCGAGGCCGTCGCGATCGATCACGATCGTGTTCGGCTCGCGCACTGCCAGGCGGCGGAATTCCGCATCGATCAGCCTGAACCGGCGCACCATGTTCTCGACGCCCTCGAACGGCCGGTTCCGCTGCCGGATGTGCTTGTCGACCGTGTCGCTGCTCGAGGTGAGGACGATCACCTTGTCGGGATTCCACGCATCGCCGAGCGAGAGGACCTTGCGCAGCTGCGCGTGCAGCTCGACGGGATACTCCGCCAGGTGCGCCTCCAGCGTGATGCGGGCGCCCTCGAAGACGATCACTTTGCCGGGCGCGTCGTGGCCGCCGGCGTCGCGATAGTTCGCATCGTAGAGTCGCGCGAAGTACGCGGTCACGCCGATCGGGTTCCGGCCGGCCTCGATGTCTTCGAGCACGCGCGGATCCCAAACGCCCTTCTCGCCCTCGCCGTACGATCCGTTGTGATACAGGTCGCCGAGCTGTCTGACGAGCGTGCTCTTGCCGATGCCGGGGCCGCCGACAATCGCGACGCGCATGCGTCCAATAGTAGCGTCAGGCGCCGACCGCCGCCGCCGCGTTCCGCGATCCGGAGACGGCCGGGTGGCCGGCGACATACGCGCGCCAGGGCCGCTCGATGCCGACGCGGATGCCAATCCGCGGCCCCCACGCGATCGGCCCGAGGCTGAGCCCGCGGTCCTCGACGAACAGGCGCGCGGCGGTCAGGTCGGCCCGGTTGTCGAGCAGCGTGATTCCCATCGCGACGGTGACATTGCCGGGACCGCGACACAGATCGTCGACGGTCTTCGCCCCTCGCCCGCGACGCCTCCTCATTGTCTCGATGCCGTCGATCGGCGCCAGCGCGCGAATCAGAATCGCGGCCGGCGAGCCGGCCGCTTCGCTGACGACATTCATCAGCGAGTGGATGCCGTAGTTGAGATAGACGTACGCAAAACCGGGCGGGCCGTACAGCGGCTCGTTGCGGCGCGTCGGGCCGGGCGCCGCGTGACATGCGGGATCGTTTTCGCCGATGTACGCCTCGACCTCGACGATCGCACCGCTCGTGCGCGCGCCGCGCCGCTCGTGGACGAGGACCTTGCCGATGAGATCGGACGCGACGACGAGCGTGGGGCGATCGTAGAAGTCGCGGGGTAGGGTCACGACGTCACGATCGCGGCCGCGAGACCGCGGCGCGCAGCCTCGCCGCCGCGCGCGCCGCCGACGCCGCCACCTGCGCGTCGCGATCCTGGAGGAGCGGCTCGACGATCCGCAGCGCCGCCGGATCGCCCGCAATCCCAAGGATGTCGGCCATGTCGGCCCGCAGTCGCGCGTCGGGATCCTGCGCGTAGCGCAGCAGCGCGGGGGTGCGCCCGGGCGCCGCCTCCACCAGATAGCGCCACGCCTGCTCGCGCCGATCGCGGCGCAGCGCCTCGGCGAGCGGATCGACGGGGGCATCGGCCAGCATGACCGCGGCAAACGCGGCGGCGAGCTGCAGCGACGCGCGGCGGTCGGATGCGGCCGCCGCC
>Ga0114129_10006768_pt1 | contig 16270 bp, 15 predicted proteins | sample RhiMetdeltSRZDD1_FD_80071 | JGI IMG/M metagenome (GOLD analysis project Ga0114129, IMG submission 80071) | Populus rhizosphere microbial communities from Tennessee, USA - Rhizosphere MetaG P. deltoides SRZDD1 (version 2) (version 2) | ecosystem: Host-associated > Plants > Roots > Rhizosphere >... | reverse complement strand
TGAACAACTTGAACGGTTTGAACCAATCAGGTGGTTAATCTTCTATACAGCTGCGGCAGGCGGAGCGGCAGCAAGCTCACGTCGGCGAGTACTTCGTAGCTGAAGTCATCCATCATAGTACGCAGATAATCGTTGCCGTCCTTGTCGACGGTCAGGCAAAAGGGATGAATGCCCTCGCGCCGCGCTTCGATCAGCGCCATGCGTGTATCGTGCAGGGCGTAGCCTTTTTCCGCGCCCTCCTGCGAGTAGCCGCGATCCTGTGGACGGCCGTCGCTAATAAGGAACAAAAACTTTGAGCGTGTTTCCTGCGGGCGCAATTTGGCAATCGCGTGACGAATCGCCGGTCCCATCCGCGTTGCGTGCAGCGGTCCGATGCGGCCAAAGCGCTTGGCGACGTCCAAGGAGAACTCTTCAGCGAGGTCCTTGATCACGTAGAATTCCACGTTGTCGCGCCCATGGCCCGAGAAACCATAAACCCCATAACGGTCACCGATCGCTTCCAAGGCGTCCATCATCAGTACGATCGATTCTTTCTCGACGTCGATGATGCGCCGTTGCCAACGTTCGGGTCCAGTATCCGGCACCGGTGGATTCGTTGCCGTCGCGGTCTTGATCGCTTCTCCCGTCGAACCGCTCATGTCGAGCAAGAACACCACGGCGACGTCGCGTTCGATCTTATGGTGGCGCCAGAAAATCTTCTCCGAAGGGCTAACGCCGATGCGCAGGTCGGTCATCGCCTCGATGGCGGCGTCCAAGTCGTGATCGGAACCGTCGGGTAGCCGCTTCTCTTTGCGATAGAGCTCCGGCACCACCTGCTCGAACTCTTGGCGTATTTGCTGCAGCAACCCCGCATGGTTCAGCAGCGTCTCGCGGTAAAAGGCCAGGTCGCCGATGCCCATCGTCTTTTCGTAGACCTTGCACCAGCGACTTCGATACTGGCTCCCGAATACATCCCACTCGTCGTATACGAAAGTGTCGGGCTGCGTCGCCGATAGCGGGCCCGTGTCCTCGTCATTGCTCGACGACGGGGGGCGGGCGACGCTTTGCATGCGCGGATCGCGCCTATCGAGCTCGCGCAGAAGATTTTGCACGATCTGACTGGTCTGGGGATCCTGCTCATCGCCGTCTTCCTCTGAATCCCGCGGTTTCGGCGTTCTTAGACTACGCAGCAAATCCGCCAGCTCTTCCGGCGTCAGGGTTTTTCGTTGCTCACGAGCGTTCGCCTGCGCTTGCGTCAAGAACTGCGCCAGCTCCGGTCGAAATTCGCCACGGTAGTCGACCCCTTGAGGCGAAAGATACTCGCGTTCTCTGCCTGTAAGTTCCGGCAGCTTATCTATCTCAGAATCCGAATGGTTATCCCCCCAACGATTTGAGCTGTTTGAACGTTTTGAACGGTTTGAACTCTCTTTGTCGGCGGCAAGAACCGCGAACTCATTCTCCTTGAGATACTCGTTCTTAACTGTGGCCAAACGCGCGTAAATGCGCAGCGTCGCCTCAGCGGCATCTTCTACCGTAGCGCCATCCTCGCTGATCAATCGAAGCATCTCGCGAATCTCACGAGCAATCTTCATTTGCTTCCTAGGAACTTTGATCGCGGCGGTTTGGCCAAGACTCAATCGAATCATGAATTCGAGTAACGCCTCGCGGACAGGAAGAAATACGCATTCCTGGCGCAACTCCAAAGCGCGCTGGCGCATTTCTTCGTACACCTTCGCGATGCCGTGGTACTCGTGCATGATGCGCGCTTCCACGCGGCTGCTTTCGACGATCGAAAAAATATCCAACGCCAAGCGTTTGTTGGGAAACAGTCTAAAAAAGCGCGTCAACTCCGTGACGCCCGGCCGATCGTGGTGGCCTTCGTGACCATGATCGTGATCGTGATACTCCGGAGGCGCCGTCAGCTTAGGCCGCAAATCACTTAACTTCGTCGCGGGTCGATCGAACTCAAACTCGAAGCTGCCGAACTCGAAATGTCCGGTTTGTTGCGTAAGCATGACCTTGAGAAAATCGAAGTTATCAGCTTGGGCCTCAAACCGTTCGACGACCGAGGGCAGAAAAATCGCCGCGCCATCGCTGGTCGCCACGTCGTTCTGCGACCAGCCGATGTTTTTATCGATCAGTTGTTTGAGATCTTGGAGGTCGACCTTCCGCGCGGTCAGCGCGTGGCAATAAAGCCGCAGCACCGCGCGTATCGGCTCCAGCTCAATAGCGTGCGAATCAGGAGATGACATCGAAACGAATAGCCGCAAAGGGCGCAAAGTGACGGGTCAAACCCCGTCATCCCGAGCGAATGCGAGGGATCTAAGAAAGATTTCTCCCTTCGGTCGAAATGACAAGAATCGACCCTTCTGATCGCGGTTTTGCCGCGCTCTGCCTTCTCCCGTTACAAACAGGTTTCGGCTCGCTATCTTGTTGAGCCGAGCCTTCGCAATGAAAAACTTTTTGCGTACTTTGCATTCTTTGCGGTAAATTCTTCCGATCACGGAAATATTGTCGCCACGACTTCGTCGAGACCCTGCTGCACTTGCGGATCGTCGGTAATTCCCCAGGTTATTGCGACGTGGCAGGCGCGGCGCGGGGCGATGCCTTCTTTAATCAATCGTCCCGCGTAGATCAGCACGCGTGTGCTCGCCCCTTCTTTAATCCCGTGTTCGCGCAGGTTTCGCACCTTGTGACCAAGTTTGGCGAGCTGTGAAGCGTTCTCTTCGTCTACCCCCGATTCGTGAGCGATAATTTTCGCCTCTCGTTCCGGATCAGGGAATCGAAATTCCAGCGCGACAAAGCGCTGGCGCGTGCTGTGCTTGAGATCTTTGAGAACGTTCTGGTAGCCCGGATTATAGGACACGACGAGCAAGAAACTGTCCGCGGCCTCGACCACTTCGCCGAGCTTGTCGATCGTAAGCAAACGGCGGTGATCGGTCAGCGGATGGATGATGACTGTGGTATCTTTGCGCGCTTCGACGATTTCATCGAGATAGCATATGCCGCCGGCTTTCACCGCGCGCGTAAGCGGACCGTCGATCCAGTGCGTGCCGTTGGCGTCAAGCAGGTAACGCCCAACCAAATCGCTTGCTGTGAGATCTTCATGACAAGCGACGGTCACCAGCGGGACCGAGGCATTGGCCTGCTTCCCACGGGAATCTTGTTTTGCCGGATCCTTGATCACAGTGAGCGGCTGGCCGAGTTTCCAAGCCATGTACTCGATGAATCGAGTCTTACCGGTGCCCGTCGGACCCTTTAATAATACCGGGATCTTTTGACGGTAGGCCGCTTCGAATATTTCTATTTCGTCGGAGGTTGGAACATAAAACGGTTTGCTTGCAATGACGAACTCTTCGATCTTGTACTGTTTGATAGGGTGACTCATGGAAGTTTACGACGATAACAGACCCTTTTGCTAAATTTCCAAAAACCGTAACTGATGGTCCGCGCACTGTCAAACTATTGCGTCGACGCATGATCTCTTGACTCTATTGCCTGCAATCAATATACCTTTCCGGCATCTCAGGGCGAAATTCTCTCGAAGCGTAGCTATGCCGGACAAATATTGTTCGTCTAAATTTAATAACAGGAGGTAGCATGAAACGCACGTGGGCACTTAAGGTTCTCGCAGGAATCGCATGGATGACATTTACCGTTGGACCGCTTTGGGGCCAAGCCAACTTTTATGAAGGAAAAACCCTCACTATCCTGATCGGCGCCAAGAGCGGCAGTCTCGAGATCGCCGCGCAGGTAGTCGCCCATCACTTGGGAAAATATCTTCCCGGCAAGCCGGCCGTGATCGTCCAACATATGCCCGGGGCCGCTCACTTGCTGGCAACCAACAATGTCTTTAATTTGGCCAAGCCGGACGGCCTGACAATACTCGCGGCAAATCCCAATGTCGCCATCGCGCAGCTCTCGAAGGTCGAGCAGGTGCGCTTCGACGTGCGTAAGTTTCAGTGGCTCGGCTCTTCTGGCGCCGACGGCGTGATGTTCTCCATCCGCCCGGACCTGCCCTACAAGAGCTTCGATGAGCTGAAGAAAGCTGACAAGGAGCTAGTCGCTGGCACGACCGGTCCGGGCTCCAACGCGCACGATTTTCCGCTGCTGCTCAAGGAATTCGCCGGTCTTAAGTTAAAGCTCGTGTCCGGATACCCCGCCAATAGCGACGTTCTGTTGGCCATTGAGCGCAAGGAAGTAGATGCATGGTCGGCGCTCGGGACGACGATCAAGCTCGCGGCCGATCGCGGCGCGGTCCGACCGCTTGTCCGCGGCCGCACCCCGGTGCCCGGATTCGAAAACCTACCGGTCGACGAGGATTTGGCAACCACCCCGCTCGGAAAATCGCTCATGTCGATCAAAGCGCTCCCACTCGCGATAGGGCGGGCCTTCGCGGCTGCACCGGCCACCCCAGCTGATCGCGTGGCAATGTTGCGCGACGCTTTTGCCAAGGCGCTCAAAGATCCCGAACTCATTGCGGAGGCGAAGAAGGCCAAGATTGACATCAGCCATATTTCTCACGAGAAAGTGCAAAAGGATTTTGACGCGCTGCTCAATCAGACGCCCGAAACGTTGAAGGAGATGGGGAAGTACATCAAGGCCGAAAGCTAATCTCCCCCACCTCTTTCTCCACCGCAGAGGCTGTGTTGCAATGTCATTCTGAGGAGTGGAGCGACGAAGAATCTGCTTTTTGCTTTTGTAGTTTTGGAACAGCAACGCCGATTCGACGCGACTACGGAAGAAAAGCAGATCCTTCGCTAAGGCTCAGGATGACACGGGCGCGATTTTTTCGGATTGTGACACAATCGCGCCAACGCGGGGGAGAGCCTGCCCCGGACTCGATCCGGGGACGAAGAAAAGGGCGTTGGATTCTAGTTTTTGATGAAACGCTGTACCGGCATGTTGCCCTGCTCGAAGCGCGGATCGTAGGCCATCCCTTCGCGGATGCGAGCTAGATAATTGTCTCGGTTTACGCCGAAAAGCTCCCAGCGGTAGAGATGATTGAGCAAAAAAGTGTGGACGCCCATCTGATAGAGTTTTCCCACGGCTCCTGATGTCAAGGCGTCACGCTCCTCCTTGCTTAGACTGAATTCGTCGAGCAACGCCTCCGGCTCTTCTTGCATGCGTTTTCGGAAAGCGGCGTCGTTGTCCGTTAGATAGAGAATCTTGTTGACCTGATAGACGCTCATTGAACGCTGACCCTCACCCCATCCCTCTCCCGCTTCGCGGGCGAGGGAATGATTTCATTCATTGTTTACGCTAACCGACATTCAAAAGAATTTCTATTCGAATTTCCACACGGCGTAGCCGCTACCTTCGTCCCCTTCTAAGAAAAGCGGTTTGGTCTTGCCCACCGCACCGGCGACGGTGATCCAGTTCAAAAGCTCGCCGCTGTTGTTGCCAGCTTTGTTTATCCGCTCTTCGGTGGCGCGGCGCGCGAGCGTTTGATAGTGGCCACGGACGAGCAGGGTCGAGATCGTTTCGGCCCATTCGGTATCGATCCATCCCCTCAGAGGTCCGCCGACGTCCATGGCAAAACAACCGCTGGCGATCAATGCGATCCGTTCTTTGCCCTCCCACGCGTCGATGAACCGGCTGAGCATCCGGCCCAGGGCCACACAGCGCGTTGCCAATGGCAAGGGCGAAGCGAAGCCATTCGTATAGATCGGCACCACCGGCAGCGCCATTCCTGGATTGAGGAAATGCAGCGGCACGACCAGCGAGTGATCCAGCCGCAGCTCGTGCGCCGCGGCGAGATCGAATTTTTCATTCACGCCGTACTTGAAAAGTGCTTTCGCGAGCGGCACATGGCCGCGCACGGTGTAACGCGGCATCGGGCACCAAGTTTCTTGGGGCCCTTGCGCTTCCTCGGCCATGCCAATGCAGAACGACGGCAGATTGTTATAGAAGAAATTTACGAAATGATCGCTGTCCACCTCGATGATCAGGTCAGGTTCGGCTTTCTCCACCTGCTCGCGAACCTGCTTCATCAGCGCCTCGCCTTTGGTTTTTCCCGGCGTTTGCTGCATCTCAAAAACGAGCCGCGGCGGATGCGGCACACCGGCGGCCAAAACCAATTTTGCCATGCGATTTCCTCTATCCCGTTTGCAAAAAATTTTTAAATCCTCTTAACATCGGGGCTGCGACCTAGTCAACGACAGCATGACAAGATTCAGTTAGCTCAAGATCTCTCACTTCGTTCGAGATGACAGATCGCTTACTTATTGTCATTCCGAGTCCTTCGGCGGGACTCAGGATAAACTCCGCGAGGAATCTTTCTTCGGATGGCGATTCGGTGTACTCAAACTGAACCACTACCGAAATCTGCCGTCCCTTGACTTGTCAATTTGTCATCTCATATATTCGCGCGAATCTAATCTGCTGTATGTTCCAGTCGATTCTGATAACAAATCGTCGCCGCACACCGAAATAAAGTAGCGAAATCATGTTCGACGCCTTCATCGACGGTCTGTTTTTGGTTCTACAGTGGAAAGCCTTCGCGTTGATGCTCGTCGGCATGGGCCTTGGCTTCTGCGTTGGGTTGCTCCCGGGGATCGGCGGGGCGGCGACCCTGGCGTTGATGATTCCATTCGTATTCAAAATGAATCCCGCCGAAGCTTTCGCGTTTTTGCTCGGTATGCATTCGGTGGCCGCAACCACCGGCGATATCACGTCGATACTTTTCGGAGTGCCCGGTGAAGGCCTCTCTGCCGCCACGGTGGTGGACGGCTATCCAATGGCAAAAAATGGGGAAGCAGGCCGCGCGTTGGGGGCCGCCTTGATGAGCTCTCTCGTCGGCGCGTTGATCGGCGCCCTTGCGCTTGCTTTAGCTATCCCGATTGTTCGTCCTTTGGTTTTAACCTTCGGCTCGCCGGAGCTGTTCATGCTCTCGATGATCGGTATCGCCTGCATCACCTCGCTGAGCGGATTGAGCGTACGGGGACAAATCCGCGGGTTTGCGATGGGTTTGCTCGGCTTGCTGCTTTCCACCATCGGCCAGGAGCGCCAGTCCGGCTCACTCAGGTTTGACATGGGGCTCATGTATCTCTGGGAGGGGCTTGATCTGGTGCCAGTTCTGGTGGGGATTTTTGCCATTCCAGAGCTGGTCGATTTGGCCGTGCGCGGCACATCGATCGCCGGCGACCGACCTGCTGAAAACTTGAGTCGCGGCGTCATGGAAGGAATCAAAGATACCTTCCGCCATTTTTGGCTCGTGTTCCGCTGTTCCGCAGTCGGCGTTTTTGTCGGCATCATGCCGGGAGCGGGCGGCGGCGTCGCGCAGTGGATGGCCTACGCCCATGCAGTACAAAGCGCCAAAGATTCCAAGGACCGCGAGCGCTTCGGCAAAGGCGACGTGCGTGGAGTCTTGGGGCCGGGAGCAGCGAACAACTCAAAAGAAGGTGGCGACCTGGTTCCGACAATCGCCTTTGGCGTGCCGGGGAGCGGCGCGATGGCAATTCTTCTCGGTGGTTTCATGATCATGGGGCTGGTCCCGGGACCCGATATGCTAAGCAAGCATTTAGCGGTGACCTACTCGATGGTTTGGACCTTGGTGATTGCGAACATCATTACTGTCGTCTTGTCGCTCGCCGTTCTCAATCAACTCGCGAAAGTAACTTACATCAGAGGCGGTTTAATCATCCCGTTTGTGTTGCTGCTCGTCTTTGTCGGAAGCTACACCGCCAATGGCCATCTCGCCGACCTGATCGTGACTTTTTGCTTCGGCGTGCTCGGCTATTTGATGGTTCTCTGGGGTTGGCCTCGGCCACCTTTGGTTCTCGGTTTAGTTCTGGGCAAGCTCGTTGAAACCTATCTATTTATTTCGGTATCGCGCTACGGCTTCGCCTGGTTGGCCCATCCGCTGGTCCTTTTTTTGATTGCGCTCATGGCCGTGGTCATTGTTTATCCGTTTGTGCGCGAAAAGCCGGCTTGGGCCGGCGGCGGCGAGTGATGAAGAGCAAAGGTCACCTCTATTTTAGCGCGTTCCTGCTGGTGATCTCCGGCTACGTCATATTTACTGCGTCTCGTTGGTCGTTTAAGACCGGGTTTTTTCCGCTGGCGGCCGCTATCCCGCTACTCGTGCTTGTGCTCATCCATCTCTATCTCGAACTATTCGCGCCAGCCGAGGTCAGCAAAGGTCCTGCCGTTGAAGCGGAATTCTCCGATGAGGTCGCGCCGGACATCGCCCGCCGCCGCGTCATTACCATTTTTTCCTGGATTGCCGCTTTCATTCTTTTCGTCTACCTTATCGGTTTCCCATTGACTGTGCCGCTGTTCATTTTCTGCTACCTGAAGTTTCAAAGTGATGTGACCTGGCTGAGTACGATCACGCTCACCGCAATCTCATGGGGCTTTTTTTACACTCTGTTTCAGCGGCTCGTGTACATCCAGTTCGAGGCGGGTGTGATTCCGACTTGGCTCGGCCTCTGACCGTCGTTCACCACCTTTGGAAGCCGAGCAAAATCTGCAACTATTTAACTGTCAGGCGCGCTCGCTGAGCCGGCTCAGAATATGGTATCAATCACTCTAGTTTGAACAGCTATTTGGGAGGCACAGCGATGCGCTTTGGCACGTTTAGTTACAACCAATCACGGCCCTGGATACCGGAAAAGCAAGCCTTCGAAGAACTGCTGGAGCAGATTTTGCTGACCGAGCGCCTGGGCTTCGACGATGCCTGGTTTGCTGAGCACCATCACTCCGACTACGGGATGCTGGCATCGCCCAATTTAATCATCGCCTCGCTCGCCCACCGCACCAAGCGGCTGCGCATGGGGAATCTCGTAAACGTCTTGCCGCTCACTGAGCCAATGCGGCTTGCCGAGGAGTGTGGTATGCTCGACATCCTCACCGGTGGACGACTCAACGTTGGTCTTGGTCGCGGCGTGCCACGCGATGACTTGAAGCACGGACTGGATCGCGATACGGCGCAGGCGCGGTTCGAAGAAGGGATCGACATTCTCATGCGCGCCTGGACTGAGGATAGCTTCAACTTCACCGGTAAAGCGTGGAACTACGTCGATATAAGTTGCCGGCCCCGACCGCTGCAGAAACCCCACCCGCCGGTTTACTATGGGGCTACCTCGCCCGACAGTCCGCCCATGGTCGCTCGGCGCGGCTGGAATCTGGCCCTCTCGCGCCAACCGCTCGCCAACTGCGCGCGAGCGATCAAATCCTATCGCGAGGAACGCGCCAAACACGAAAACTTGCCCGGCAGTGGCGACGCCATCATGGTGCGCGATGTCTACGTTGCCGATACCGACGAGCAGGCGTGGAAAGAAGCCCCGCCGCAAATCACCCGCTTCTGGCAGCTGGCCACCGATAACGTTTGGCGCGGCGACTCGGTCTCACCGGACGATCTGCCGAAGTTTACCCAGCGCTTCGCCTACTTTCCCGGCGGCCTGAATCTCAAGCGGCTCGACGAATGGGGCACTTCGCTGATTGGTAGTCCGCAGACCGTCGCCGGGAAAGCTCGCGAAATGATCGCAACCGCCCGCCCGGACTGCCTGGTAGGTATGTTCAGCTTCGGCGGCCTGAAGCATGAACAAGTCATGCGCTCCATCGAGTTGTTCGCGACCAAAGTCATGCCGGCGTTGGCAGCGTAAGCGGCTTAATTGTCTTGACAGACGCCGGATCAATTCCTATAAGCCGAATCATCTAAAAAAATTTCCGCGTCAGCGATGAAAGGACTATCGTCATGACTGATTATACGAGCAAATTCATGCCCCGCTTTCGTTACGGCGTCATCCAGCCGCGCGCCCATGAAGATGTCCAGCGCGGCAGAACCTACCAGCTCTATCGTCTCTTACCGCTCGACTTCATGGAAATCTCCACCGGGCTTGGACTGGAAAACTACACGGAAGAGGGAGTCGAGAAAGCGATCAAAAACTATTGGACCTGCGTCGAAAGATTAGCCCAGGAAAAAGTAGATCATATCATTCTCAGCGGCGCGCCGATTTCAGCCATGTTGACCCGTCCACGCGTGCTCGAATTGCTTCGTCAAACGAAAGAAAGAACCGGGATCCCCGCCGACGCGCCGTTGGAAGCTCTGATCGCGGCGATGAAGCACTTCGGTTATACAAAGCTCGCTGTCGGTAGTCGTTGGGCGGACCCGGTCAACAATGCGATTATTCGTTATCTCGCCGAGGGCGGCATCAAAGTTGTCGGTATCACGAAGCGAAATCAATGGGCTTCGGACGCTTTCGCTATGACTCTGGAGCAAGGATTAGAAATGGCGCTCGAAGTCGGCCGTGAAGCTGCAAAGACTTGGCCCGAAGCAGAAGGCATCTCGGTGCCTGGTGGCGCCGCGATGACTCTGCATGTCATCCCGGCTTTGGAAGAAGAATTCGGCAAGCCGGCTTTCACCAATCTGAGTGCGGAAGTTTGGAACGACCTCGTGCGGCCCGGCGTCATCCCGGCGATTCAAGGGTGGGGACGGCTACTGGCTGGTTCTGGCCGTTAGCGGCGACGCGCAATGAACTCCGGCCGACGCGAAGTGGCGTGGCATAAAACATACGCCATTGGTCAGTTTGCAGACGTCGCTGGCGTCATCTCGACTCGGAGAGAGAAGACGCGCTTTTCCGTTAGATGGAGCGCGCCGACGCCGATAACCTGACGCGTCAGCAGCTTGCCGCCTCCGTCTCTGACTTCCATCAAAACTTGATATTCCATCGCTTCCCCCGCGCCAGGATGTTCGAGGGTTCCCTCAACTAAAAGTGGGCACATCATCGGTTTGGATCGTGGTTCGAAGCCAAAGGAATTGGCCCGCAGCATGTGGCGACAGATAGGACACGACGTGGCGCTCTTGAGAATCGTCGCTCTACAATGCGGGCAGCTGCGGGATTCGCCCGCGGTCGACGCGCGGATGAGTTTCATCCGCCGCTCCGGTTCCTTTCATTTTCGCGGGCTTGACCGTTGACGAATTTCGCGACATCAGAGGGATTCCAACCGAATTCTACGTGGCCGCGCATCCGCGAGCCAGCAGCCACGATTAGGCTATTTGCCTTCAGATCTCCGAGCAGCTGCCCGGACTCCAAGAGCTTAACTTGTGCGCTGGCGACAACATTTCCTTCCAGTTCGCCGCCGATGGTAACGTTAGCCGCCGTGATCTTTGCCGTAAGGTGAGCGCCTTTTTCGATATTCAAGTCTCCCTTGACTTGAATCTCGCCTTTGAACTTTCCGGCGATGCGCACGTCGGCGTCTCCCTCGATTTTCCCCTCAATTGTAACCCCAGCCCCGAATATCGACTCGCCGCGATTCTTCGGCGCGCCCTCCTTCGGCGTCAAAATTGGAGTGGGCTGCGCCGGCGGCGCCGGGGATACAGGCGATTTTTCTTTGTTCTCCTCTGGAGTCGATTGATTCCACACTGCCATAAGAACCTCCTTACGGGTTTAGATCACTAGCTCTTAAATTGAAGGGAAACGGAAACAGCGACGAAAAAGTAAGCAAAGTCAATGCCACAGTTTGTTGTGCACGATCGGGGTTGCGCAAATGGCTACGATGGTCTCTCGACCCGATTGATTTTCAGTGACTTTACGTCACATTGGTGAAACGACTAACCTACAAACTCCTGTTTTGGACAGCGATACGGTAAGGATAGCTACGCCGGTTCGAAAAAACACTGTCTGCTGAGCGCTATATTCTAAGCGCAGGAAATTACAGTCACCGCTTTCGCCTTGCACTTCGATTCCGCAAGGTCAGAGCTTCGCCTTCAAAGTAGTCTGTTCCTGCCGGCCAGCCGTACCTTGTACGCAATGAGCCCAACTTACTGGACATAATCGAACAATCTCGATTGGGAATTGCCGTCAATTGACATTGAGAAAGGAGGAAGGTCCAGCGGAATCCATTCGGGCCGACGCGCATCCGTGGTTCTGCCTTTTAAGACAACGGAATGATCAGCCAACGGGAGTTTCACCGTCACTCCAAGTTTGGATTGTATTACTATCGTGGATTTGTTCGAACAGCTTTTAGAAGCCAATCCCGATGCCCGTCGAGACGCCGCGCCTGCGGTCAAAGTCCTGTTCGTACCGACGACGCTCGTCCCGCCGCACATGGTCGATTTCCTCTTCCATCCTTTTTCCGAGCCACTCGGCGTCAGCGATCAACTGTTCGGGGTTGAAATCTTTGGCCGAGATATAGTCAAGGTCCTTTTCGATCGCCTTGCGAATCTCGCGTGCGGGGTCCCAGTAGGCTTCGAAGGGCCGAGTGCGATTGATATATTCAAGCCAATCATGAATGCCTCTCATCGCGCTCTCGATTTCTTTTACGCCTCGAGAGAGATCGCCGCTGCGCGCCAGCGTTAGACCCAGATAGAGCCTCGCCATGTTGTCATCTCTGTCCATCGAGAGAGCACGCTCCAGAGACTGTCGCGCCTCCGGATATCTTTTAGTCGCGTACTGCGTGCGCCCGACGTACGTCCAAACGCCTTCGTGAAAATAAACGGCGCGAAACACGTAATTCGGATCGCCCTGCGCCGCGGCCAGAAAATATCCCAGCGCGGTCTGGGGGTCGTTCCTCAGGAGTGCCTGTCGGCCCGCGGCAAACTGTCCCCCGGTGTTATAAGCGGCGCACCCCGCCAGCAGCAAAATGAGCAAAACAGTAGGAACACTGCTGATCTTAATCATCGGATGCCAGGCTAAAACTCAGCGGGGGCGATGTCAAACTACTTTTGTCCCAATTCTGCCATGACCTCGTTGACAAAGCGCAAATCCATGTACTCGCTGGGCTTGCGTTTGGGCTTCACGTTCAATGCTATAGCTTGCCATTGCGCCATCAACTCAACCCCTCTTTCCGTCGGCACCGGCACCAGCGCTTCGCGAATCATATGGTAGGCATCCTGCGCGGCGTCGCGGTCGAGGCCGAGGCGCTTCATCGAGACCAGCAAAGCATCTTCCGAATTATCACGCGTATGGATCACTGCCCGCACGATGGCGCGGACCATTCTTTTTACCATTTGTGGATTTTCTTTTATGGTCCGGCTGGTCGCGGCGAGTCCGGTAAAAGCCGTGTCCTTGAAAACGTCCGCCAGACTCACGAGCCGTTTCATGCCCGACTTCATCGCCAGGTAATCAGCCGGCGGCGCGAGCAGGGCACCGGAAATAATTCCCTGCTTCAGCGCGGCGATTTTCGGTTCGTTGCCCGGTAAGCTAATGTACTCGACGTCTTTGTCAGGATTGATCTTGTTGAGTTCCAACAATGCCTTAGTTCCCGCCGCTGTCGAGCCGCCGAAGGTCACGCCTAATTTCTTTCCCTTCAGATCCGCGATCTTTTGAATATCCGGAGTGACAACGAGAGAAAAAGTCGGACGTCCGACCTGCTGCGCCAGCAGCATAATGTCGTTACCTTCCCATACTGCGGGCATCTGAGGTCCAATGGAAAAAATGAAATGGATCTGATTGGCCAGCAGCGCTTGCACGGCGGTAGACGCGCCGCGCACAAAGACGAGCTCCAGCTCCAACCCCTCGCGTTTGAAAAAACCTCTTTCCGCAGCCACCATCAGCGGCAGAATTTGTATGCTCGGCGAGGGAAACGCGCCGCGCACGGATTGAGCCAACGCGTCACCAGCGGTGAGGACACAGAACAAAGAAATGAGAACCAATTTGATCATACGGTTTTCATTCACCATAGTTGCTACCGCTCCCATAAAACGCCGGCGCAACAAGGTCAAGTGCTTTAAACTAAGATAGGCCCGCGTGATTTGACTTACGCCTTCGATCTACGCTAACAGTCATCGCCAGCAACCAGACCGTGTGAAAACTCAGCTCATGCTTCGACTGGCTCGGCATGCGCGGATGCTGCACTGAGCAACCCAAAGGACTTTCATCCTGAGCCCGTCGAAGGACGTTCACACTGAACGCGTCGAAGGACGAACGGCGATTTTCCACACAGGCTGCAATTGGAGGTGACCGTGAAAATCACTGACATTAAGGCGACCCTGCACCGTGTTCCGGTTGAAGCCCCGCTACTGAAGGAGAAAATCGTCACACCGGTTGTGTTTGTCGTCGTTGAAACGGATTTGGGTATAACGGGTTACGGACTTACGCGCGGCTCGCAACGCTATGGCGTAAGGGAATTTATCAATCGTGAAGTCGCGCCGTTCCTGCGCGGCAAAAATCCGCTCGAGACCGAGCGCATTTGGAACCAGCTTTACAAGCAATTCAATCCGCGCGCCCAGACCGGCATGTGGAGCTCGGCTGTGAGCGCCATCGACATCGCCCTGTGGGACATCAAAGGAAGACACTACAAGGAACCGGTCTGGCGCCTCCTCGGCGGCGCGCAGAACCCGGTGCCCGCTTACGTTACTTTCGGTCTAAAGGACTATTCGAAAGAGCAGCTTGTCGAAGTCGCCAAGCAACTGGTCAGCCAAGGCGTGAATCGGCTAAAGATGGTCGTCGCCGTCGATCCGGAGAATCCGAAAGTCGATGCCGAGCGTGTGCGCGCGGTGCGCGAAGCGGCCGGCGACGACGTCGAATTGATGATCGACGCAAACTATCTCTTCTCATTTAACCGCGCGCTGGAACTGTGCAAACTGGTCGAGCCCTATCGCATCACCTGGTTCGAGGAGCCGGTATATCAAAACGACGCCGCGCTGCTTGCGGATCTGCGCCGTCGCACCTGTATTCCCATCGCTGCGGGACAAAATGAAGGCCACCGCTTCCGCCATCGCGAGCTGATCGCCAACCACGCGGTCGATATCGCGCAGCCCAACGTTTGCTCGGTAGGCGGCTACACGGAAGCGGTGAAAGTCGCCGCGCTGGCGCAAGCGTATAATCTACCGATCGCTAACGGCGGCGGCTGGCCGCATCACAACATGCATTTGCAGGCGGCGATGGCCAACGGCTGGAGGGTCGAGTTCCATTTTGTCATGTGGCGCGTCGGCGAGCAGATTTATCAACAGCCGCCCGCGCCAGTGAATGGATGGGTGACGCTATCGGAGATGCCAGGGCTCGGACTTGAACCGCGCTCCGATGCGTTGAAAGAATACGAAGAGAAGTAAAACGCAATAGTAAAAAATCGCTTTGGTCACAGAGGGCAAGGCCAATGACACGATTACTATGCATGCTCATGTCTGTCTTGTTCGGCTCATTCGTCCAATCTCCACCGGCTGACGCCGCGGACAAGCTGACAATGAGCGCGAGCAACCCCACGGCGTTGGAGATCGATCAGATGGTGGCTCGAGATAGGGGATTCTTGGCGCGCGAAAATATTGATCTGGACGTCACCTACATGCAGCCCGACCTCGTCATCAAAACACTTATCGCCGGAACAGTTGACCTAGCGAGATCGGGAACTCATTTCGGCGTAATCCCGGCGGCGCGCGGCGCCGAGGTCAAAATCATCGGCGGCTCGACCTACGGCTATCCCTATCAAGTGATCAGCAACCCTCAATTCAAATCGCTCGCCGATCTCAAGGGGCAAAAGGTCGCCGGCGCCAGCTTGGCCAGCATTACCACGACAATTTTTAAAGATGTCATGCAGCGCCAAGGCATTCCGCCGACGTCTTATACTCTGCTCTTTGTTGGCGGGAGTCCTGAAAGGTTTCAAGCTGTGGCTTCGGGCCAAGTGGCCGCTTCCCTGGCCGAAGCGCCGCCTTTCAATTTTAGGTCCGTTGATGCCGGCAGAAAGGTTCTGCTCAACTATTCTGACGAGATCAAGAACCTGCAATACACTTCCTACTTCGCGTCGAGTAAATCGCTGTTGCAAAATCGGCCACTGTTCACGCGCTTCATCAGGGCAATGGCACAAGCGATGCGCTGGATAAACGATCCCGCCAATGAAAAGGGGGTGACCGAAGTCGTGGCGCAGCGTTTGAAGCTCGATGAATCGATCGCGGCACGGACCTATAAATTCATGGTTGCGGAGAACAAGGCTTTCCGCAACGAAGCCGCCGTCGACGGGCCAGGCCTGGGGGAGATGGTCCGCTTGCTCGCCTCGGACAATATGATTCCGGAGCGAAAACCATGGGAGACTTTCGTCGATCCCGCTTTCCTGCCGGCCGCGAAGTAGTCAGCAGGGGCGTATTTCGAATCTGGCGTGCTTGCCGTCGACTTTTTGCTCAGGGTGGTGAGCTTGCCGAACCACGGCTTTGCGCTTGTCGGAGCGTGGCTCGCCAAGATCGCAAAAACGTCAAGGTTTCCAGCCGCTCGCTTTGAGCTCCTCATTGGCTTTCTTCACGAAGGTCAAATCGAAGATGTCTGCGACTTTGATGTCGCGCTGTATCTTCGTGGTTTTCTTCATATCGTCGATCATCGACTGCAGTACCTTGTCGTCGCTAAACCCTTCCCGCAGGAGC